>Ga0129308_1000746_pt1 | contig 43179 bp, 33 predicted proteins | sample L827metagenome_FD_94440 | JGI IMG/M metagenome (GOLD analysis project Ga0129308, IMG submission 94440) | Ring-tailed lemur group fecal microbial communities from Wisconsin, USA - L827 metagenome | ecosystem: Host-associated > Mammals > Digestive system > Large intestine > Fecal | place: USA... | reverse complement strand
CGCGTGATGGACTGGACGCCGCAGATGCTGCCGTCTGTTCCCAGGTTGATGTTCACCTTGCCGCCCTTGCCCGGCGTCAACGTATGCGAAGCCCTGGGCGGCGTTTTGTCCAGCACGATGTCCCGTGCCTTTTCTTCGCTCACATTCCCGGTGATATCCCATACACGCACAACGATATGGACGATCTGTTCCTCCGTGAACTTCGGCGGCTCTGCCGGGTCGAATGCCATCCACTCTCCATCACCTGCTTTGTACTCATATCTCTCGATACCGGAACCTACATCGTCGGCGCTGGCGTTCATACCGACATCGTAATTGTAGTACTCGGTTTTGCCGTATTCCGTGATGATGGTGCGGTCTCCTCCGTCCAGCGGCTCAAAATGGAAATCCACAGTCGGGCGCGCGGTGTCCACGTTGCCCACTTGTGCATGCAGTGTGGCCGTATTCCCACCGTTGTCGGTGATGACAAAGTCATACGTACCATTGGCGCTCACGGTAAAATCCGCTGTATCGCCCGCCACCACCGTGCCGTCCGGCAGCGTGATGGATTTGACGCCGCTGGGCGCATAGCCGTCCTCCTGCTTCGGGTCCGTGGCCGTCACATGGATGGCCGCAGGCCCGTTCGTCCAGATATCCGGCGTCACGGTATATTCTGCTTCGGGCGCGAGGTAATCGATGTTGTCTACCTCCGTATGCAGCGTGAACGTATTCCCACCGTTGTCCGTGATGATGAAGTCGTATTTTCCATTGGCGTCCGCAGCGAAATCCGTGGTATCGCCGTCCACCACCGTACCGTCCGGCATCGTGATGGACTGGATGCCGCTGGGCGCATAGCCGTCCTCCGGCTTCGGGTCTGCAGCCGTCACATGGATGGTCACGGGCCTGTTCGTCCAGTCACCAGGCATCACCTCATAGTCCGCGGTCGGCGCAAGCAGGTCGATGTTGCTCACTTCCACGGGATAGGACAGGACGTTGCCGCAGTAATCCCGCACAGAGAAATTGTACACGCCGTTTTTGTCTACCGTGTACTTCGCCGTATCCGCGTCCATGATACTGCCGTCCGGCAGAGTGATGTCCCGCACGCCCGACAGGTTATCGTCCGTGGACAGGTCGATCTCCACTGTCCCGTTCGTCCAGAAATTCGGGGTCAGAGTTTTTTCCGCCACTGGCTCGGTCTCCTCGAACATGAAGCCTGCAAAAATGGCATCGGACACATTGCCCGCGTTGTCCTCCGCCTTTGCATAGATGTTTCCGAAGTACTCCTCCCGCATGGCGGGCTTGTCCAGTTCGTCATAGGTCAGCCAATCGGCTTCGAGGGAATCTTCATCTGCGGCAAATTGGTAATAGATGGCCTTGATGCCGCTGTCCGTCCAGCCCTCATCGGCCAGATCGTGGGCCAGCAGCTCCGGGCGGTCCACTTCATTGAAATGCGGATAGGAGAACAGCCCCGCGGGCGCGTTGTCCGCTGCCGAATGCAGGATATCGTCCATCACAGGCTTTGAACGGTCGATGGTGTCGATGACGATCTCTTCCGGGCCGGGGCCGGGTGTTCCCTCACCGCCATCACCGCCATTGCCATCTGCATCCGCGTCCGCGGACACGCGCTGCACGTTGTCCTTCGCCCACAGGTAATAGGTACCGTTTTCCGTGATGTTGGTAAAAACATTACTGTCCTGCCATTCAGCGGGGCGGTCCGCCGTGCGCGTCACCGCATACTGCCCAAGACCGGATTCCGTATCATGGGCTTTTACCGTGACAGTCTTTTCCTGGCTCCAGCCCTTGTCCCACTCCACAGAATCAATGACCGGCGAGTACTTGTCGATGTGGTCGATGATGAACGGATATGCCTCAGACACATTGCCTGCAAGGTCACGTGCATATGCGTTGTAATTGCCGTTCTCGGTGAAAATGAAGGCCGCTTCCGCCGTGGAATCCACCCAGGTGATCGGGTCCGGGGCATGACGGCTTCCCATATTTTTTTCGGCATGTTCCCAGCCGATGGCCACAACGCCGCTGTTATCGTCCTGCGCCGTTACTTTCGCCCAGTTTTCTGTGGCATCCCAAGTGCGCTGCGTTTCCACCTTTACCACAACGGGCGGCACGATATCCAGCGCGGTGACGTCCACCTTTTCGGCAGCGGAAATATTCCCCGCCTTGTCCGCCGCCCAGACGTAGTAAACGCCGTTGTGGTCTACTTTCGGTGCGGAATCTTGAAACCTATCCAGCGCAGGCGCTTTTTCCTCCGTGGTGACCGCATAGCCCTTGACGCCGCTGTCCGCGTCTGTGGCGGTAACGGCCAGCGTCATTTCCGTATGCCCGCTGTCTGGCTGCTGCTCCACCTTTGAAATGACAGGCGCGACCTTATCCACCAGTGCGGTCTTGCTGGCTGTGCCGGAAATGCGTCCCACATTGTCGATGGCGCGGGCGCTGACCGTATGTTTGCCGTGGTCTGCGATGGAAAGTACGCCGCTGTATGCCGTCCAGTTTCCGCCGTCCAGAGAATATTCCGTGCGGGCAACGCCGCTGTGTGCGTCGCCGTTATCTTCCACTGTGGCTGTGACAGAAGTATTCGTCCACTGTTCCGTGGACAGCGTAATACCGGGCACATTGGGCGGGGCCGGGTCGATGTAAACCTTTGCCGTGGCTGTCTGGCCGGAGGCGTTGCCCGCGCCGTCCACCACACGGGCGGTCACGGTCGTGACGCCGCCCGCGGTGATGGTCACGGTGGGGTCGCCCACGGGACAGCCCGTCCATGCCCCGCCGTTGATGCTGTATTCATAGTGATGGATGCCGCTGCCGTAGTCGCCCGGCGCCGCGCTCCAGTCCGGCAGGCTCGTGCCTGTGTCTGTGCCGCCCGAAAACCGTACCACCGCGCTGTCCCTCTGCCAGCCCGTGGGCGCGCTGGCCTGTACGCCGGACGGCTCGGTGAGGTCATAGCCGTAATAGCAGCCCGCATACATCGGCACGTTGACCGGGATGTACACCCTGTCGTTTGAAAGCTGCCCGTTGTTGTGCCTGTGCCGCACCAGCGCATAGCGGATGCTCATGTCCCCGCCCGCTGCCGCAATATCGTATCCATAGCACGGCATATACAGATTCGGTGCCAGCGCCGTCCCCTGCGAATTCCCCAACGGGTCCCGACCGCACACCGGGCAAAGCCAGATGTCATAGTTGTTGGGCGATGTGAAGATCTCCCGCGTGTTGACGGTCTGGGAGCTGCCGGAATACATATATCCGATCACGTAGGTATATGGCGTGCCGTTTCGGTCCGCGCCCAGCGCGCCGCCCGCGGCGAACGCCGTAGACGCAAGCAGCGTCACACACAGCAAAAGCGCAAGAAAACTTGCGCTATACCGTTTCCATTTCTGTTTCATCCTTCTTTTTTCCCTCTTTCCGCTTGTATTTGAAAAGGGCGGCTGGTTTTTCCAGCCGCCCTTTTTCACAAAAGAATATATACCAATAGTTTTTCGCCCGGAACACGCGGGGCCGGGCGCGCAGCACCCGGCTTTTGAATACCGCCCACAAAAATTTTTCCAGCGGCATCCCGTTGTAGGTAAAAAATCCGGCCAGCGCCAGCGGCGCGGCCCCCAAAATACATACCCAGCCCGTCGCTTCCGTTCCAAGCATATCCACACATCCGAAATACAGCCCCACCGCTGCTCCCACAGCGGCAAGCGAGCATCCGAACTGCCGCAGCGACAGCCCGAAAAAAATGCTCTCATGGTATTGCCGTACTTCCTTCGGCACCTTTATCTCCAAATTTCTTTCACCTCGTTACAGGCCCATCATTTCCCGCACGATGCGGTCCGAGCCTTTTACCAGCCCCACAAGGACCAGCATGTTGAAGATCATTTCCGCCACATAGGTCCAAACCATCGAAACCGCTGAGCCTGACGGCGCCGCGGGCGACCCGCTGCCCATATATGCGGAATAGATCAGGCAGGACAGCACGATGACCGCGCCTTCCAGGCACACGCCTACATATCCCTTGAGGAACGCCTTCCCCGTGGCTGCCGTCTCGCTGCTGCCAAACGCCGCGATGGGCACCGGGGCCAAAGCCGTGTAAAGGTAGAGTTTGAAAAAACGGCTATACACCGTCATGATCAGGATAAAGGAAAGCACGGTAATGAACAGGCTGCCCAAAATCGTCACGAGCCACAGCGGGATGGATGCGAGAAAGCCCACGTTTCCGATGGCCGCGCTGATCTCGCCGGGCAATGTACCCACATTTCCCGCCATACCTCCCATCTGCCCGGCCACCGTGCTTACAACGCCGCCGCATATATCGAACACGGCCAGCATCAGAGGCATACAGTAGGTGACGGCGGCTTTTGCCGCCACAAAATGCAGGAAATACCGCAAAGCCGCCTCCGGGCGGCGCAGCTCCTGAAAGTTCACCGTGTTTTTGAACAGCCCCATGGCGAAAAAAAGAACCAGCAGCCCATACCCGATGGCCTGCAGCGCGCCGTTGATCTGCACAACGATATTCCATATCCCACCGCCTTTAAATTCCTGCGGCGTCATGCTCACAAGCTGCCAGATCTCCGCCAGCTTCTCATTCCACGTCGCCAATGCGTTTTCCAGATTCTCTACGATCCAGTTGTCATCCAAATGGGGTTCACCTCCATAAACGAAAAAGACGGCTTTTCAAGCCGTCTTTTTTCATGCGATTCTTCACTTTTTTATCGAAGCAGCCACCCATATTCCTGTCTGGCGTCTACAATGTACTCCACATAGACTGTATCGTCCACTACAATGTATATAACCAGATACCACTTGGGTATATGCAGTTTTCGATATGGACTCCTCCGGTCTTCTTCATCCAAATAAGGACATCGTTCCGGCATCTGCGCCAGGCTTCGTATACCTTCCATCAGGGATACACGCAGCTTTTCCGCTGCCTGTGGGTTCACTTCCGCCAGGAAATATACATGCGCCTTCATCATCTGCCGCGCCTTATCCGAAATCAGTACCCTATACCTCTGCCCGTCCATGCTCCGACGCCTCCGCAATCGTCCTTCGCAGTTCAGCATCCACTTCATCAACAGAATAGTATTTCGCCCCGTTGATTCGGTCGCGCTCAATGTCCAGCAGGGTCTCCCGCAGGGCAAGCATTTTCTCACGGCGGGAAAAGGCTTCGATATCCATTACGACCAAATCACCCTCGCCGCTTTTTGTCAAATACACAGGTTCTCCTGTGCTTTTGCACAGCTTTGAAATTTCGTTGTAGTTGTTGCGAATAGACGCCGATGGTTTGATGTTCATACTCCGCCCTCCCTTACAAATTAGGTACATATATATCTTACCCTCAAAACATTACCGCGTCAACTACACCGTAATAAAGTCCAAAATTTCCTTTGCAAACATGATGAGCAGGCCGCCGAAGAACGCCAGAAAGCCGTTGGCCCGCTGGCTGGAATCATGGCTCTGCACCGCAAGGCCGATCTGTACGATGCCGTAGCCCGCCACGATAACACCCACGGCGCGCACGCATTGGAACACCAGGTCGGACAGGTTGTTGATGGTGTCCAGCGGCCCCGATGCGCCGCCCTCTGCAAAAGCCGGGACCGCCAGCAGCGCGCCCAGCAGGCACACCAATACAATACGCGCATATCCGATGCGCGCCCTATGGCCGCGCTTTGCATCGCGCAGCGCCGCCGCGTCAGGCTTGTTCTTTTTTTCGTTCACTTCTCTTTTCCTCCAGTTCTTCTTTGCTGTGAAGCACCTCAAACGCCGAAAGCAGCTCCGGCGCAAGCGGCGTTCCCTTTTTCCATTCCTCCTGCACATCCTCCGCCGGAATACCGGCGGACAATGCGCAGTAATCCTCCGGCACCTTGTATGGCGGCGCGCCGCCCATTTCCGTGTACCGGATATTCGGATGCCGGTTCAAGTCGTATTTCCGGTCCAGCACCGGGCATTCCCCACGGATGAGCAGCAGCGCGTCCCGGTCCACCATGCGCAGCTCCTCCGGCGTCACAAGCTCCCGGCCCGTATTCTGGAAATTCCGGCTGGACGAACCGCCGCGCCCCTTTGTCTCGCCGCGTGTTATGGTATCAATGGTCGCCTTGCCCGTCATTTTGCTGATATACGACAAGCTTTCCTGATCGTTGCCGCCCAGGAACAGGAACGAATCGCAGTTGCCCACGACCTCCTCCCAGCTCTCCTTGTACATCGCCTTGATGGCGGAAAGCCCCTGTACCACCACGCTGCACCCGATGTTCCGGCTGCGCGCCGTGCGCAGGATCTGCAGATAGTTGTCCGGCTGCGGCGTATTCGCCCATTCGTCCTGGATGCACTGCACATGCACCGGCAGCGGCCCGCCGTATTTCTGGTCGGCAATGTAGTAAAGCTCCTGAAACGCCTGCGTATACAGCATGCTCACCAGAAAATTCAGGCTGGTGTCGTTATCCGGTATCACGCAGAAAATCGCGCGCTTTTCCTCCCCCAGCCGCCCAATATACATCTCGTCGCTGTCTGTGACGCGGGCCAGCTCCGGCAAATTGAAGGCCGCAAGCCGGACCGCCGCGCCGATGAGGATGCTTTTCGCGGTTTTGTCCTGCGCCTGCTTGAACACCTTGTACTGCTTGAGCGCAATGCTCTGCGGTTCTTCGCTTTCCAACTCGTCAAACAGCAGGTCCAGCGCGCTTTTGAAATTCGGGTCGCCCTCCCGCACCTCCGCCGCGTTGATCATCTCCATGACCATCGTGAAGTTCTGCTCGCACACAGGCGCTTTGTGCTTCAGATACAAAATGAGCGCCTGCAGGAGCGCCGTCTCCGCGCGATCCCAAAACGGGTCCGAGTTTTTCGCGCCCTTGGGCGTCGTGTTCGCCACAAGGTTCGTGACGAGCCTCAGCGCGTCGCTGTCTCTGCGCAGATAGGCGAAGGGATTGTAATGGCCGCGCATATTCACAAGGTCCAGCACCGTGAACGGGATGCCCTGCTTTTCAAACAGCCCGCCCACAGCGCGCAAAATCTCGCCCTTGCAGTCTGTGATAATATATGAGCAGCAGGCGTTCATCACATTGGGCAGGCAAAAATACCGCGTCTTGCCCGCTCCGGAGCCGCCGACGATGAGCTGGTGGGTATTGCGTTTTGTGATGCGCCCATCCAGGCCCAGCGCGACATGCTGTGTCAGCAGGATGTTTTTCTCCCTGTGCCGCCCGTCCCGGTACTTTTTTCCGATGGCCCGCGGGTCGCCCCACCGGGCACTGCCGTATTCTTCGCCCGGACGGCGGTTGCCGCGCCCGGATTCCACGGCCACGGCTCCCGCCGGATACAGCAGCCCCGCCAGAAGCAGAAAACGCCCCGTGTTCTCTGTCCAGCGGACCGAAAACGGAGCGTTCATGCAGACGGAGAAACGGGCGAGCACCCTGGACAGGGATGCGCCGCCGGAAAACGCATCGGCCAGCGCCGCGGCGAGCCACAATGCCAGCGGGAAGCCCAGCGCCCACAGGATGTACCGGGCCATGCGGCCCTGCTGCGGCTTCACCGGGTCAGCACGGCGTTCTTTGCCTTGCTGCGCTGGCGCAGGTCCAGCGCGCGTTCAATGCTGCGGTTCAGCACCTTGGAAAGGTCGCAGGTCTCCCGCAGCATATTCAGGCGTTCGGGCGCTTCCAGCTCCCCGTACTGCTGTACGACGCCGGAAAAGTCCGGCTGCTCCACCGGGACGCCGTACCTCCTGCACAGCGCATAGCATACGCTGTGCGCGTCCAGCTCATAGGGCCGCGGGTCAAAATCGCCCGCCTCCATCCCTGTTCCGATCTGCGCATAGACGATCTCGCGCGCCAGCGCGCGGAACGATGCCGCGCCCGAAAGGTCCGGCTGGATGGCGATGCGGTTTTCCTCCGGCTGGTATTCCGCCTCCCCGAAGATATCCGGGGTCGCGACAACCTCCACGGGGCTGCTTTGCAGCAGCGCGCCCAGCGCTTTTTCCATGTCCGGCGTTCCGTCCCGCAGTATCCCACGCACGGGAACCGGGTCGCCTACGGTCTGCGCCTTGTCGTACACATAGTCCAGCTTGATGTATCCGCTGCGCGTATCCCGCATGAACACCTGTACGGGCGTTTCAGCCTCCCGTATTTTCCGCCCAAGCTCCGCCCATTTTTTGCGCGGCAGAAGCTGCGTTGCACCGGGGCGCTGCTTCCATACTGTGGCGGTATTGGCCGCATTGTACATGGTCTGCGCGTGCAGGTCCAGAAATGCCCTGTATTTTTCCGGGTCCGAGGTGACCTCCATCACCGCCGCGTCACGCCGCTCATAGGCCTCTGTGCGCTCCTCCTGTTTTTTCTGCTTGAAATCCTCAAGCTCCTGATTTCTGTTTGCGATCAGGTCTGCGATATTTGCCATAGCTTTTTCACTCCTACAAATCAAAATACGGCTCGTCCCGCACCGCTGTGCGGACGGCGTTGTCCGTCTGCGTGCGCGCCTGCTTTTGCAGGCGGTCGATGGCCGCACGCACGGACGGACGTTCAGTAGCAGTCGTCCTCGCATTGCTGTCTGAGCCATGCCCGCGTGTCTGCGAGGCGCTGCCGGACCGACCGCGGGCGGCTTCTTTTTTTATCTCCACCGCCTTTTCCCGCGGCACAGGATAGCCCATATGCTCCAGCACGCGGTTGACGCTTGCCGCCGCGCTGGCCGGAAACAGGATATCGTTCAGCCCGTTGTCCAGAGATTTGTTTTTGATCGGGCAGAACAGGACGCCGTATTCCTTTGCAAGCCGGCGGAACTGCCGCAGGTCTTCGCTTTTGATGGGCAGCAGCTTCAATTCCTCGCCGCTGCGCAGCAGACGCGTCAGACGCGTGGGGCCATGGGTCTTTTCCTCTTCTTTGGCCAGAGCCACCAGGATCGCCGCAAGGTTTTTTGCGCCGAGCCCGGCCAGCTTCACAGCCTCCTCCGTGATCATCAGGCTGTCCCGCACCAGACGCTCCGCCGCGTCACCTCCCGTATTCATCGCGCTTCACCTCCTTTCGCTTTTCCGTTTCTTCCCGCTGCGCGTCCGTATGGGCCAGTGCAAGCTGGTCCCGGATATGCTCCATATCCGCTTCGATCTGTTCACACAGGCGCATATCCCGGCGCATGGCCCGAAGCGCGCTGGTCAGACGGTCGATTTGGGCGGACAGCTCCGCCCGGTTCATACCATTGGATGTATCACCTCTTTTCCGGTACAGCGCCGCACGCTGGCGCACCATGCGCCCGGTCTCCGTTTCCGTCTGCGCCCTGTACGCACAGAGCGCGGCGCTGTCCATGATTTTGTGTTCCAGCAGGAACCGATGCTGTGCCAGATACCGGTCGAAGCGGCGCAGCTCCCCGCGCAGCGCATAGGATACACGGCGGGGCGCGCGTTTGCGCCGGACCTTGCACAGCAGGTGCAGGTATCGGTAAGTCAGGGCGGCAAAGCCGGAATACCCGGCCCGCCCGGACGCAAAGCGCCCGCGCAGGCGGTAGGCCCTGCGCGGGCGTGAAGAGGACTTTTGATTTTCTTTTTTCCGCATGTTTCGCCGCGCCGGGCGCGGCGGGGCTTCGGGCGCGGCGGGCGTCCGAAGTTGCGGCGGCTGCTCCAACCGCTGGCGGATGGCTGCCTCAGTGTATTCCGGCCCCAGGGATTTCAAGCGCAAAAACTTGCCGCCCGTTTTATGGCGGACCGCCATATATTTGATCTCCGGGCCGTATTTGACGATGTAGCCGCGCCGCTGAAGGCCCAGCACAAAGGTCTGGAAGCTGGCGGCGGCGGCAAGCACTTCGTCCACATCCGCTTTTACCATTCCGCGCATGGTGGGCTTTTTCTCTTTTTCGTCCAGCCATTCCCGGTACTGCTTCCCTTTGTTTTGCGGCTCAATGACGGAAAGGCCGTATTCGCGGCAGAGCGCGTCCGAAACCGTGCGGATTCCGTTGTAGTAATCGTTGAAATTGTTGCGGAACATCCTGCCGTCCGCATACGAGCAGGCGTTGAACACGATGTGGTTATGCGGATGGGCTTTGTCCAGATGCGTGCCGATGACGGTTTCATACCGTCCGGCCAGAAACCGGCGGACAAATTCACAGCCGATCGCATGCGCCTGCTCCGGCGTCACCTCTCCGGGCCGGAAGGACTGGATGATGTGGTAGCCCTGCACCCTGTTTTGGTCCTTGCCCCAGCGCCGTTTGGTCGCGTACATTTCCGCGCAGGGCGCGGCAAGGCCGCAATTGAATGCGTCCGTAAACAGGACGCTTTCTGTTTTGGCGGCATCCAGGGCATAGCCTGCCGCTGCTTCCAGCGCGGTCTTTTTCCCGTTGAGCGCATAGCGCACACGGCGGTCTAGGCGGGTGCGGATCGGAAATATTTTTGTGTATGCCATTCACAGACTCTCCTTCAAAAGCGAAAGCGCCTCGCTGCACAGCCGCTGCAATTCCTCCACCTGTGCGGGAGAAACGCTTTTGACCGTGTTGGCAAGGCGCGTGATCTGGTTGATGTTGTTTGCGATCCCGGATATCTCACGGACGAGCCGTAGCTGCCCCTCTGTTGGACGCGGCTTTATTTCCACGCCCATGATGAGGCGGCGGATGAGGGGTTCTTTTTTACTGCCGCATTCCGATGCCAGTGCATCGAGGCGGGCGGCTTCTGTCTGTGAAAGCCGGACTGAAATTTTTATTGGGCGCTTGGTCATGATTCTTTTCTCCCATATAAAAAACGCGCGTCAACAGACGCATCGCATTGACAAATGGTCGCATCACATTGTATAACAATAGATGTATTCACATGGAATAATCAGCGCTAAACTTTGCTCATTGTTTTGTTATATCTATTTATCTGATTCGTTTAAAGTATATAACTTCTTATACATTTACCGAACTGGGGGTTTTAGAATGGTCAAAAAGTATTTTACGAATTTTCTCATTTTGCTTTTCACTTTCTATGCATTCTCCGGATGCGCTTTTCCATCAAATTCCACATACTCTGATTCTATTTCTCAAGGAACTCATAGTACCGAGGAAATCGTTATACCTCAATCCTATTTTCAGACACCTCTCGCAGTTTCAAAAGAAAATTTTATAGAAACCTATAACGAAAATGTCGACGTTATTTCTATTACGGAGTCTTCCGATGGAAGCCTTATTTTATGTTATGCAGCAGAGGCCTATGAAACAATGCTTTCCGATTTACGGAACAGCGTAGTGGAACAGCTAACTAAACTGAAACTTACTTTTTCGTTAATTACTTACAACACCCAACTTTCTCAAATTACTTTATGTTCAAATACTAGCGACTTTGATTTATCCTCCAATCAAGAAATGATTGATAATTTATTACTTTGTCTCTACAACTACCAAGTCTGGAACAAATGCGGGGCATCGTCACAAGTAATTGTCCGCATTGAATCTCCTGAGGGAGATACAATATCAGAAACTCAATTTCCACCGCCTCCTCAGTAAAAAACAGGAATGGACAAACACATGTTTTGCAGAATTCGGACAAGACATATAGTATATTTTCGTTTTCTATACGCTGCATATGGTGTGTTTCCACGGACAAACTGGAGTTTTGCTCATCCCTCGCAAAAAATATTGGCATTATAGATTTTCTATAATGCCAATATTTTTATGTTTTAAAGTAGCTCTCTATCGCTTCTGTAACCCCTGCCGCTATTTTAAGAAGGTTTTCATAATACTGATTTCCTAATTTATCCATCGCAAAAGGATTTTCAATGCATTCAATCCTCGCTAATACCTGGATATAGTCGCCCTTTCCTTTGAAGCACTGTTGGTCATCTACAGATAGCCTTGTCGACGGAAAAACACTTTTTTTCTCGCACCCAAGTTGTTGTGAAATCTTATGATGAAGAGCCGCCGCAAATCCAACGTCCTGAATGCGTGTATGGGAGTAATATATTTCTAAGCCTTTGTAATATCCTACTCCATAATCAATTGCAATATAAGCATCAACCTTTCTACCCGACAGTAAAGCATTACGCTGTTCATTAGATAAAGTTTTGTCATCGTCTCGTGTAAGGAGTACTGTCAGGTCTGTGAAATATTTTAGGTGATCGCGAATTGCTATTGCTACATCTAGATTTAGATTTTTTTGGTTCACCTTACGAAATATGCCGTATTTTTGCATTGTTCCGGTGGCTCCCCAGTCCAATCCCCCATGTAGTGGATCAAGTACAATCGTCATCTTCTTTCTCCCTCCACAAAGGGGAGGAGATTTCTCTCCTCCCCTTTGAAGTTAACCGAAATAACTGCTAAAACCGTTGACTACACCACTAGCAAAGTCAAGAGAACGTTCGTAAAAATCATATCCAATATTTGCCATCGCCGTAGGATTGCTGATAAATTCTACTTCAACAAGCGCCCGAGGATAGCTACCACTACCCCACAAAACGCCTAAACGCCCCAACGCCGACTGCGTGTCTGGCTTGATTCCACGATTCGTCGTTCCCATAGTACCGAGAACGCCATTCTGGATTGCTTGTGCATAACCACGATCGCCTGTACGGTTAACATTGTAAAATGTTTCCGTCCCTTGGGCAGTAGAACTACCCGAATTGAAGTGTATGCTCAAAAATGCATTTGCGCCGTTGTTATCAGCAATAGCTGCACGTTCGTTGATTCCTACTGTATAGTTACTGTCACGCGTCATAATTACAGTATAGCCTTTGTAACTCTGCAGGTAATTACGTGCTGCAAGCGCAAAGTCCAAAGTCATCGAACGCTCCATTACTTGAGTAGACACACCATATAGGGGGAAAGTACCAATTGCCCCAGGGTCAGTGCCGCCATGTCCAGGATCAAGAACAACAATCATGCTTAAAACCTCTTTTCTTTTTATTTAGTCTGCAGACATAATATAAAGAGATCCTTATTTCTAATTTGTAAGGTTGGTTTTACAGCGCGCGAAAATGTTTCTGTCAAACAGACGGATTTGATTAGATACTAAAGATGGCCTATTTTTCTTTTTTGGGGTTTTAGGGGGCATCCCCTAACAAGCGGGCAATTTGCCGTCAAATTGCCGTGCTTGCAAGGACAGCGCACGCGCTGTCCTTTACTTGTCGAAAGAAAAACGACGCCATCCTTCTTTGCATTCCGTTATCTGCATTCCAACTTCCGACACGATTTATCTTGTTACTTCTATTTGACTGTGATATATTTAAGCTACCAGCTATCTTTAATCTATGTATTTATAGGGAGCGTGACTGAATGTCTGAAGGAAAACGTATCCGGAGAACCCCGGAACAAATCGCTGCTGATTTGGACGTCCAAATTGAAAAACTGAAAGATTCCATCCTGGAATTGGAAAACAAAAAAGCAGAATCTGTCACTGAATTCGATAACAAGATCGCCGCTGTTAAAGATAAAATCGTTAAATTGGAAGCGAAAAAGAAAGATGTACTTACGCCGAAAAAACGCAAACCGCGTAAAAGCAAAGCCGATCAGATCAAACTCCTTGTCAGGCAGGCACAGAAATCCGGCATGAAGCTGGACGAGATCGCGGATAAGCTTGGCATGGCGTTGCCTGAATAACCCTCTTTACCGCAGCCTTCCGGCTGCGGTTTTTCATTGCTCATTGCCATGCTCAAAATTGATCCGCTGCATAATTTGTATTGCCGATAAAATACGCCTCTATCTTTCCATAATCCCCGAACTGCACCTTCGCCCCCGTGAGATAACAGACAGCTTCCTCCCACATGTGCAGCGGATATCTTTCTCTCTCCCGCATATGGCGCATAATGTCCAGTGCCTGGCGCTTCGTTTCCGGCACAAGGCGCAAATCCGAAATATTCACGCCAAGCTCCCAGGCAATATCGTCAAGCAGCCGGGCAGGCTGTGCCGCGCGGCCCTCCGCGTATCCCCAAAGCGTAAGCTGGTTCCCGTCTGCTTTTTCCGCCGCCTTGTCGTTCAGCCACCATTCAAACCACAGCTCCGGCGTGCTGGTAAATTCCAGAACCGGCAGGCCAAGCGCGCGCCTGTCCTCCAGCATGTGGCCAAACGTGCGCAGATACTGCGCCTTGAATTTTGGCCAGCGGCGGAACTCCTGCTCACGCCCCGCGCGCCGCGCCATGGGGCAGCCGATACAACCAAGCCGCTCAAATCCCTCATTGTACAGGCCGCACTGCTCCAACCCCACATCCCTGGAATAGGACCAGATATCCGAATCCGTCCAGTACGCCAGCGGGTTGATCCTCCTCTGGTTGTCCTGATAGCAGGTCTCGAATATTCTTCGCTTTTCACTGTTGTCAAACGGCATGATGATGCTGTCGCCGCGCTTTTTGTCCGGTGCGATCTCCAGCTCATCGCGCTTTTTCCTCCGTCCCACACTCTCATATTTACGCACGCCCAGCGATAAGATTGCCCGGCCCTGCTGCGGTACCGGACGTTCTTTCAGATGTTCGCAGCAGTATCGCACCTTGCGCAGCGGCGGGATCTTCTTTCTGCGCATCAATTGCCACATACTGTACTGGTACATCGCGTCATAGGTCAAATATCCCATGTCTCGGTATACCTGGAAATTTGCACGCTGGAAATAGACAAGCTCCGGCGGGTCGATGCCCGTGATGGAATGGAGGTAGAAATGCCGCACCCCGGCCCGGCGCATCAAATGCCCCAGCACGCGGCTGTCCTTTCCCTCGGATGTACAAACACAATAACCCCGCGCATCGTAGTGCAGTGCCAGGCCCTCGTAATACCGGAGCAGGCGCACAGCTTCTTCATCCGGCGCATTTTTTGTAAAGCTCATTTGATGTTCCATCGAAAAAGGCCGAAGCGCATTACCGCTCCGGCCCGCCGCCTCCTTTTTCCCTGTTCGTTTTTCGCCGCTCCCGCATCGACACATATTCGACAAAATACAGGTCCAGCGGCATATATTTAAAGCTTCTGTTGTATGCAAGGTGCTCATTTTCGATCCCGTCCCGGACCGCATGGTCAAGCAAATTCTGTATATCCTCCACCGGGATCGTGCACACCGTACAAAATCCGGGCAGCCTCCAATCGTCCGGCATCGCCGCCTGCAGCATGTTACTGCTGCGCTCGCCCGCTGCCCAAAGCAGTACGGAACCCGCCGGGCAGCCTTTCAGCGGCGCCTGCAGCCTGACCGCGGCAGGAATGTCCGCCAAGAAACACCCGTTGGGGTCCTGCTGCCGCGCCATAAGATACTCTTTTACGATCTGTCCAACCTGTTCCTGCGGTTGAATGTACATAAGGCTTTCCTGATAACCCACTGTGTCATCTCCTCATCATACAAATAGATTCATCCCATCGGATGTTCTTTTCGAAACGCCTCGGTCTGGCGCTTGAGATAGATGCGCCGCGTCTCGCGGCGCACAGCCCTGCGCAGCGCGTCGATGTGCGAATATTCTGTTTTCAGCCACAGGCGGTAAAGGAAATCCAGCGGCCTGCGCTGCGGCGTCAAAACAGAAAGCTGCTGATGGGTAAGCGGCGTTTCCCGTAAAACGGAAAGCAGGTCCTGCTTGATGACATATTCATATGCCCTGTTCATCACCTTTGCGGGCACGCTGCCCTCCAAAAGGTCCCGCAGGCAAAACATCTCATGCTCCGCCTGCGCGATCACTTTCATCTGCTGTTTTGTCATTTTCCGTATCCTCCATTTTTTCTATCGGGCTTCGCCCGCAATTCTTTCCCGGTTTCTTTTTCGCTGCCGTCCGGCTTCCTCCGCCGCCGCGTCCTGCATATGGTCGATCAGGACATTGGAAAGGCCCGTGTCTTTTCGCAGATACTCCTGATACAAATATTCCAGAGGCGTGTGCATGGCCAAAAGCGCCTTTGTTTCCTTTGGGCCAAGGAACGCTTCTTCCACCAGCAGCGCCATATCTGTTTTCACTGCGATCTCACCCGCCTTTTCGATCACGTCCTGCACGGGCAGCCGTTCCAGCCCGGCCACAAAAGCCGCCAGCTCATCATTCATTTTTCCGATCAACCGTTCCGTATTGTTCATAAAGCTCCCTCCGTTATCTCTCATGGTCCTTCGCCGCCCGCTGCGGCTGCTCAATATCCAGCGTATCGTCCATCAAATCCGGGATGCTGTTCTTCCCGTCAATGTTCAGCAGCGCATTCACCGCCGAGAGCCGCGCTTCCTTTTCAGCCAGCTCCTGCTCCTGTGCAAACGGCTTCTCCAGCTCCTGCCGGGTATTTTCCTGCTGCTTTTCGATCTCCGATATCTCCTGCGTCAGCTTTTTCAAATGGGCTTCCATCCCGTTCAGCGCATTGTTGATACGGGCAAGATTGCCCTGTACATCCGTGCCCAGCTCCGCGAAATACACCGCCGCGCCGCGCAGGCCCACGACAAACGCCTGTTCCATCGCACGGTATTCAAGCCGCATCGCAAACCCGCGGTATGAGCCTATTTCCATCGCTTCGCCGCGCTGCACCACCGCCTGGCACAAAGCCAGCAGCTCAGCGCCCGCCGAGGCCTTGTCCGTGTACTCCCGGCCCATGACCGTCATGGAAAACAGCTCCCTGTCCTCCGGTGTGTTCGCGTCGCGCCGGGGGATGTCCTTTTCAATGGCCCCGATCTTCTGCCGCCGCTCCAAAAGCTGCTGCGGATATTGCAGCAGCAGCATATCCTCCAGCCTGTACCGCTGGGACACATGGCTTGATTTCAAAAGCCGCAGCTTTATCACATCCGTTTCAAGCTGTACCTTCTCCAAAATATGCGGATTTCCTGTGGACAGCGCCTTGATCTCACCATAGGACAGCACTGCTTCATCCAGGTCCTCGCAGGAACGGGACGGCGCTTTACCGCTCATCACCTGGGATATGAACCGCTGCTTTGTCTCAATGAGCTGCCACGAATAGGAGTCAAATGTCCCTTCCGTCACATAACGGTGGATGAACACTTTTTTGTTGGTGTTTCCCTGCCGGATGGCCCTGCCCTCCCGCTGCTCTATGTCGCTTGGCCGCCACGGCACATCCAGATGATGCTCCGCTGCAAGCAGCGTCTGAACATTCGTGCCCGCTCCCATTTTCTGCGTGCTGCCCAGCAGGATGCGCACCTTACCCGAGCGCACCTTTGCGAACAGCTCCGCCTTTTTCTTTTCGTTGTCCGCGTCATGGATGAACGCGATCTCGCCGGGCGGCACGCCGTGCCCGATCAGCTTGTCCCGCACATCGGCATACACGCTGAACGCTGCCGCCTGTACCGCCGTCACACCGTCCGTCATGCATTTGATCTTCTTCTCAGCCTTTGGCGTGGACAGGTCGCAGAATACAAGCTGTGTTCCTTTGGCGGATGCAAATTCCTGCCAGAGCCGGAACACCTCCTCCACAGAGGCATTGACCTTGCTGCCCTCCTCATCCGGCAGAAGCGGATCGATGAGCCGCTGGTCCAGCGCCAGCTTGCGGCCATCGTTTGTAATTTTCAGCATATTGTCCTCGCTGGGGTCTACGTTTCCGTTCCGCACCGCCTCGGCGCGCTCGCCCAGTTCAGCCACCATTTCCCGCTGGATGTCTGTGGGCTTCACCACAACATTTTTCCGCTCCACCTCTGGCACAGGCAAATTCAGCATATCCGCTGTCTGGATATCCGCCGCCTCGCGCCACAGCGCCATCAGCTCCGGCAGATTGTAGAACCGGGAAAACCGCGTGCGCATCCGGTATCCCGTCCCCTCCGGCTTCAGCTCCACCGCCGTGGTCACTTCCCCGAACGTGGACGCCCATTCGTCGAACAGCGTCAGGCCCCGCTCCTGCAGCATGCCGTATTGCAGATACCGCATCATCGTATACAATTCCGCCATGCTGTTGGAGATCGGCGTACCTGTGGCAAACACCACGCCGCGCCCGCCCGTCAACTCGTCAAGATATTGGCATTTGGCAAACAGGTCGCTGGATTTTTTCGCTTCCGTCTGCGCAATACCCGCTACATTTCTCAGCTTTGTGTACAAAAAAAGGTTCTTAAAGCTGTGCGCCTCGTCAATGAAAAGGCGGTCAATGCCCAATTCTTCAAAGGTCACAACAGCATCCTTGCGGCTGTCGTCGTGGAGACGCTCCAGCCGTGTTTCCAGCCCCTTGCGCGTCCGTTCCATCTGCTTGACCGTAAAGCGCGGCGTATCCCTGTCCATAAGGCCAAGCTGCGTGGTGATCTCGTCGATCTGGCGCTGGAGCATGGCCGCCTGCCGCTCCGCCGACAGCGGGATCTTCTCAAGCTGTGAATGTCCGATGATCACCGCGTCGTAGTCGCCCGTGGCAATGCGTCCGCAGAATTTTTTCCGGTTCGCGGTTTCAAAATCCACTTTTGTGGCCACAAGGATATTTGCGCCGGGATAAAGCTGGAGCCATTCCGCGCCCCATTGCTCCGTCAGGTGGTTTGGCACAACGACCAGGCTTTTGCTGCACAGCCCCAGGCGTTTGGCCTCCATCGCCGCCGCTGCCATCGTGTAGGTCTTTCCGGCCCCGACAACGTGTGCAAGCAGCGTGTTGCCGCCGTAAAGGATGCGCGCCACGGCGTTGCGCTGGTGCTCCCGCAGCACGATCTCCGGCGACATGCCGTGAAAGGAAATATGGCTGCCGTCATACGCCCGCCCGCGCAGACAATTGAATTTTTCGTTGTACAGCTTCACAAGGCGTTCCCGGCGGGCCGGGTCCTTAAAGAGCCAGTCGCGGAACGCCTGCTTCATGGCGTCCTGCTTCTGCTGCGCCAGTATCGTCTCGTTTTTGTTCAGAACTCGTATTTCCCGGCAGGACACGGCGTCGTATTTTGTGTCGTACACCTTTACCGTGCGCATATTCAGCGACGCTTCCAGAATGTGAAATCCGTTGATGCGCTCTGTACCGTATGTCTCGTTTGCTTTCACATTGGCCGCCGCGCCCTTTGCCTTGTTTGTGATGTTCCATTGGCCTGTGTATGAGACATATATCACTTCCATCACCGCCGCGGCATTCCAGGACGGCTCCAGCAGCTCCACCATGAAATCCTTCACAACATCCACCGGTATCCATGTAGCGCCCAAATGCACCTCGATGTCCCCGGCTTCAACAGGCGCGGGCTGCACCTGCTCCAGCGCGGATACATTGACCGCATACGCCGCATCCGCTTCCGCCGCTTTTTGTGCCGTGTGCAGCTTTTCACGCACATTTCCGGACAGGTATTCGTCCGCCGTCACCCAGCCGCTTTCCGGGATACCCTCCCGCACGCGCGACGGGTCTCGAAAAATAGCGCCCTGCAATGCACGGACGATCCCGTCCTGGTCCTCCGTGCGCAGGAGCTGCGCCATATATGGGAGGTCCACGCACGCGCGTTCGGAAATGGAAACAGCCAGCGCTTCGCTGGCTGTCCCCACCTCGGTCGCGGGCCTGCGCGCCTGGATGGTGCGCTTTGTGAACATGTCCGATTTGCACTTGAAGTTCCCCTCGTCATCGAACACCTCCAGCGCGCACAGAAGAAAATATCCGCTGTCGTCCCGGAATACGCCCGCGTTTCCGCGGCTGTTGATGCGGCCATACCGCCGCACAAAATTGTCGTACAGCCGGTTCAGCCTGTCCTGCTCCAGCTGTACCGCCGCGTCTCCGCAGCCGTCAAGCTGTACCTGCATGAGCCTGCGCGTCTGGCTGCGCAGCGCGATCAACTCCCGCACGCGGCGCGTATTCGCCCCGTCCAGCTTCACCGCGCGCATGACGGAGTTTTCCCGGAAGTACAGCCTGCCGTCCACCTCCGTGAAGCTGTAATTGCGCACATCCGGGTCCGCGGGCAGCACCTCGATCTCCTGTTCCGCCTGTTCCAGCGGCAGCGCCGCCGGGAGCCGTGCGTCCAGCCCTCCCAGCGCGGCGCGCAGCGCCGCGCCCAGGTCCTGTCCCGGACGCGGGCGGCAAACGGAGCGGGGGCCGAACGGGCCGCTCTCCATCACCATATCGCCCAGCACCATTTCCGGATGCTCCGCAAAATACTGGTTGATGGGCACGCCGTCCCCGGTCTTTCCCACATGCAGCCACGCTTCATCCCGGTCCGCCATGCGTTCGCGCTTTTGCAGGAACAGGATATCCGACATCACCTCTGTGCCCGCGCTCTGGCGGAACGTGTCGCTGGGCAGGCGCACCGCGCCGATCAATTCGCACCGCTGGGCGATGTACCGCCGCACATTGCCTGACGCCTTGTCCAGCGTGCCGCTGGAGGTAATGAACGCGATGATGCCGCCCACCCGCACCTTGTCGATGGTCTTACCGAAAAAGTAATCATGGATGAGCCAATGCTCCCGGTCGTACCGCGCGTCATGTACGCCGAAGCTGCCGAACGGAACATTGCCCACGGCGCAGTCAAAGAAGCTGTCCGGCAGCGCCGTTTTCTCATAGCCGCAGGAATAGATGTGCGCCGACTGGTAGAGCTGCTTTGCAATGCGCGCGGAAATACGGTCCAGCTCCACGCCGTAAAGCCCGGTGGGGTTTGTATCAAACTGCTCCGGGCGGCAGCCGAAAAACGCGCCCACGCCCATGGACGGCTCCAGAATGTTTCCGCCCGTCACGCCCCAGCGTTCCAGCGCTCCGTACATGGCCCGTATCACCGTGGGCGGCGTGTAGAATGCCGTCAGCGTGGATGCGCGCGCCGCCATGTATTCCGATTCATCCAACAGGGATTTTAATTGCGCGTATTCCTGCGCCCATTCGGTTTTTTCTCCGTCAAAGGCGTCCGCAAGGCCGCCCCATCCCACATACCGCGCCAATATGCCCTGTTCCTCCGCCGTGGCCAGACGGCCCTCGTCCTCGATACGGCGCAGGGTCTCAATGGCCGCGGCATTCAGCGCAAACCGCGCCTTGGGGCCGCCCGGAGATGCATCCTCCGTGGGATAACGGTAATCCAGCTTTGGCTCAGGCGGGGTATCCTTCTGTACCTGTGCCGCCTGCGGCAGCTCCGCCATCCGCTGGCCATCCTCCTGAAATGCGTCATAGGCGCTGGACACGTCCATCGTCGTATACCGCGGCTGGCCCGGCGCCGGCTCCATGTCCTTGAGAATGACCGTCCGCGATTTGAAATTGACTTCCGTGATGCTGTGCTCCCGGCCCTCGATCTCGATGACGCCGCCCCGTGGCAGCGCCTCTGCCGCGCGGCACAGCTTGACCGACTCCGGCTGGCCCGCGCCCGGCTCAAACAGCGCTGTATCCACGCCCGCGCACAGCAGCTTTTTCAAGCATGCGGGCCATTGCTCTTTGGGGAAGCCTGTAACGTCCACTTCGCCCAGCGGCGGCACATCGGCATGCAGCACCTTTGTGTGCAGCGCTCCCGACACAATGCGCGCGTCCTCGTCGTAAAACAAAAAATACGCGCTGCTTCCGCATCCCAGCGCGTAACGGTTGTATTGGTCCTTCAGTTCCAGATAACGGTCCCCGCTGAAAGGCAGCGAAAGGTCCCGCGGGGCTTCTGTGTACGCAGCCTGCCCGCCCGCCGGACCGGGCGGCAAAAACTGCGCGTTGCGCGTGTCCGCCCGGAGCAGCGCTGCAAAGGCTTCCATGCTTTCCTTCCGCATGAGCAGCGGAAAATCCGCGTCCTCCAGACGGACGCCGTCCCCGCTGATCTCCACGATGCGGAACGCCTTGCCGTCCTCCAGGTATACGGCGTCGTCCACGGCACAGGGGCGCTGCGGGGCGGGCAGCTCGCGGGCAGCATCCCGCCGCGCGGTTTTCGGCGCCTGTGCATGTTTTTCCCGCTTCCACTCCGGATACTGCTGCTGTTCCTCGTCCGTCAGGTACAGGCCGTTTTCCACAAGTTGGCCGATGCGCCGGGCCGCCTCCGGCCATTTCAAAAGCTGGTACGGTGCGTCCATGCCCGTTCCGCGTATCACGGAAATGCCCGGCCTGCCGTACATGTTGTAGTCCACACTGCCGTGTGTGCCGTCCGGAAATGTCCATGTCATCCCGCCGACGCCGTATTCGTGCTTCAAAAAATCCGCGGTCTCCTTTTCCGTGTGCCGTCCCTCATACCATTCGGCAATGCGGAATTTCCCCTTCAAAAAACCGGAGCCATGGCAGAGCACCGCGTTGATCTCATCCTCGCTGAACCCGGCTCTCGCCGTTTTCGGGGCCTCCGTTCTATCCGCATGCTCCTCCCTCGCGTCCTCCACGATGGGAAATGCGGCGGGCGGAGCCTCGCGCCGGTATGTCCCCTGTTCAATGAGCTGCGCCGCGCGCTCTGCCGCTTCCAAAAGCGTGAGCGTTGTTTTCGCCCGCGCGGACAGATAACCGCCGCGCCAGAATTCCACCGTGCCGTTGCCCCGGTTGCAGTATCCGTAACGGTGGTTTCCGATGAACAGCTCTGTATATGTATGTCCCATGGCGTCCGCCAGAAAGGCTTTGCGCTCCTGCATATCCATGGTGGTGCTGAAAAAGGCTTCGATATCCTCTTTTTTGTATCCTTTTTTGTATTCTCTGTCACAGCGCAGGATATCGTCTATTTCATCCGGAGACAAAGAAACAGGACGCTCCGTGCCGGAACGCCCTGTTTCCTGTATCTCTTCTTCTGCCGGGAACAGGCTCAGCTGCCGTAGATCAGCTCCATCGCCGTTTCCTCCGCCTGCTGGCGCAGGCTGTTCATCGTCCCGGCCCAGCCAAGCGGGTCCGTCTGTTTGTCCGGCAGCCTTGTGCGCTGTACCAGACGCTCCAGCGTCTGCTCCACCTGCCCGCGCACCTGACGGTCGATCTGCGCCAGATGGCTGTTCAGCGCGCCCTCCAGCAGCAGGCTGTTCAGCTGGCCGGGGTCGCTTTTCTCCAGGTATCGGAGGCGCAGCAGGCCGTATTTGCCCGGTGCTGCCTCCGGTTCTTCCAGCATCAGGTCCGGATAGCGCACGCCGTTCTGTGTCGTGTATGTCATTGTCTTTTACCTCCTTTGCGGCTTCAGCTGCATGTGAAAATTCCTCTCTGCCTTCATTCTGCACGCTGCGGGCCGGAATTGCAAGCCTGCCGTTTTCCCTGGCCGCGCGTTCGATATCCCGCAGCACCGACGCGGCCAGGCGGCTGGCATAGGTGCCCGCGAGTGCGGCCAGTCCGGGGCTGTTGAAGCGCGTGATGCTTTCCAGCGCGTCCGCCGTGACCGCGCCCGCTCCAACGCCAACACGGACGCCCGCCATGTATGCCGCGCTGTCTGCCACGAGCTGCTGGAACTGCCGGGCCAGCGCGGCGTCGTCCTGCCCGGACCATCGGCCTTCTGCGTCCGCCGCACGCAGCATCGCTGTCAGCTGCACCGGATACAGCTCCTGCGGCGCGTTCATCACAAGCGCGTAAACGCGGTCCGCCACCACGGGTTCCCGGGAAATCCCATATTCCTGTCCCAACCTGTCCGTCACACGTTCCAGCGCTTCAAACGGCAGGCTCCATTGCCGGAACTCCGGCGCGCCCGGCAGCGGCTGCGTTTCCCTGACGTCAAATACATATTTGAGCCGCCCGAAATGGCTGTGCGGGTCCGGCAGCGCGATGGCCTGCGCGTCCGGGCGCAGGCTCCGCTTCATCCGCGTATACCACACCTCTTTCGCTGCGCACGCCGTGGCCTCCGGCTCCTGCGCGTAGATCAGTACCTGCTCCGGAAAGCTGTATTTGTACAGACGCGCCACGGCGTCCAGGAACGCCCGCCACGCCTGCCCGCTGCTCGTAATGTTGTACAGCGTTGTCCGGGACAGCTCCCGGACGGTCTGCCTGTTCACCGGCATCGCCTCTCATCTCCTGTTTTCGTTTTTTACCGGGCTTCGCCCCGTTCTTTTTGGGTTCTCTGCTTCGGGGTCAGAATGCGCCCCTGTTCGTCATAGCTGCACGGATCCGCGGCCTGTGTCTGCCAGCCGAACATCGAGCCTGCCAACATCGCCGCGGCCTGGGCGCGGCTCACGCCCAGCTTTTCGTTTGTCTCCAAAACGAACGCGCGGTTCTTCTCCCGCCCCATGTCTGGAAGATCGGTTTTGAAAAAGCCTGTTTCTCCCTTTTTAACAAGGATGATCCCGCCCGTGCTGGGCAGGAGGTTGTAGCACTGCTCCGGCAGGGACGAGCGCAGCGGGATGACCGTGCCGCCGTTTTGCTGGAGCTGCTCCGCAAGCTGGCAGATGTGCCGGATGCCGCCTGTGCCCCGGCCCAGTTCCAGATGGCAGTCGTCGATATATCTGCAGGTACGCTCGATCCGTTCCCCGTCGCTCCATGTGATCCGAATTTTATCGCCGTCCGGGATTCGGAACAGCTCTTTGTAGTCCGGCGTGATGAAGCGGATGCCGCGCTTCGTGTTCTCCATGTGCCAGTCCAGATGCTCCGCCACATACGCAAACAAATAGAAGTTGTAGTCGCCCGGATCGGTATGGCAGCGCAGCAGATAGCTGTACTGCTGTGTGTTGATCCGGAATCCATATTCCCTGCAATAGTTTCCGTCAAAGCCTGCGTCTGCATGGTTCTGGCAGAAGCGTGCCATTTCACTTCTGCCGGAAAACAGGCCGCCGGGCTGCCGCAGGGTATTGACCACCCGGTCGAACTCCTGTCTGAACACACCGGTTTTGTACCGGCCGTGTCCGTCCTCCCAGGTGGTGAAAAATTCCCGGCCGCTCCTGCCAAAGTCTCCCCGCAGATATCCGACGCCGCCTGTCTGGCCCTCAAGCTGCTTACTCTGCCTGTATGCGTACAGCCGTTCCCCCGGCTGCATCGTTTGGATTTCCAGCTCCATCATCGTTCCCCGCCTTTTTCCTTTCCGCGTGTCTGCGCCGCCCGTGGGCGGCGCAGGTTTTCGCTTGTTTCTTTTTCCCTGCGTGCTGTCAAAAATTTCTCCAGCCGCTGTTTTTCAGCGGCTTTTTCACGCTGGTAGTCCTGCTGCAGCGCGGCGGCCTTTTCCTTTGCCCAGCCGGGCAGACGGTCCGGCTCGATGGCCCCCATTACGTCCGTGCGGCGGATATATGTATGCTCCCCGGTATATATGTTGATGCAGAATACCTTTGTGCCGTGGCCGCTGGCACGCGCGCCGTTGCCGCCCACGGCAAAATACAGCTGATGGGCCGCGTTCCAGTATTCCGGGCGCAGAACACCGGGGCGCATTACAAGCACCTTGCCCTCGTAATCACCCGCGCGGCTGTCCCGGATGCAGTCGGCCTCCGTCAGGAGCTGCTGCGGCGCATGGTGTTCCGAACGCTGCGCGCGCACCTGTTCGATCTGCTTTTGCAGGCGCTGGATGAACAGTTCCCAGGCTTCTGTATATTCCGTTGTGCCCTCTATTCCGCTGAACCGGGCAAGGCCCAGCTCATAGCTCACTTCCATGTACCCGACATAGAACGGGAGCGGCGCGAAAAATCTTCAAAATTTTTTTAAATGCGGAAAGTGTGGTGAGTTCATGTCTTTCAAGAATACCCAGTCGTATAAGGAGTTGCAGTCTGATTGGCGCTGGATACACTCTATGGATCCGGAAGCCGCCGCTGCCGCAGACCAGTGGATACGGGAGCATCCGGATGAGTGGAAGGAGCTGGAGCATGTGCTCTACTACAGCGAGGCGAACTTCCATAAGCGAGTTTCCCTGGACTCTCTGGAAGAGGCAGAGATGAAGCAACCCATTTCCTACAATCCGGAAGCCTTCCTGCCGGAGGAAGTTCGCAACGCGATCTACGATGATATGCGCTGGTTCGACCGGGCGAAGTATCTGCCGGAGGGTTCTGATGAGGACCCATTCCTGTATGTGAGTAAGGAGATTGACGAGGGACTGCATGAGCTGACCGAGCTGCAGAGGGAGATTTTGTTCCGCACCGTCATCAACGGCGAGTCCACCGAATCTGTTGCACGAGACAAACAGTGCTCGTCCAGAAACATCCGGGACATTCGTGGCCGTGCACTGCGGCAGTTGAAGAGTAAAATCACCAGACGCGAAGGCTCCGGTTATCCTGGCGTTCTCATTTTTATACTGCTTGCGACATTTGCATGCTATTTCGGAGCCAAGATTATCGCGGAGAAGATCCTGCCGCTGTATCCTTGGCTGGAGTATGTTGGTTATGCAATTTTGGCAGTGGTTGCCATCCCTGTATTCTTCCGATGCAAGGACAGTGAGGTCAAAGGCTTTCTGCGGAATCACTGGGCCAGCAGGAACGGATCACAGAGAAAAGAATAGGCGTTACGAAAGAAGGCGCTGAGACTTGGTAATCTCAGCGCCTTCTGGTGCTTGGTACTATTGTTTTTTGCCGTTCCTTTTTGATGGTTTTAGTACCGCTGTTTGCGGCTTCTCATTGACGAGGGCAACAACGATTTCGTACATCTTTGAGATTCACTTTGTTTATACCAGTTTTCACATAAAGTATCGGTAATCGTAAAGTGTTCCCTCGAATTGAGACAGCAACCATCCGATTCGTGCGATTTCATTCGAAGATTCTATCGTGCAAGGTAGTTTTGAATACAGTCCAAAGCTGTTCCAGTTCATTTTGGACAATCCAAGAATTTCCGTTGCAATCTGTGCCATATCTCCGGAGCCATAGTGCTTGACCACTTTTAGTGGTAACGGAACGCTTTTTCCGCCTTGGAAGTACCTCCGGTTCGAAGAAATTACAGAGGGAGCAATTCCGTGGGTAAAAAGATACATGGTGTTTTTATCAATTGGGAAGCACATTCCTCGGCGCACTGGATATCCGTCCACTTGCGTACAGCGCTCATTTAACGCGAAGCATTTCAGGTTATCCTCGTATGTTATCTCAAGAAGTTCTATATTCCTAACCCCCGCAGATGACAGGCTTTCCACCAATCCTTTGATTTCCTCTTTTCGGAAGGGTGTGCGTTTATGAATAACAACCCGCTTCGGTAGCTCAGAAAAAGATTTGTAGAACAATTCTTTGATATTGAGACCGATTCTATATGCTTCTTCTTCGGATAAATACGGATTTTTCTTTCTGTCGAACGAATAATCTTGAATTTTGGAAAGCTTGTACTTCATTCCACGACCATCAGAAGAGTATATATGGCTACAACCAACAACCACATTGCTTCCCGACGGTCCATTCATAACACTGTATCCAATTCCAGCAAAAGCCGTATCTGGCTGTATTCCGTTCACCACCCAAGGAGTCCGCCCGGACTTTACATACAGCGCCAAAGAAAGAGCCCACATAATTTGGCAATGCAGATCGCTCTCAATCGTTTTTTCTCGAACAAATTGTGTTGCTACCTGTTTTTGCGCAGCGTAAGCTTTAATGTAATCATGTAAATCATAATTTACCGTTCCATCGGTATATGATGTGAATACTTCGTACTCCTTGGGAATGTAAATCAGTATAACATCAATAGAGTTTGCGCTAAGCTGGTCAATTTTTCTAATTATTGAATCACCAAACTCAACAGCGGCTTTATGGACATCCCACTCACTTGAAGCGGTAATTTGCTTCCACTTGCTACTGTTGGGATCTGGTAAATCAAGACCTGTCTTGAAGGCCTGATAGAAACCTGGGAAGGAAATTAGATAATCAGTATTGTGCTTCGCTTGCGACTGGCGATTCAAACCGGAAATGAACTGAGCAAACTTTTGGTTATGCTCATCTGGACAAACCACCCCTACCGAGATTGCAGAATGTAATACGCCGTTATTCATGGCATGATCTACAGGGGCATTCGAAATCAACCCGCGCATTGGATGGAAATCTTCAGCCACACCGCACATAGATGTGCCGCAGAATCGAAGTGTTGGATCTCGATATTCTATTCCAGAAAAAATAATCCGTTTGGGCGAAATGGTATCGGGCAATTGTATCGAAGCTTGTTTTCCGAAGTTCACGCCAACCAACGCGCTGCTATTTACAACCGAAAATGTAAAGTTCGTTGTACTCCCTAAAGGATAATTGGCTGAAAACCTTTTGTTGCCGATTACTTTTCTGACCCATTTTCTAATGTGCTCATTTGCGTTTTGGTTTGGCCGACCATTATTGACTTTCGCATTGAACCAGTCCGCAAATTGCTTTTTTTCTTCCCTGGTTAGTACTGCGTCATCAGCGTACATGAAACTCGGAACAAGTGTGAGATAACTGTATTTGTTATCAAATAGCAACGCAAGCCGAACTCCAGAATATGCTGTAACAGTTTTGGCTCCAATACGGTACTTCAACACTTCTTTTGTATCCCAGATTTTGTCCTTTGAATGTCCCAGACCATGGCTTGCGGCAAGAAGGTGAACAAGTGTTTTGAGCAATAACTCCCGAAATGTACCATTCCCAGCGATTGTCGCTCTGCTTAACGGGCATAACTCAATATTGGTTTTTAGCTTGCCTTTGCATGCTTCCTCGATGACGGATTTCGACCCCCACGCATACACAAGATTCTTGTAGGGCACAGCCATAACATCATCTCTACCCAGCATTTTGCAAAAATCCCACTGTTTTTCGCCAGGAGCAAACAAAACCTCAAACTGGTAGCACTGATTTGGGAATGCGATTGGGAACGCATTGGTGCTTACCACTTTGTTTATAGTTAGGTTAGGTTGCAGGAACCCACTACGCTGTGGCTCAAGTGTAATAGACAGCTTCTTTTTGATATCGTCCACTTTTCCCAAAAACTCTCTATTTTCACTCATGCAGTGGCGGGCGATTGCATACATTGTACTGTCAAAGCCTTCAGTTGGAATATAGAAAGCGGCTCTGCCATTTTTGTTGGCCATCTCAACCAACGCTTTAACTTCTGATGAAACCCTCGTTCCGTAACCACACCAAAAAAGTTTGCCCGCACCTTTCGTCGAATAAACTTGCTGCAAAGCATTCATAAGTGACTGGTCTCGCCCGCTGTATCCCATAACAATTAAATCTCGGTTGGTCAGTTCATGCAGCAATGCCTTTACCAGTTCACCGTCTTGCAAATCAAGTTCTTTCTCTGTGTTTTTTAGCGTCCCATATTTATAGTCACCATGTAAAGCGATGCATAGGAGCTCCTTGTCAACATCGCCACGATATATCCTGCCCGAGGTTTCTGCAGTTATTTCTATGGGAACGAGCGGGCTGTATTGATGTGCACACTTCAGTGTCATACCATCAAAATTTGTTGTCCACACACTTTTTATTATATTTTCTAACGCGAGCAAAGAAATCAGATGATATCCCAAGCTTGGATCATGGTTTGACACCAAGTGCTGAAAGTATTTCCGGCGATCATCCGCTATTGGGTATGCCTTTTCCGCAAAATACGAGTACTCCTCTGCGCTATTCTCTGCCAGGTATATATTTTGTGAATCGATCCACCGCTGAATAACTCTGCGGACACCCTCAGACTTGGAATTGTCAAAGTTTCCTATTACACCTGGATTTTTCGACAAGTAGATTTCGCGTTTCCAATCCCAAATGCAATCTGCCGCTGACGGTATCCCTGACTCAATAGAGGCACCCGCACCAATCAGTAAAGAATGGGGAGTATCTATATTTTGTTTTATTGATCTTAAAAACTCATCAAATTGAAGCGTCTGCATATACATCCCCCTATTCTTATGACTAAAAATTAGCGTTATGTCCTGTTGTAAACAACAGACAGCGACGCGCTTGTAAACCAAAGGCGTGCTATTCTTTTCTCAATGATTTATACAGTTCCTGCGCCATTGCTTCTTGAACGCGGTCATAGAACTCCGGGTCATTGAACAGCTTTGCAAAGGAATCATTGTTGTCGAGGAAGCACTGGGTCACGATATCTCGGAATTTATCCGGGAACAAGGACTGTACGAACATCTCGGTGCTATTGTCCTTAGCATATTTTCTGAATTTCTTAACCTCAGTATCCTTCATGAACATCTGATAGATGCCCTCAATAATAACACGGTCGGCGTCGGTGAAGTCACCACTGAAACGCTCGTTCACCTTGTCAATTATGCTCTGAAGGGTGTCCTTCTTCTTGGCAGGTGCCTTCGGAGCCATGCTACCGCCAGGAGTAAACACAGGAGGCTTCTCATCGAGCATGATAGCACCACTGAAGGTTTCCGTGAGGGAGGCATATTCCAGCTTGATCTTGTCATCAATGTCCACGAACTCCGTGCTGGGTCTTGGCAGGAGTTTGATAAGGTGTAATGTATATTGGTATTCGTTGAACAGATCCTTGTCATGGAGCCGTACAAGCTGTGTGATGTATGCGTATGCCTTATTGAACTTGCGGACATAATCACGCACCACGAAGCGGTCATCCTCAGAAAGTTCCATGTATCGTGTGATGACCGGCTTGAACATACCTGCCAGCCTGCCGAGGGCAGCAGCGTCTTGACTCCTCCCAACCTGTTTTGCCATGAACTTGTTGAAGACATCCACATCCTCAAAATTGTAGAGCATAAAGTCTCGGATTTTGTTGCGGAGGTCATAGACTTTGTTCAAGTCAGTGCTATCCTCAAGAGCGGTAGCTTCGTAATACGGCAGGAATGCACTCTTAATGTCTTCCTCCGTGTTTTCAAAGTCCAGAACGAAGGTACTGCTCTTTCCTCGAGTGGTCCTGTTTAGCCGTGAAAGAGTCTGTACAGCGGTCACATCACGCAACTTCTTATCCACATACATGGTGTGAAGCAGCGGCTCATCAAAGCCCGTTTGATACTTATTGGCAACCACCAGAATGTTGTACTGGCTACTGTGGAATGCCTTACGGAACTTTTTATCGGTGGAGATGTACTTGCCGTTCTCATCAAGGTTCATGGTAGCTTCTGTGAAAGGCTTCTCGCTGGGATAATCCTCAAGGGTCACTTCTCCAGAGAAGGCAATCATAACATTGGTACCAGCACACTGTTCGGCATGGTCAGCGATATATTTCTTAATTGCGAGATAATAGCGAACTGCGTTTGCACGGCTGTCTGCCACGACCATAGCCTTGCCCTTGCCACCAATCTGATAGCGGCAATTCTCCAGAAAGTTGGCCATAATCATTTCAGTCTTCTGTGCAATGGTGTAGCCGTGCTGTTTATAATACTTGAACAACGCACGAGAGGCCGCACCCTCCACCAATTCCGGGTTATCCTCAGACACACGAATCAGCTTGAACGCTTCTCTGATGGTGGTGTAGTTGGAAAGCACATCCAGAATGTAACCTTCTTCGATGGCCTGCCGCATGGAGTATACATGGAACGGTGCCTTGATGGGCTCGCCCTCTGGGGTCTGCCCAACGACCGCGCCGAAGGTCTCAAGGGTCTGCCTCTTGGGGGTTGCAGTGAAAGCGAAGAAGGACTGATTATCGTGCCTGCCTTGACCGATAACGGCATTCACATACTCATCTGTCAGATTCACTTCGCTTTCATCGATTCCGGCTTCCTCTGCATAGTCCTTGATAGCAATACCGATGTCGATCAGACTGCGGCGCAGAGACTTTGCACTTTCACCGTTCTGCCCCTGATGGGCTTCATCGATGATGATGGCAAACTTTCGACCACGGAATTTCTCCATGTCCTTCTGCGCAAAGAGGAACTTCTGAATGGTGCAGATGATAATGCGCTTCTTATCATTGATAGCTTCCGCAAGGCTGCGAGAGTTTTTCTTGTCGTCAATAGCTTCAACCAGACCGACTTGGTGTTCAAAGCCATTGATGGTATCCTGCAACTGACTATCTAACACTACACGGTTGGTAACCACGATAATTGAGTCAAAGATACCATTATCTTCAGCGTCATGAACAGAGGCAAGTCGATAAGCAATCCATGCAATAGAGTTGGACTTGCCAGAGCCTGCGGAGTGCTGAATCAGATAATTGGTGCCGACACCGTTGCGCTTTACATCCGCAAGAACTTTCCTCACCACATCGTACTGATGGTAGCGAGGGAAAATCATTTTGTCTTTGGTGACTGTTTTGCCAACACCGTTTTTGATCACTTCTTCCTTTTCCTTTACGAAGGAGATGAAACGGTGAATGAGGTCGAGCAGGCTGTCACGCTGCAGCACTTCTTCCCACAGATAGCTTGTGGCATATCCATTTGGATTGACCGGGTTGCCTGCGCCGCCGGTATTGCCTGCGCCGTTGGAGCCCTGGTTGAACGGCAGGAAGTGTGTAGCACCGTCTGCCAACTGTGTGGTCATCCATGCTTCGTAGAGGTCTACAGCAAAATAGACCAGGAAACGATGATTCAAACGGAACGCAAACTCCTTGGAGCTACGGTCATTTTTGAACTGGTTGATAGCGCAGACATAGTCCTGCCCGGTGAGCTGATTCTTCAGTTCCAATGCAACCACGGGAATGCCGTTGACGGACAGCACCATGTCGATGGTATTGCTGTTGGCGGTGGTGTAGCGGAACTGGCGAGTACAGCCGAGGATGTTTGCCTCATAGTGTTCGGTTGCCAGCGGGTTTAAGTCGGACTCCGGCTTGAAGAAGCAGACTTTCAGCTTGCAGCCCATATCCTCGATGCCGTTGCGCAGGACATACAGCAGACCCTGGTGGGAGATAGTAGTCTCCAGGCGGTGGTACAGCTTATCCGCAGCTTTGTCACCGTAATATTTGGTATACTTTGCCCATTCCTTGGGCTGGGTATTGGTGATGAACTCGCAGAGAACATCCATGTAGATGCACTTTGCTACATCGTGCTGGAGGGTATGTATCCAGTTGCCGTCGGCATCCTGGCCATTGAATTGTGTATAACCACCGGCCGGGGAGATGAGGAAGGACTCTATATCCCGTTCAAAGCGCTTTTCGCTTTTATCCATTATGACATTTCCTCCATTCTCTTGATTTCTTCACCCAGCAGAGACATCAGCTCATCGCTTCTGTGATTGATGTCCTTAAACATTGCCTGCTGTTCTGGGGTCTGAGGATTGGTTAAGTCATAAAAGGTAACGCACATGGCAATGATGTGCTTGTACTCTTTTTGGACATGAAGATATCTGGCAAGAACATCCTTTTCGATATATCCGCTCTTGGACAGCTCCAAAATTTCGCTCTTAGATTCAAAGGGGAAGTTCTGAAGGTTTGATACTATTCTGTTTTCATTTATGGGTTTATTTCCGTCCACTTTAGGGATTATGTACTCCCGCACCCAATCGTGATGCCAGACCAGCCGAAGATTATCCAAACACTCTTTGTATGTGTACAGTATCAACACATCCGCGGTATCCCTCGAATTTGCATCCTTTTGGATTTGCCGCCGATCCACAAAGTAGTATGTGATGATGTACAAGACAACTACAATCACAGAATTGAGAAACACATCAAAGAAACCCATATTGATTCTGTCGCTTGACAGTCCAAGCAATTGAGGCACATTCAGGTAATCAAGGACGACATATGCAACAAAGATCAATGCAGGAATCGCCGCTTTGAATAAGTGCTTCTTATCCTGTTTCTTTTTCATGATACCTCCCGTTTACCGGTGACATACTCATAAATGAGGGATTTCTTGTATTCGTTCAGCTTATCGATTTTCTTCTGTTTGATGGCGATAAGCTGGTCGATTTCACCGCACCGCAAATCCAATTCTTCAGCAATACGATGCTGTTCGGCTTTGGGTAGCAAAAGAACTGGAATGTTCTTCAACAGGTTTTGTCCCAAACTGGCTCTCGTAACGATGTTCATTTCTTTAACAAGAAACAGGCGGAGATGATTGCTTCTGAAATAATACTTTGCATATTGCGTTACAAGGTCATCGTTAAAAGGCCGCAATCTAATAAGAAACCCTGCGAATGTAGCATTGGGCAACGTCTTCTCACATACGCAAGAGAAGCCAACTTCCTCAATTGTCTCAGAAGTTCTTGTAAAGAAAATATCACCCTCACATACGGAGTAGTTATCTTGCTCTTCCAAGGTAGAACGAATGAGTCCAGAGGGATTTTCCGGCAAGGAAAAATTTCGATAAACATCACCGTATGTTACAAAGGGATAACCCTCGCCAAAATACTCTCCACCCTTACTGATACCATTCTGAGGTATGCCAATATTCCTAACTCTACAAAGTTCCCAATGAGCCGGTATGGTGCCGACACACTCAACTCCGCTGTCTTTCATCGGTACAGACGGATCAAGGCCCTTGGTGACAACCTCGGTAATCAGGCTCTGCTTGTAGGCTTTCAGCTTTTCAATCTGTGCCTCAACATTCGCAACAAGAGCATCGACTTGAGCCAGCTTTCCATCCAAGAAAGATACAATGCGTTCTTGTTCCGATATTGGTGGGAACGCCATCTCACGTTTCAGAATACCATCCGAGGATACTCTTAGGCGAATTTCCAGAATACCGTTGGCGTAGCGGCGCAGTTCTTTTTGAAATCGCTCCATCTGAAACATATAGCTGATAAACTCAAGGTTTTCGCCTTCGTTTGGCTTGTACACATAGTACACGGGGCTGACACAACCGAAATAATCGCATCGACCGACAGAGCCAATCAGTATGTTCATGCTGTTGGCAACGATTGTTCCTGGATAAGCCAGCTTATATTGTGAATAATCCTCTTTGGCAATATTGCCCTGTGCGCCTTTTTCTTCATACGGAATTACTCCACGCTTATTTGTCAAAGACAGCACCTGTTTGGATTTTTCGGGTTTGTTTGATTCTTTTATTTCGGTAATGTGCCACTGCAGGCGTTCCAATTTCCAATGTGAAGGTATTTCTCCAATCCATTCAATTCCGCTATCTTTCTTTTTACGCATGACCAAACAACTCCTTCATCAGAATTGTTTCATCTGCCTCCAACGCCTTGATTTCCTCAAAGATGTCAGCGGATGCCACCGGAGCCACGAACTTATAGAACAGGCGGGTAAACGGCACTTCGTAACCGATCTTGCTCTTGGCAGGGTCAATGTAAGCCTGCGGATTGTACGGCAGCACATTCTTCTGCATATAGGCGTCCATGTCCTCGGACAGAGGAATGATTTCACTATCAGATGCACCCTTGACCGGCTGGCACTTGCCCTTCTTCAGAACGGGCTTACCGTCCTTATCTGCCTGGGCAGTCTCCACAGTCACCTTGGTAAAGCCAAAGAAACTGTTGTCAAACACCTTGGATTCCACTACAAGGTCGCTCTCCTCGTAGGTCTCGTTGTCAAACTCCTCGTAGGCACGAATGATGAGGTTGATGCAGGCATCATCCAAATCCACCCGCTTGGAGCCGATGTTCTTACGGCGCTTCACAAAACACTTGCTGGCATCGATGAGATGCACCTTGCCGCTGCGGTGCATGGCCTTACCCTTGGTCAGAACCCAGATGTAGGTGGAGATACCTGTGTTGTAGAACAGGTCGGTGGGAAGCTGAATAATAGCTTCCACCAGGTCACCTTCAATCACATAACGGCGGATCTCAGATGCACCGCTTCCGGCATCACCCGTGAACAGAGAAGAACCGTTCTGAATGATCGCCATTCTGCCGGAGCCTTCCTTCAGCTTCTTCACGCCGTTGAGCATGAACAGCATCTGACCATCGGAGATGGCAGGCAGACCGGGACCAAACCGACCATCAAAGCCACGCTTGGCTTCGTTTTCCACCTGAGCCTTCTCCCGCTTCCAGTCGATGCCGAAGGGAGGATTGGAGATGATGTAGTCGAACTCATAGCCGCTGAACGCATCATCACTCAAGGTATCGCCGTATTTCATGCCAGATGCATTGCCGCCCTTGATGAGCATATCTGCCTTTGCAATAGCGTAAGTTTCCGGGTTGAACTCCTGTCCAAAGCAGGTCAGGCTTGCATCCTCGCTGATAGACTGCAAACGCTCGGTCAGACAGCCCAGCATCTGGGAAGTACCCATCGCCATATCGTAGGCGGTTTTGGTGCAGCCATCCGCCATGATTTCAGCCTTTTCAGGAGCCACCAGCAGTTCGGTCATCAGATAGATGATGTCTCGGCTGGTAAAGTGAGCTCCGGCCTGCTCGTCATAAGACTCAGAGAACTTGCGGATGAGTTCTTCAAAAATGTAGCCCATGTCAGCGGAGGTGATTTTGTCCGGGGACATATCGGCCTTGTTGGAGTTGAACTCCTGCAGGGTCACGAACAGAACGCCGCCCTTGACCATCAGCTTGACAGTATTGGCGAAGTCGAAGTTGTCGATGATGTCCTTGATGTTGGAAGAGAAGCCCTGCAGATAGGCTTCAAAGTTAATTTCTACATCGTCGGGATCGGCAATCAGCTTCACAAAATCGAAATTGCTGGTATTATAAAAATCGTAACCGGAGACACGGCACAGGATACCGTCACGGGCAGCCCCCTCAACATGCTGGGCATCCAGCTTCTTTGCCATTTCCACGACGGCAGCCTTGGTGGGCTTCAGAGCGTCATCAAAACGCTTTAGAACCGTCATAGGCAGAATGACCTTGCCGTACTCGTGGGGCTTGAACAAACCCACCAAGTGGGTAGCAATTTCCCAGATTAGATTGGCTTTCGCCTGTATATTGGCATTTGTCTGCTTTTGTAGTTCATTCATAGACATGGATTTTACCTCCGTGGTATTTGAAGAAGATATCGGTTCCTCACAGTAATATTTTACAGATTTAACTGTCCTAAAATATTACGCCTTCAACCGATAGCTTCGGTTTCGATTACCGCCTTCGGCAACAACGGTTCCCTCTGCAATCAATTCATTCAGATAATCTCTTGTACGAGAGGGCTTTAATCCGATATAGTCTGCAATCGAAGATGCTTTCGCCTCCGGATGATCAGTGAGATAGACAATGATGGTTTCCTTCATCTTTACACTTATCGCCGATTTTTTGTCACCGATTTTTATCGCCGATTTTTTATCGCCGATTTTCTGCATTACCAGAGACAAGGTGGTCCGCTCCGGTTCAAGACTTTCTTTAATAGAGGGAATCGCCCAGCTCTGTTCACGCCAGACACGGTAAATATTTGGAATGCCGCTGCCGGCACGCTCACCGATATCAATCAGATTGAACATTTTAAGCATGGCTCCATTGCGGGGGTCGGAAAGGCCACCGCTTTTTGCCACATCGATCTCAATGCGGAATCCACCGGGGTTAGACATCGTGATGGCGTCCCGCTCTTTGATGATGACCAGGCCCTGCCTTCCGTAATAATCAGCATGGACGAGGCAGTTTGCCAGTGCCTCACGTAGTGCCTTATGCACTGAAGTATCATCCACTCTGGTGCCACCGTCCATCTTGAACGGCACCTTGAGATCCTGAACCAGCTTGTTATATACACGGAAATAGAAGTCGTACACATTGCCGCTCCAGTCGCCGGAGGAGGAGATAATCCGGTCGGTCCAGCGGGTATCGGCATCATACTGTTCCTGATAGTCCAAAAAGTAGGAATTGAATTCCCGCACGATGTCATATTCGTTTCCAAACATGAGAAGACCAGCAGAGGTGGGATGCTTCTTCCCATCGGAGCCGATTCCAACAGCGCCCAGTTTCAGCAGAAAGTCCTCATCATCCAGAGCCTCCCAGACATGGCCGGGACGGGAGAGCCGCATTCTCTGGCGATAGCTGCGGATACTCTCTTTGTTAAACACAGCCGTATCCATCTCATCCAGGACAAGCATATCCTGTGTTTTCACAGAGGCATCGCGCACCATCGCCTGATATTCTTCCTTGGTGCAGCGGTAGTCGCCCTCACCATTGCGCCGATAGGTGCAGAGAGGGTTTCCGTCCACATAGACCGGCTTATAGGAACGCTCTGCACGGGGGACGTTGATGACCACAATGTGATTGCCGTCTACCTCCTGAACGAACACATCCTTGGAGGACAGCACATTCACGCTGGTCTTGTTGGGATTGTTGACGATGTCCCAGAACTCCTTGATGAGTTTCTCAGGGTCGGGCAGATTTACCGTGTGGAAGGACTTGTCAGCCAGTTCCTCCACGCCCAATAGGATAATGCCACCGTGGGTGTTGGCAAAAGCAGAGTAAGTCTCCCAAATACTTTTGGGCAGGCCACCGAGGGCTTTCTTGGCCTCGATGCGGTTGTTCTCCCGATACTGCTCTATCTTGGAAAAATCAATCATGGTTTTCCTCCCTCACAAGCTCGATAATGTCACAGAAGTCGCAATCCAAAGCCATGCAGATTTTGGTGAGAATCTCCGTGCTGACATGCTCGTTTTTGCCCAATTTGGCAAGAGCGGTAGTGGACATGCCGGTAACCAGGCGCAAATCCTTCTTCTTCATATTTTTATCAATCAGGAGTTTCCACAATTTATTGTAGCAAACAGTCATAATTCACACCTCATACAATGAGTTTACACTTATACAAAATAATCATAACATAGAAATGCTTTTTTATCCATTGAAAATCCAGATTTCAGATTTCAGGTTTTGATTTTAGAGGTGTAGTTGTAAATTGAATATGAATATGGAAAGACTGCAGGAATAGTCAATAGCGCTCCTGCAGTCTTTTTACTGTTTATCAAGATAGGTAGTTATCGCCGATGTTTATCACCGATTTTTATCGTCGATTTCTCAAAACTGTTATTTCCTTGTTTACTGTCTAACAAATGGGGTGCTGTTCAGTCCTGCTGCACCGCAAGGAATATTTCCTTGTCGCCAAGATGCACGCGGTGCGTCACCCTGTGCCCGTCCACGATGTATTCTTCCTGTTCCATTTTCCTTTACCTCTCGAAAAAGGGAAAGCGGCCGGAATTCCCCAGCCGCTCGTCCTTTGGTTTTATTTTCGGGGCACAGGGCAGCGAATACAGCCGCCCGTCCCTTTCTTCAAACTTTTCCGGAAAGTGCAGACGCCGCGAATACCGCTGCGCCTGCTCCCGCGTCAGCCCCACAAACCGGCCCCTTCTGCTGCCGCACACGATGAACCGTCCCTGTACAAGGCCGATGCTGCCCAGCGTCCGGTTGTACGGCTTTTCTGCATTCCCTCCGTACACGGCGGCGATCACCGTATTGTCAAAGGGAAACGCTGCGGTATACTGGTCCGACTCTAAAATAGCCGTAAGGGCCGCGGGTGTATTCTCCAGGTCCGCCTCATAGGGCGAATACCCCGGCTCTACGATCAAAACTTTCAAATTCACTTCACCTCATCGTTCATCAACTTTTCGACTTCTGTCATGTGTTTTTACTCTGGTAGATTCAACGCTTCGTGATATATGTGTCATGATTGCCTGTGGGGCTTAAAATGCATTGACAATTGCTTGAAATATATACTTGAACACACTCCCATTGGATATGAATTGTCTGTCCACCATAAAATTAGAGCACCTGAAATCGGGTGCTCTGCAAGTGATATTCTGTTTTTTCAGATATCGGGTCTATCATCGTCTGCATCTTCATCATTCTCAAAGTATTGCAGTAAATCCAACGCAAGTTCGTTGACACGAACGGGGATGTCAAAGCCCTTCATCTGCTGTTTTTCACCACTTGAGTAACTGACTGAAACCGACCATGAGGGGTGTTCTTCATCTTCAGAAACTTCTATGACAGTAGACTCTTCTTCATCCTCGCCCAATACATCGGGCATTTCTTGAGAAAAATCTTCTTCCCAGCAGAATACCTCATACTCATTGACGATGCGGTTAAGCAGCTTTCTCATTTCTTTCGCCGTCAGTTCGATTGTATTGGAGACTCCAGTTTGGGTGCATGAGATAAGCTTCGTTTTTCGGTCAAGAATAAATACGATTTGTGCGTCAAAGGAATCGCCAAACTCATCCCACAATTCCTCCTGAACAACGAATGTCATCTCGCTGATATGAAGCTGTTGTTTTCGCGCGTTTCTCTCAGCATAAGGAAAATGCTCTGCGTAAACCACCTTGGCGGCCTCTGCAATTTCGGAGCATTTGTCCTGTTGCAGTCCTTTGAGCCATGCTTTCTGTTCCGCAGACAAACGGTATGGAAGATTCATCAGCCGTGTCAAAGTCATTTCCTTGGAACGCTCCACCGGTGACAACACCGCACATTTTTTACAGATATGTGCGCTATGGCCTTTGCCGGAAAAACTCTCATTGGACTTATATTCTCCGCAGACCTTGCAATAGTGCCCATGCTTCTTTGCCATTCGTTAAGATCACCCCCTTCTCTTTATTTCTGTTTTCATACCGCTTCTCAAATGAGATTGCTGGGAATAAAACAATTATCCGCATCAATCGGAATGGGTTCCTCGCACATACAGATGATTCCACCGTTTCCACGGTTCAAGGATGCCTTGTCAAGCACGCTGTATTTCTTCACTTCGCGCCGGTCTGGTGCGGCGCTCTTTTTGATTTCCAACGGGTGGATGAAATTGTTTTCCTCCACAAAAACATCAATCTCTTTTGCGTTGGAGTCACGGAAGTAGGTGATATTCACCTTGGACTTTGCATAAGCATAGTTCTTCACAAGCTCCATTACGACATAATTTTCGTAGTAATGGCCGCTTGCAGCACCGTTTCGCAAGGTATCCGGCGTCAACCACATAGAAAGATACGCACACAATCCGGTATCGCAGAAGTACAGCTTCGGAGTCTTACTGAGCCGTTTTAGCTCATTGTTAGAATACGGCGCAAGCAGATAAATGATATGAAGCCCCACCAGTACTTTCAGCCATTCCTTTGCCGTGCTCGGTGCAATATCTGCGGATTCCGCAAGTGTAGAGTAATTGACCTGTTCCGAAACAAGGGATGCGCAGCCCACCAGAAATTTTCGGAAACGTACTGCATCCGTAATGCCGCCTGCCTCAGTCACATCCCGCATCAGATAAGTGTCGATATATGAGTTGAAATATTCCTGCCGAAGCTCATTGTCCACACCCTGCACCTGGGGCATACCGCCCTCCCAAATATGATTGAATACACGAATCACATCATTTTTGGGAACTTTACGCTGTCTTGCCTGTAAGGTGGCAAGTGAGAAGTCCAAATCCGTGTCAAACACAAGCCCGGCTTTTTCTCTTGCGGACAGGCTGTACAGTTCCAATATCCCAATCCTTCCTGCAAGCGTTTCACGCACTCGCTCCATCATTTTGTACTGCTGCGATCCTGTCAGCCAAATAAGACCTTTCTCGTCGCTCTCATCACAAATCACCTTGATCTGTTCAAAAAGCTCAGGTGCTTTTTGAACCTCGTCAATCAGAATCGGCGGCTTGTAGGTCTGGAAGAACAGCACAGGGTCGCTTTGAGCCAGTTCTCTTGCCATTACGTTGTCCATCGTGACATAGGTTCTGTCACTGTCAGCTAAATGCTTCAGCATGGTTGTTTTTCCTACTTGTCTTGCACCGGTCACAAGGATAACTTTGAAAAAAGCATTGAGCTTCAGAAATTTTCGTTCCAGCTCTCGTGTAATATATGCCATAACGCATCTCCATTTCGCATTTTTATGATAATCTATGTTCAATCGAATTTTATCATAATAGCTTTGCAAATTCAAGAGATGATATACATTAAATTCTTACCGCTCTTGCTCTCCACGCTGGCGTGCCCAGCTTGCCAGAAGTTTTACGATAACCTTCTTTTTCTGTTCGGGCGTATAGCTTTTCGGAAAGAATTGCTCGATCTCCTTTGCCGGGAGCGTTACTTTCCCTGTATCTCTGGTCTGCGCCTTTTCCTCCCGCATGATCACAGCAATGTCCTGTTCAGACAATCGCCCCTCCTGGCTGGCACGTTTGAGCCGCTGGGCCTGTGAAAGTGATGGTGTTACTTCCTCCGCCTGTAAAATGTCATGGAGCACAGTTTGTTCCTCCGGTCTTAAAAAGGCAAGCTCATAGGCGGGATTGAATTTTATTTCGTTGCCATCCACCATTTCAAGCAGTTCCGGAATGAGTTCATTTAAGCGGATATATCGTTGAACTTGTTTTGTGCTTTCACCTGCATCTTGTGCGATTTTTTCTACTGAATAGGGATTTAAAAAATTCTGGTCAAGTTGACCAGAATTTTCTTTACCCGGTCTCCCGGCTCTCCGTTTGATAGCATCCAGCTTCATCTTGTACGCCCTTGCCTTCTCACTGGGCAGCACATTTTCACGCTGTACATTGCTGTCCACCATCAGAATAACGGCGGTATCATCATCCATGTCCCGGACAATAACGGGCATTTCCCGGACTCCCGCTTTCATGCTTGCAAACTTGCGGCGGTGTCCCGCCACGATCTCATAGCCCCCCGCTGCGCGCGGACGCACAAGGCCCGGCATCAATACGCCGTGCTGCGAGATACTCTCCGCCAGCTTCCCCATTTCTTCATCATCCCGTACCTGAAACGGATGCCCCGGAAAATCGTGCAGCTCCGAGACCGGCAGCATCATAACACGCTCCTGCGTCTGTGCCTCCAGCGCCCGTTCCTCGCTGGTGCTGAACAGGTCAGCGAGTGGGGGCAAACCCGCCCCGCCCAAGCTCTTTCTTGCGGCCAAGTGTCAGCACCTCCCCTGCAAGCTGTTCGTAGGCCAGCGTTGCCTTGCCCCTGGGGTCGTAGTCAAAAATGCTTTTTCCAAAGGATGGGCTTTCCGCCGCCCGGACGCACATGGGGATCTCCGTTTTAAAAATATGTACATTCGTTCCATATGCGTCGCGCAGCATGGCGCTTACATCACGGGAAAGATTCGTGCGGTTGTCTACCAAAGTCAAAACAATGCCCTCTATTTTCAGATGCGGGTTTTGCCGCCGCTGCACCTTGTCGATGGTGCGTATGAGCTGAAGCAGGCCACGCATGGAAAAGTATTGCGCCTGCACCGGGATCAGCACGCTGTCGGCTGCCGATAACGCATTGATGGGCATCATGCCCAGCGACGGCGGGCAGTCGATCAGCGCATAGTCATACGCTCTGCGAATATCGTCCAGAAAGGTTTTCAGAATGCGTTCCCGGCTCATCGCGTTCACAAGTTCCAGTTCTACACTGGACAGGTCGATGCTGGAGGGAACGAAATCAAGCCCTTCCGGATGGCTCTGTATGTACGCGCCTGCTTTGTAAGGAAGATCGTTGATGATACAATGCATCGCTGTGGACAAGGTGTTTTGCAATTCGTCCGGATTTTCCACGCCGAGATATTTTGTGGCGTCCGCCTGTGAATCCGCGTCGATCAGCAGCACGCGCTTGCCCTGCCGGGCCAGCGCCACGCTGAGGGATACCGCTGTTGTTGTTTTTCCCACGCCGCCCTTTTGGTTTGAAATTGCAATGGTTTTCATTTTCGTTCCTCCCATTCATCTCTTTCACTTCTTGCGCCCACAACAATGCAGGCATATCCTATGAAGGCCATAAACAGGCCGGCCGCAACCAGCAGCCAATTCAAAACATTCACCGCTCCGTCCCCTTTTCCCGTGACAGCTCCTTTTGCAGAAGCTCGTTATAGTCCTTCACGCCATGCGGGATACAGCTTTCCACCCAATATCCCCGCGCAGCATATTCTTCTTCCAACCGGGCGGCATGTTCCCGCCCCGCTTTATCGTTGTCCGTACATATCCTGAGCTGTGTCACGCCGGGATGCGATTTCAAAAAGGTCTCAATGG
>Ga0129308_1000745_pt1 | contig 43233 bp, 32 predicted proteins | sample L827metagenome_FD_94440 | JGI IMG/M metagenome (GOLD analysis project Ga0129308, IMG submission 94440) | Ring-tailed lemur group fecal microbial communities from Wisconsin, USA - L827 metagenome | ecosystem: Host-associated > Mammals > Digestive system > Large intestine > Fecal | place: USA... | reverse complement strand
GAAGACACATCGTCCTGTCTATGCATATATGGCTTCGCAGGCAACTTCCGGCGGTTATTATATTTCGGCACCGGCTGATAAGATCGTCGCCAACCGTAACTGCTGGACCGGATCGATCGGTGTTAGGCTTGGAACTCTGATCGATGCTTCGGGGCTGTTGGAAAAGTACGGAATTAAGACCAATACGATAACCTCTGGAGAACATAAGGATATGGGAAGTGCTGTCAAGACTCTGACCAAAGAGGAAAAGCAGATTTGGCAGGAGTTGATTGACGAATCTTACGAACAGTTTATTGATGTTGTGGCAGAAGGACGGGGGCTTTCGACTGTGGAAGTCAGGCGGCTGGCAGACGGCAGAATTTATTCCGCAAAACAGGCGAAAGAAAATAAGTTGATCGACGAAGTGATCGATACCTATGAAGCTGCACAGGATAAAATGCAGTCTGAGCTTCATCTGGAGGATTGTGAATTTTATGATTTTGCCTATGAACCGGCAGACGATTTGCTTTCCAATCTTGTGGAGAGCGCTGAGAAGCTGCTGTCTGCAAAGGATAAGCAGGGAGAACTTGCCGCTTTGACCGGAATCCTGGAGAGGCAGAATGAAGATGTAAAGCTGCAGTATATGTGTGAGATTGTGAAGTGAAGATGGTTAAAAAGCTGGAGCAGGTCACGTTTTCGTGACCTGCTCTTTTGTAGCATAGGAAATACTATTTACGATATTTTAGGAGTTTCAACAAAAATTAATAATTCAGATCAAAGGTAGCTTCGTATGGAGTTCCATCTCCTCCATACTCCATTATCACAATTTTTACAGAGTGGCTTTCCGTTTCGAGTCCGAAAGATGCTTGTGCTTTACAAGTAGAACCAACAGGTATTTCTTCCGGGAATAGAGTTAAATCAGAAGGATAAGAATCACACAGAGTGTCCTTTTCATCAAAAACTTGTGCATTTTCTAAATCTAAATAAAGTCCCTCCATGAGACCGCTTTCATCTTCATACCCAAGGTTTTCATAAGAATAATCGATAATAACTACCTGTGCGGGGTCATCGTCACCCAAGTCAACACGTTTATCGGTAGTTGTAATCGAATTAATTGTAAATTTCCATTGACCATCAACTGTCCAGGTATCTCCGAGTCCATAGGTATTATTGGTGACTTCAAAGGATTCTGTTGCCGGATCTTCTTGGTCAGTAGGAATTTCATCTTCACTACAAGACGCAAATAAAAAAATCAAAATTATGCTGGTTGCTATAATAAATGCTCTTTTCAATAATTTCATAATAAACACACCTTCTTACACATATTTTAGATAAAAAGCCTTGAAGCAATTATACTTCAAGGCCTTTGGCGAGGCACGAGGGACTCGAACCCCCAACCGACAGATTCGAAGTCTGCTACTCTATCCATTGAGCTAGTGCCCCAAACTGGTAACAGTATTTATTATAAAGGATAAGTGTCAAAGAAGCAAGGGGAATTCGTTGAAATAAATGAGAGATACATGTATAATATCAATAATTGACATTTAAAATGATAGTAGCATTTATTCACAGAAATGTTACTTGAAAAAATCACTTGTTGGTGTAGAATAGATATATACTACTAATTAATGTAAAATAGGTGAGGATTGTGCCGTGAAGACAATACAAACAATTATATTAGATCATGTCGTGTACAAAAAGCAGATATTGAAACTTGCGAAGGCTGATGTGACAAAAACATACAGAGGTTCGGCTTTCGGATGGGCTTGGGCAATCATAAAACCGGTAGTCACGATTTTTGTATTCTGGTTTGCATTCAGTTACGGACTGCGAGGTGGGAAACCTGTTGATGGTTATCCATATTTTTTATGGTTGATAGCAGGCTTTATACCGTGGTTCTATATGAGTGAAATGATTACTGGCGGTGCCGCCTGCATTCGGGCAAACAGTCATATGGTGACAAAGATGAAATTTCCGATTTCGGTTATTCCGACTTTCACGAGTATTTCAAAGTTAACGATTCATATAATATTGCTCGCAATTGTAATTGTGATTTTCATGCTTTTCGGATATGCACCGGATATATACTATCTACAGATTCCATTGTATATGTTAATGATGGTATTATGGTTTACAATTTGGGCTCTATTTGCGGGGCTGTTATCAGCGATTAGCCGTGATTTTCTTAATTTGGTACGAGCATTTTCAACTGCAATTTTTTGGATGTCCGGTATTATATATAATGTAAATAATATTGATGTTCATTGGATTAGGGTAATTTTAAATTACAATCCAGTAACGATTATAGCTAATGGGTATCGCCATATTTTTATTGATAAAACATGGTTTTTTGAAGATCTGATGGGAATGCGATGCTATTTTATCGTTTTACTGGTTATGATTGTTTTGGCTTGTTGGGCTTATAAAAAGTTGTATAAGGAAATTGCAGATGTGATGTAGAGAGGTTTGATATGGGAGAGCCGGTAATAATATTTGATCATGTGACAAAGAGATATAAATTGTATAAAAATGATAGAGCCAGATTTATGAGTTTGTTTTCTAAACGTGTCAGATATAAAGAAAACAGAGCCTCCAATGATTTGTCTTTTACAATAGAAAAGGGAGAAAGTGTCGCCTTTTTAGGGAAAAACGGTGCCGGAAAATCGACAATTTTGAAAATGATAACAGGTGTCAGCTATCCGACTGAAGGTGAAGTGATTGTAAATGGACGTGTGAGTGCACTGCTGGAATTGGCAGCAGGTTTTAATATGGAATTTACAGGTCGTGAAAACATCTATCTTAAATGCAATATTATGGGGATTGATGAACGTGAGATTAAAAATTTGGAAGAGGATATTGTAAAGTTTGCGGAACTGGGGGATTACATCGATCAACCCGTTAGGACATATTCCAGTGGTATGAAGGCGCGGCTTGGGTTTGCAATCAATGTCAACATTGATCCGGAAATTCTGATCATTGATGAAGCTTTGAGTGTCGGTGATCGAAATTTTCGAAAGAAATGTACAAAGAAAGTTAAGGAAATCATGAGAGATGGAGATGTTACCCTGCTGTTTGTAACCCATTCTTCGTCAGACGCAAAGGCATTTTGCGACAGAGGAATTGTACTGGAAAAGGGGAAGGTTAAGTTTGACGGTAACATCGATGAAGCGATTAAGTTTTACGAAGGATGAGCATGAAAAAGAAACTGATACTGTTTTGTATATATTTGATGAAAGCAGCATTAAGAATAATTTACAGTGCTTTGAAACTCCTGCCGATAAAACAGAATAAAGTTCTTTTCTGCAGCAGACAGGCAAATGAACCAAGTTTGGATTTTTTGTTGCTTCAGAAATTTTTGAGAAAACAGTTTCCTGAAATACAATGCATCGTGATTTGTAATTATATTGAAACGAATTTGAACAGCTATGTTTCTTTTGCAAAGGATTCGTTGCGCAGTATGTATCATCTGGCAACCAGTAAAGTTTGTGTTTTGGATAGTTATTGGCCGGTTGTCAGCCTTTTAAATCATAAACAGGAACTGACGGTTATCCAGATCTGGCATGCGATTGGTAAAATCAAACAATCGGGTAAGATTGCTATTGGAGCTGTATCCGGTAGAAATGCAGCATATGCGGAAGCCCTGAACATGCATGGTAATTATGATCATATTATTGCCGGCGCAAAATTTTGGAATCGTTTTTATTGTGAATCTTTCGGAATAGATGATGAAACGATTCTTCTGAATTATGGTCTACCACGGATTGATTATCTGCTCGATACGGAAGAGCAAAATCGAAACCGATTTTTTAGAGAGAATCCGATGCTGCAGGATAAAACTATTTTATTGTATGCACCGACATTTCGTCGGAATATGGAGCTGCGGTGGAAACAGATTATAGATGCCACGGCAGACGATAATTATATATTGATTATTAAGGGACATCCAATTCAGAAACTTGAAGTAGATAATATGTATCCACATGTTTATAAATTTGATGAATGGCGGACTATAGATCTGATCAGTGTCTGTGACTATGTGATTACGGATTATTCTGCAATTGCATTAGAGGCTGCGGTTTTGAAAAAAAGAACGTACTATTGGACATATGATTACGAGGCTTATTTAGAAAATAATGGTTTAAATATTGATTTGAAGACATTGATGCCGGAGCATGTCTTTGCGGATATTAATGTGTTGATGAGTAATTTGAAAAAAGGAAATTATCACGACGATTTATTGTATGCATATCGAAAACAATTTCTACCAGATGATTTAGGACATTCTACGGAGAAAATCGGCAGCTTAATTCTAGGCGCTATGAAATGCGGAGGGGAATAAATATATATGAAGTATATAATTATGGCTGACGGAAAGGGAACGCGATGGAATAACTACTTGGGGCTTCCGAAGCATTTGATTGAAATTAATGGGGAGCCAATTATTGCCAGAACCGTAAGACTGTTGCAGGAATTAACAGGACCGGATAGGACAATTATAATTACTTCTCACGATATTCGATATGAATTTGATGGAGCTGTACGCTATGAACCATTGAATAATAAGCTGGAGATTGATCGTTTTACGGAAGAGTTGATTGCCGATGATGTGTGCTTTTTGTATGGCGACACGTACTATACAGAGGAATCTTTACGGAGAATCATTTCTCAAAAGACTTCTGACATCGTATTTTTTGGAAATGAAAAATCAATCGTTGCTGTTAAAATTGCAGATGGCCGGTTATTTCGACAGCACATGAGGAGGGTGAAAACTCTGTATCTAGAGGGAAAAATTGATCGCTGTGTTGGCTGGCAGGTTTATCAATCGGTATCTGGACAGAATTTACAGGAAAAACCACGATTAGGGAGGCAGTTTGTAATTCTGGATAATAATACTACCGATATCAATACACCGGAGGAGTATAAAGGAATATAGTGATGATGAATTTTTGCAGAAAGGCATTGAAAAGAATTAAATTATTTGTGTTGTACTGGACGAGAATTGTATTTGTAAAGAATAAATTCAAAGTATCGTTTTTGACGAAGCTGCGTGCAAACTTTTTTGGTGGGTATCTTGGAGATCAATATGTTCTTTACGATTTTAAGCATAACGATAAGAAACAGTATTTGTCGGAATTTGATTGGTATCGTTCGCGATATATCAATGAGCCATTTGATTTTGCATTCAACAATAAGGTGATTTGTGCGGAGATTCTTAAACAGTTTATTCGAGTTGCGGAGAATTATTTTATCAAAAATAAAGGTAATGTACTGGATTTTGAAAAAGGACTCAGAACCCATGAGGATATTTATAATTGTCTGGTTCAGAAAGGAAATCTTGTAATCAAACCCTTTGCAATGGGCAAGGGAAATGGAGTACACTTATTTTCGCACGATGCTCAAACGATTCGAATTGATGGCATAGAGTGTTCGAAAGATCAATTTATTGCATTTTTGAAAAAACATGATGGGTATATCATCTGTGAATTTATGAAGCAGCATGGTTATTCGGATCAAATTTATGATAAAACTGTCAATACAATACGATTTATTACTATGCGTGATATACAAACACATGAATTCAAGGTTTTTTTTGCTGTGCAGAGAATTGGTACAGCAAAAACGATCCCCGTGGATAATGGAAGTAAGGGTGGTCTTGTTGCGAATATTGATTTGGAAACAGGGAGATTGAGCGAGGCGAGATGTCTACATGACTTGCGGACTTTTAAAGTGCATCCTGATTCAGGGAAACCGATTGAAGGTGTGAAAATTCCGAATTGGGAGAGCATAAAACACCAAATGTTAGAAGTGACAAAAAAGATTCCTTATATGGACTTTATTGCCTGGGATCTTCTGGTAACCGAAGAAGGAATTTGTGTTATTGAAGCCAATACTTCTTCGGGGGTTAATATTATTCAACTTTGGGGTGGACAAAGACAGGGAGAACTGGGAGATTTCTTTCGTTATTATGATGTCATTAAATAATTATAACAGGATAATTGTAAAATGAATATTTTAAAAAAAACGGCGGTATATATTGCAATAATGATCCCTGTTATGAGGGGATTCTCCGTTGAAATTGCAAAAGACTGGGTAAAAAGAGTCGCAACGGATTTTACGACAAATAAACGACACACGATCAAACAAAAGTTATGGGCATATAAGCATGGATATATGCCGGATGAGGTGGATCGTTATCAAATTGCGAAGGACAATTTAAAGCAACATATTTCTCCGAAGGATTATCTTTATATACAGCCGATTAATAAGGTTTATAGCAAATGGATTAATAATAGAGGTATTTCCCGTAAAGTTTTTTCGCCTTTTGCGGAGCATCTTCAGAAGGTGTATTATCAATTATCTTTTTTAAATGGAAATTTACAAATTACAATTCTGGATGATTGTCCCTATATGGATGATAGCAGAGAGTCTGTAATTCGGCTGATTCAAGATTTAAAAGAGCTGACAGTAACTTCAGCAACAGAGGATATACAGCAGCTTTTGACATGGAGGAACGAGCACTACTATTTAGACGGGCAACTGTTGCAGGATGAGAAAGAATTATTCAAATTTATTTCCAGATTTGACGCGAATACAATTTTGGCGGAATATATTAAGCCTCATCAAGCTTATGAAAATCAGACACATTCCTTTGGGAACCGGCTTCGTGTCACAGTGCTGAACGATCGCGGGAATAATCCTACGATTTGTGAAGCGTTTTTGCGTTCTGAAGATTGTTTTTTGGAAGAGACGGATGCATTGTGTACGAAATTGCAAAGTTTTTATCACACGAAGGCTCAATTTTATCAAACAGGGAATACTCGGATTTTGAAGACTTTTGATGATATGGGCAGAAAGATTACGAAAGGCTATTTTAGTGGCATTATTTCACATATCGATTTAGACAGTGGCTTCTACGAGGGTGGCAGAATCAATATGGGAAATGATATTTTGGATGTTGCATACAATTTTCAGACAGGGGAGAAGATAGAAGGGCAGATTCCAAAATGGGAGGAAATAAAGCAGTGTATTCTGAAGATGGCAATGCATACACCGCAGTTGGCATTTTTTGCAGTAGATGTGATTTTATCAGAAGATGGTTTTGAAATAGCTAATTATGAAAATATTCCACAATACCCTGTAACAAGACCCTTCCGGGCGGAAACTGCAAAATTTTTGAATGCAAAATTACAGGAAAAGCGAAGTCTTCATCAAAATAAGAAAGTCAGATGTGCAATTGCATTGCAGAGGATAGGCAGAAGGATGCGAAAGATATTTGCATATTTATTTTTTCCAGCAGGCTTAATGCCGTATTTGAGTATTCGTTGGTTGAAGGTAGTGTTAATTGATTTTTTTACGAATCGTGATACTTCATTGGCAACTAAGATATGGGCGTATCATCATGGATTTTTATCCTATCGTATTGATCAGTATGGAATTACGAGGGAAAATCACATAGAGTATATTTCTGATTTTGAATATATGTGGCTTCGTCATATTAACGGGAATTATCGTGTGATGTTTGAGGATAAGATCACGCTTAAGTATATTGTGAATCAGTTTCCGGAATGTTTTCCGGAATACTATTATCATATCAAAACGGACAATGATGAGAATGTTGTAATTCCAATGATGGATTGTGCAGATAAAAATAGTCATTCCTTTAATGATATTTTTGAACTGGTAAGACAGAAGGGAACATTGGCGTTAAAACCGGATGAAGGTTCTCATGGGGATGGGTTTTATCGCTTTTCCTATGAGCGGGGAACATATTACCTGAATTTGAAAAAAGTCAGCAAAGAAGATGTATTGGCAGTTTTGCAGAACCCAGAGAACCAGTATTTAGTGACAGAATATATAAAAAATCATCCACAGTTTAAGCGGATTTATGAGGGCGCAGTTAATACGATTCGTATGATCGTGTTCAAATCAGACGGAAAAACACCGACGATTGGAAATGCTTATATGCGATTTGGTTCCAAAGCAACTGGTGCAGTGGATAATATGGGTGCAGGTGGTATTTTTGTACGAGTTGATATTGAGTCTGGACGTTATGGAGAAGCAAAAATTTTGACGCATAATTCGATTGTAGACTGTCCGAAGCATCCAGATACAGGCGTGAAGATTGAAGGTATTATTCCTCATTGGGAGCAGGTGAAACAGACTGTGTTGAAGGTTGCTGCCAGCATTCCTCAATTGGAATATTTCGGATTTGATATCGCCGTGACAGAAGAAGGTATCAAATTTCCAGAAATTAACCGTATGCCGGATTATCCCAAAATAGAACAGCTGAGTCCGATTACGATGCGGTATTTACTAGAGAAGTTAGCGCAGAAAAAACGGATTTATGGATATGATAAAAAGCCTTGTAAAAAATTGATTCATTTACCGAAGCGATAGGAGAAGAAGTGTTTATGTTAGATCGCCATATTATGAAGGAACTGCCGGGTGTGAATTTTCTTTTGGAATGGGAAAAAAATAGAAAGATTAGAAAAAACAAGCCGAATGATCCTTATCATGTTCTGAATAGCAGAGGGGAAAAGGTTCTTACTTTACAGAAAATCTGTGATATCATGGAAATTCCAGTTCCTGAAAAATTCCTTGCAGTTAAAGATAAAATGCAGGAACATGTGACTTTGAACTGGAGGGATAGAGTAAAAGGACAGTGTGTGTTCCGTATTTGGGATATGCAAGAAGACGCAAAAGCTATTGAAGATTTTGTTCAGAAAGCAACAAATTGTGGAGCGGCTGTGATTTTTCTGGATGAAACGCAATATCGGGCAGGTTGTTATGATGAGAAAGATTACCCAGTTATTTGTGTGCCGGATATTGTGGACCGTTGCGGGAAGTTTTTTGCTTATATTAAGAATCTTAATAATGTGAAAACGATAGCAGTTACGGGGACCTGTGGAAAGACGACTACTATGAATTTTTTGAAAAGGATTATTCCGCAGAGATATGATCTTTTTGCCAATAAAGGCAATCGAAATTCTTTCTATGCCGTTTCTAGTCATATTATGAACGAACTGACTCCGGATAAGGAGGTATATTTGCAGGAGACAGGAGCTGGTACACCGGATTCAATTCGTAAAGCTGCAGCGATGCTGAATGTCGATGCGTTTGTGCTTCTGAATGTTTTCAGCCATCATGTAGACCGTTATGGATCGGAGGATAATATTCTCAAGGATAAAGCAAGTTACGATAATTATATGGGCAAAGATGGGGTTGTAGTAACCAATTATGACGATGAACGTATTGCTGCCTATTCTTTCAAGCATCGAGTGATCAGCTTTGGAATACATACTAAGAAGAGCGTTGACTTCCGGGGGATCGATATTGTGCAAAATGATCGGTATCTGGAGATGAAAGTTGTTTATGATGGAAAATGTGTTCCGGTCAGAGTAGCAATCTTAGGAGAACAAAACGCTTATAATGTACTGGCGGCGTTTGCATTAACCAAGTGGATGGGTTTTAGCGATGAAATGATCGTTAAAGGTTTAAATTCCTATGAAAGTTCCGGGAAGCGACAAAATTATATGAATATCGGCGGCTATAAGTTGCTTGTCGATTGTTATAATATCTGCGAGGATTCTCTAAAAGCAAACATTGAAACTGTGAGAAAAATGCCAATTTCAGCAGGAAATAAAAAAATTGCTATTATCACTGGGGAGAATAAGTTAGGGGACAATTCCGAGAAGATTACATACGAGATGGGAAGGTCGCTGGATTTAGATTGTTTTGATCATGTGATCTGTGTGGGAACGAATAAAGAAACAAGGTATAATCTGGATCTTTGTGGAAATGGAAGGGCTTTATATGAAGGAATCCGTGAAACAGGCTTTGATTCTGTTACATATGTAACAAATACTGATGATCTGGTGATGACATTGCGAAAGTATGCGCGACCGGGGGACATGTTATTGTTTAAGGGTATTTACACATTAGATTTACAGCTCGCAATTGATGATGTGTTCGGAACCTCGTTGGGGATTCGTGATAAATATTATACAAAAAAAGCTGAACTTCTTGAAGATAAGAAGTTCCAAGGAATTAGAATAAAACATCAAAAAGGCGTTGCGTTGATAAAATTGAAAGGAAAGTTGCCAGCTCATGTTATCATTCCGGATGAGATAAACGGCGAACCGGTTACACGTTTAGGAGAACGGCTGTGCCAGAAAAGAATTGGTTTAAGAAAGGTTACTTTCGGAAGAGAATTGGTGAATATTGGGCGAAATGCTTTTGCGGGATGTATCTCTTTAAAAAAAATTACGATCCCTGGCAATGTCAAAGTGATCGATCAGAATGCATTTGCAGAATGCTGGGGATTAAAGGAAGTAATCCTAGAAGAAGGTGTTATTCATATTGCAGCGGGTGCATTTCGAAATTGTAAGCGTTTAAAAAAGGTTATAATACCGAAATCAGTAAAATCAATTGATGAGAGAGCATTTGAGGGATGCCCGCATGTAGAGTTTGTGCAGCAGTAAATTAAAACTGGACATGAATTTGTGTAAGTGCAGTAAGAATAGATAATCTATATAGTACCTATATCTATTTTATAGAAGTGGATGTGAGATCTATATTATAGATTGGGATTGTTTAACCTTAAAACCGGGAAAATGCTCAGTATAGGCAAAGAAAGCGTAAGGTATTACAGAATCTTTATGAGTAAATCAAAGGGCATTGAACATAACCCTGGTAGATCACAAAAATCACTGTGAGTACTTATATTTTAACCACTCAGAAGATTATTTATTTATATTCAAAAAAACCCATAAAGGAATTAATGAAATCATGGATCAGAGAATCTCGGTGAAAAAGGGTTACGCGGTGAGGAAATTGGTGCAGATAAGAAATATTTTCTCCTGGACAACAAAAATACCAATTAATCCTAGAATTATCTGAAGAACTTTCTATAAAGGATTTATACAATGCAGGATATTCTAACAATTCTTCGGGTAGAGCAAGGAAGTTTATCAGCAATATATTTTATAAAAGAATATCATAAGAAATTCTTTACATGGATTTTGATAGCTTAATATGAAGAAAAATTTGCGTATTTTTTTGAACTACCTAGTACTTTTAAGCAGTTCGGAGAGCAATATAGTCAAGACTAAAAAATGCAGTTACTATGTTTACCCATTGTGTATTACGCATCCATAAAATGATAATTCTACATTTTATGATATTTTAGAGTTGATATTAATTTTTATATATGATAGGATGATTTTGAATCTTATCCTTATAGTGTTAATATAAGACTATAGGGCATATCTAAGGCTGGACTTAAAGGGATGTAGATATATGAAGATTAAAGCGAATATGCGAATAAATTTTATGATAAGTTCATAAATAACCATTAAGTTCATTGCGTTCAGAAAAATTGAAACTCATGAAATTTAGATATTTTTGTAGTTTAAAAAAGTCGTACATTCTATTGATAGCAGAAACGAGGATAGATTGGAAGTAAAGATCAAGTTGCTAACATGCTAATAAATGTTATATGTAATTTTATTGGCTGAGATATTTTGATTACTGTAAATAAAAACATGCGTGTAATAGATGCAAAATACTTTGTGGGATAAATATAATTTAATCTTGGGATAGGTGAACAATAGTGAGTTAGAAGATATTTTTTGATATCGTTATACGATAATAATTAGTTTTTACAAATTGGAGCAAGATATATGGTAAAAATTAAAAATTTTTTTAAATCATTAATAAAAAAGACGGTTAAAAGAATATATAGATGGTGTACTAAAACTGATAAAGTTCATAGTGCAGGAAAGAAGAAGAAGTATACTAACGATATAAAATACAATTACGCAATAGATGAAAAGCTTAGTATTGATGAAAAACGTATCATGGTTGCTCAAATATTTTATGGTAAAAATGGGTTTTATCCTAATATTGAAGAACCAAAACGCTTCACAGAAAAGCTTCTTTGGCTTAAATTGAATTATAAAGATGATAGAATAACTATTTGTTGTGATAAATACAGAGCAAAGGCATATATCGATAGTGTAATAGGTCCAGGACATGTAGTTCCATTAATAAAAAAATACGAGAATGTTTGCGATATAGACATTGATGAGTTACCTGATCAGTTTGTTTTAAAGGTAAACTGGTGCACAGGATTTAATATTATTGTGAAAGATAAAACATCATTTGATTTAAATGAAGCAAAAGCAAAGCTTGACTTTTGGTGTTTGCCGTGGAAGTGTAGTTATTATGGTTCATTCAATTGGGGCTATAAAAATATGGCACCTGTAGTTTTTGCTGAAAAATATATGGATTTATCAGAAAATAATATGGAATATAAAATGTTCTGCTTCAATGGCAGGGTGAGATTTACATTGGTTGAAGTTGATCCTTTTGGTAATAATCCTGCGAGAGCTTATTATGATAGGGATTGGAATGAGGAACAATTTCAAATTAGAAATACCCCTAAGATTAGTGGAATAGAGGTTCCGAATAATTATGATAATATGCTTCGGTATGCAGAAAAGTTAGCAGAGCCATTTCCTTTTGTACGAATTGACTTTTACAATTTAAGCGGGGATTTATATATAGGAGAAATGACCTTTTATTCAGGTGGTGGATTTAGTAAAATTGAACCAGATTTTTGGGATATAAATTTAGGAAACGATCTTGATATAAAAGACGTTATTGAAAAAATGAGAAGAGATGGAATAAAAGATAATGGCGATACAAAGAGTAATTAGGAAACTTTTCATAAAGCTGGGAATTTTAAAGAAGAAAAAAATAAGGAAACCTTTTTCAAAGCAGGTTTATGCACCAAGTTGGCGCTTAAAAAACTATTACGCTGTAAAAGAATTCGGTGAGGAACATAAGCGTTGGTTTATTGAACAAAGGTACATGCATGAATTGGGCGAGTTCCCTGATTTAGATAATCCTAAATTATTTAATGAGAAAATTCATTGGCTTAATCTAAATTATAGAAATCCGTTAGTGACAAGATGCTGTGATAAATATGAACAAAAAAAATATGTGTCCGAGAAAATCGGCGAAGAATATACTGTGAAGACCATAAAGGTATATAAACGTGCGAATGATATAGATGTAACAGAATTGCCTTCCAAGTTTGCAATTAAAGTAAACTGGGGAGATGGGCAGGGCTATTCAGTTGTAGTGGATGACAAAAATTCTGCAAACCTTGATAAAATTAAAAGTATGATGGCTAATGCAATTCAACCTTGGAATAATTTGTATTATTCTCATTTTTTCTGGGGTTATAAAGATGTTAAACCTGTTATTTTTGTCGAGGAATATCTAGAACATGGAGATGAGGATATAATCGATTATAAAGTACATTGCTTTAATGGAAAGGCTAAGTTTATTTTAGTATGTGAAGACAGAAATAAAAGTGAGATGAAAAAAACATTTGTAGATAATGATTGGAATATACTGCCATTCTATAGAAAAAGCAGTAAAATAAATTCTGCGGTTGAAAAACCTCAAAATTTTGAGGTTATGATGCATTTAGCTGAAGTTCTTGCAGAGCCATTTCCATTTGCAAGGATAGATTTCTACAATTTAGATGGAGATATTAGAGTGGGTGAGATTACGTTTAATCCTGCTTTAGGATTAGAGGCTTTTTATCCAAAAGAATGGAATCGAAAATTAGGGGATATGTTAGAATTACCTGCTATAAATACAAATGAACAATTTACATAAAAGGAGAAATCATAGCATGAAGAAGAAGAATATATTAGTAATATTTGGGGGGAGAAATACAGAGCATGAAGTTTCTAGAAAATCTGCTGCATGTATTATAAATAACATTAATAAAAGTAAATATAATGTAATGTGTTTGGGAATAACCCAATTAGGTGAATGGATTTATACGGAGGCATCAGTTAATGATATAGAGAGTGGGAATTGGGAACGGCATGAGGGCAATCAAAAGGCAATAATATCTCCTGATACAACAGAGAAGGGGATAGTTATTGGAGAAAAAACAATGGAGATTGATTGTGTATGGCCCGTTCTTCATGGAGTAAATGGAGAAGATGGTACAATTCAAGGGTTGTGTGAACTTGCAAATATAAAATTTGTCGGATCTGGTGTGTGTGCATCAGCCATATGTATGGATAAAGCGATATGTAAACAAATTATAAACAATACCGAAATAGGACAGGCTTTGTGTAAGATAGTTGATGAATATTCATTCAGGCGATCACCTAATAGCGTGATTAATCGAATTGAAGATGAAATAAATGATTATCCGATGTTTGTTAAGCCAGCAGCTGCTGGTTCGTCTGTAGGAATTACGAAGGTTTACAAAAGAGAAGATATGGAAAATGCTTTGGAAAGGGCATTTAATGAGTGTTCCAAGGTATTGGTAGAGAAGGCTATTGTTGGAAGAGAGCTGGAGGTTGCAGTTTTGGGGAACGAGGAGCCAATCGCGTCATGCGTTGGAGAGGTGCTTTCAGCTGGAGAATGGTATGATTATGACTCTAAATATAATAACACTGAGTCAAAGGTTGTAATGCCAGCAGATATTAATAGTATAATTGAGAAAGAAATTCAAAAGAGTGCAATAAAAATATATAAAATTCTTGGATGCAGTGGGATGTCAAGAGTGGATTTCTTTTTAGATGAGAATAGCAATGTCATTTTTAATGAAATTAATACTCTTCCAGGATTTACAAATATAAGTATGTATCCACAACTATGGGAATGTTCAGGAATGACAATAGAAGAATTAGTAGATAAAATACTATCATTTGCTATGGATAAATAATAGATGTGAAAACCAGATAAAGTCAGAGGGAATGTTTATGAAATTTACTATAAAAGAACTATGCAATTATTTGGAGGCGCCTGTTCCGCTTCAGTTGAGAGATAGAGAAGATGAGATTGTTAAAGCTATTAATGCTAGATACACGACGCTAGAAAATGGTGATGTTTTTTTTGATATAAATAACGATTGTGGTGATTTGAGTCTTATTAATTCGGAGAGGTGTCCATTTATTATTTCTGATAGGGAGATAGAAGACACAATAAAAATACCGATAGTGAAGATTGACCATGCCCTTGATCGTTATGTAGACTTATGTAAATTGTTTGTCGACGAGTATCCCGATACCGTTAGAATTGCAGTAACGGGTTCAACAGGAAAGACATCAATGAAAGAAACGCTTGCGGCAGTTCTTGGAAATATAGCCTCTACAAATAAGACTTTGTCAAATCAAAACAATATTTATTTTCTCTCAAAAAGATTGCAGAAAGTCATGCCTGAGGATTTGAGGTTTTACGTTCAAGAAGCTTGTGTCAAGGTTTATGAAAAAGTAAATTTAACACAAAAATTAGCGATAGCATATCAGCCTAAGGTTGTTGTAATGACAAATATTTATGATAATCATGCAGAGGTATATGGTGATCGAGAAACGACATTTAGAATTAAATCTTCGCTAGTTGAGGAGATGGGGGATACGGGTATTGCTCTCTTAAATATGGATGATGATATTCTTAAGAACTATAAACCGCGTTGCAAAACCATTTTTTATTCACTTAATAATTCTAACGCGGACATATATGCAGAGAACATTAATGTTACTAATGAGGGGGTAAAATTTGATATTCATTGGCAAGGACGTATTATAAAAGATGTTTTTTGCCATATGATAGGAAGACCAAATGTTTATAACTGCCTAGTTGCTTTTGCAATAGGTAGTATATATGGTGTTGATGACGAGTTGTTGACCCGTTCAATTGCAAAATTTAATATTTCATATTCACTAAGACAAAATCATTTAAAAATAGGTTCGTACAATTTGTTTATTGATTGCTTTAACGCATCTTTGGAGAGTATTGAGAATGATTTAAAAACAATGAGCGATTTGCTTCCTGAAAAAGACGGGCGAAAAGTTGTCGTTGTGGGAGATGTTGCTGAGCTGGGCGAAAAAGCAGAAGATATTCATAGAAGAATTGGATCAATAGTTGCTCAATATAAGATGGATAGATATTTTTGCTTCGGGCGATATGCTGAGTATATATACGAAGGCGCTATGGCTGAAGATCCAAACACTCCTGTCTTTGCATTTCAAGATAGAACTGAAATGGAGCGTTGTATCAAAGAATATATTAAGTCAGGTGATTTAATTTTATGGAAAGCCAGCAGGGAAACTCACATAGAATTATCCATTGATAATATCTTTGGGACTGATTATTATGCCATCTACCCATCCGATTATGATTCGGAGGCATTGGTTCGTTTCTATCCGCAGAACCAACAAGAAAAAAACAATTCGAAAAGATATTATAAAATGGGAGAACCATTTGGAGGGGTTAGGGGAAAGTACGTTCAAGGTGTAGAATATGAGTATTGTAATTACAAGAATGGCGTAAAAATAGCCAGATACTGTAAAAATAATCAAGCTGTTATAATTCCTAATAATATCAATAGCAAAAGTGTTAGAACTATAGGAAATAGAGCTTTTTATAAGAAGAAGTTATCGACTGTAGAAATCCCAGAAACTATTGTTAATATTGCGTCGAACGCTTTTTTGCGATGTAGTAATTTGCAATCAATTAACTTACCCAATAGTATTCGATATATTGATTACAGGGCTTTTGCAATTTGTATGCAGCTTGAAGAAATTACAATCCCTTCAAGTTGTCTTCTAATTAGAAAAGAGGCCTTTTATCAATGTGAACGACTTAAATCTATTATTATAGAAGGCAAGGAGACTTTTCTTGAGGAGAGAGTTTTTCAAGATTCTCCAAATGTTGTCATAAAATGTATCAAAGGATCATTTGCCGAAGTTTATGCAAAAAAAAATGCAATACCATATTGTTTGATTAATAAAGAGGATAGTACAGAAAGTAATGTGTTTATCCCAGTTCCTCCTGAGAGGGAAATAGTTATTAACAACATTTATTGGGAAGAACATGAAGATAAAAGTAGGTTAAATTTTAACATTCAGATTACAGATGATTTACCTGATACACTTTGGTATGAAGTGGATTCTAAGTGGAAAGAATATGTTAATGATGATAGAATTGATGGAATCGTTGTAAGTTTGCTTTTATTTGCGATGCGAGGAAAGTTTACACGAATCAAATCAGAGTATCCTATATCTGAACAGCTTAAATATCAGTTGACAAATCATTTGATTCCACAAATAGTGGATTTTGAGGGGGAAGACAGAGTATCGGCAATTACAATCGATGCACCAACAACGAATGTTTTTTATAAGAAAAAAATAATTGCAAATGGAACGGGTTTTTCTCGAGGCATAGATTCGTTTGCGACCTTATATGAATACGGTCACAATAGTGATGCTCCAGAGGACTATAAAGTGAACTTTCTTAATGTATATAATGTTGGGGCTTTTCATGGTATGGATCAAGGAAAACGATCAAAATATTTTAGTAGAGAGCTCTTTATAGAACAGGCAAAATCAACTGTAAAGTTTGCAGATGATTTTGGATATAATTCTCTTGTTGTCGATTCGAATCTTGCATTGTTTATTAGAGCGCATTTTAATTCTGTAAACTATGGTTTACTGAGAAAGTTTCAGAATAGTGCAACTGAAAGGAATATAGGTACTACGCTCCTTTTTCAAAAGTTATTTACTCGCTTTTATTATGCATCAGGGCATACACTTAAAGAGTTTGACCTTTCGTTGGATGATTCATCTGCTCTTTGGGAACAGTATGCAGTTCAGTTTTTTTCTACGGAAAATATTAAGTTCTATATTTCAAATAGAAATTGGACAAGAATGGAAAAAGTAAAACGAGTTGCGGAACTTCCAGAAGCATACGATAACCTTCAGGTGTGTTTGGTCCAGTCAAGTAATTGTGGAACGTGTATGAAATGTAAGAGAACGCTTATGAACTTAGATGTTCTTGGTGAAGATATTCTAAATCGATTTGCTGGTTCGTTCGATATTCTAAAGTATAAAAATGAAAATAGAGAAGAATTTTTTGATAGTATATGGGAGGATGCTTTTAATGATGTATATGCCAGTGATATACTTCGGATTGCAATTGAAAATAAATCAAAAATGATAAAAGATCCACCCGTAGAAGAGAATAATACAAATTATACATTTAGATTCAAAGAAGAATATATATCGGTTAAAGAATTGCCTACAGATTTTGCAAAGGAGATTTGTTTACTGACAAAAGGGGACGAGACTAATCTTAACGTAAGTGGGATTTTTAATGATGATTGGGTAAAAGTTAAATTATTCAATGATACAATTGGCTATGTTCATACTGACAGCATAAAAGTTAAAAATGAAAATTTTATGAAGCGAAAAATTACTTTGAAGCGTGCAATAAGATCAATTGCTCGTAGGATGGGGATAAGATAAATTGATATTAGATTTAGAAATCTAAAAGTAATTAATTGCTTTGTGTTTGATGGATGATGAAGCGAGAGTTTTGAAAGAAGATCAGGGGGGCTTAGTGAAAAGAATATTAATAGCAGATATATATACTGAAAAAAGAGATGATAATATCCGGCTTAATTATGTTTTCGAAATTGAAGGAAATTCTGAAAAACGTGAAAATGTATTGTATTTTGAATTGAATAAAGAATTTGGCAAGTATATATGTAAAGATAGATGTGATTGTGCTGTTGTAGCTATAATGGCGCATGCCATAAAAAATAAGTTTGATACTATAGAAACTAATATTCCTATATCAAAAAAACTTCTTTATAATTTGACATATCATGTAATTCCTCAATTAAGTATTGTTGATGGAGGATATACCAAATTAAAAATTATAGCACCAGTAACCTCAAAACGTTATTATGGAAGGGCAGTCGGTGCAGGGATGTCTAGAGGTGTAGACTCTTTTGCAACGATGTATGAATACGGAAAAGGGTTAATTGATGATAGAGCAGAATTTAAAGATTATAAAATCACACATTTTGTGTATAATAATATAGGTGCACATCATGGGAGAGATGCCATTCTTGGTGAAAGCAAATATTCAAGTGAACAATTGTACAAAGGGCAATTAAATAAAACGAGGGAGTTTTGTGAAAAATATGGATATAATTTGATTGTGACCAATTCAAACCTTAATGAGTTTTTAGCGGAGACTTTTGGTGCATCTCCATTTTATGCAACACATACATATAGGAATATTAGTATCCCACTATTGTTGCAAAAATTATACAGAAGATTTTATTATTCCTCAGCATATACATTGGGATTTTTTCATGTATCGCTTAAAGATGATTGTGCAAAATATGAAAAATGGCTCCTTTCGTATATTGGTACAGAGAATATAGAATTTTTTAGTTCTAATCAGGAGTGGTCAAGATTAGAAAAGGCTAGATTAATATCTGAGATGGATGAGAGTTATGATTACTTATGCGTATGTTTAGTGGGAATTGATAATTGTGGATTATGTTCTAAATGCAAAAAAACATTAATGGAACTTGATGTTTTAGGTGTATTAGATAAATATTATAAATCATTTGATCTAGAAAAATATTTAAGTAATTATAGAGAACAATGGTTTGAGGAAATATATGATTTGATGGATCAGGGTGGAGTGTATGGATATGATTACAAAGAAATCTATGAATATGGCATTAGACATGATTTTCCGTATATAAAAGAACCCTCGATAGTTCCCTATCTAGAGCCTAGGGTTGGGAGCGTAAAATCGCAAACATATAGGGTTAGAAGCCTTCCTGCTAGAGTTTCAAATATGATTTACATGGCTCATGAAGGTGAGATGTTTTTCTGTATCGGGGAACACGGTAATTGGATAAAAGTGAAAAATGATGAAATTGAAGGGTATATATATAAAACGTGGTTAAATTTTAGCGAAACTGTAAAGAAAAGGACCTATTGACAAAGCTTGTTATGGTGTGATTGATATATCGGAGGAATTTACTGTAATGTGAAGGTGGGATGTAACCGGTAAATAATCCGTATGAAGTGTTATATTAAAGATGTAACGGGAGTGCTAATAAGATATAATTAATCTTATAAAAGAAGTACACATGCTACAAGGTAACGCACCTGAATTAAAAAAGAAAATTGTCTGTTTGCATCTACAAGAAGAGTGTAATTATAAAAGCATCACCGCAGAGTATGGCGTATCAAAAGCCAGCATCTCGAAATGGTATGTTGAATTCAGCAAGGAATGCGAGGAAAGCGCCTAACAAAATCCGGATATACCAAATGAAATGGAACTTATGAATGAGAACCTCTGATTTGTAAAGAACTGGGAAAAGTCAAAAATGGAGAATTTTTTTCTGAAAAAACAGCGGCATTCTTTGCAAAGGAAATTTATCACTTACACAATGGTGTTGATGGTTACCGAGTATCATACACTGGAAGAGCGTGAAGCCATACATTTCAACATTTCTGGTTGCTGAGCTCATGCAAGAAGAGCGTTTGCTTAAAAAAGGGGGGAGTCTTAAAAAAGACTACAGGTGAAGCGCCGGTGCAGATACAGAATATTTATCACACTGATCATCTGCTTCTGAAGCTACCGCTATCAGAGCGAAAGAAACGGAGAAGAACTCTGGTAAAACCTTTAATGATACGATCTTTGATTGGTGCAAAGATCGTCGTCAAAGAGTACCACTTTTCTCTGAAACAGCAAAAGCAAATGAACTGAATGTCTACCAGTGTTTCAGTTATTTCCTTGTAGAGAGCCCCAAACATATGGAAGACACAAGCCTTGATTTTATCGACTAATTACTTCCATAGTCAAAACAGCAGTTTGACATATGCAGAAAAAAATCCCGATAACAGCAACACCGTCAGGACAGATCTGGCGGCGTTAATTTTTTCAAGGCACGGATGATTGCAGTATAAATAATTTTGAAAGATTTTATAGAATTTCTGTAAAAAATAGTATAAGTATGGTATACTATTACCAATCAGAGAATAACGCAGGAGAAGAAGTTATGAAAAAAGTTACGAGTTTAATAATCGCCTTATTTATGGCATTGGCAATTTTCACAATTCCGGTTCTGCCGATTTATGCAGATGAAATTGCTAATCAGTCTATGATTACAGACGAAGCGGAATCTGATCGTACAAAGACAAGTACTGGTGAGAAAAATTCGAATCTTAACGGTGAAGCGCAGAACTCAAATAATGAGCAAAATAACGATATAGGTCAAGGTGGTGAGCTTATAACTATGAGCAAGCCGTTGACTAATCTTTCCAATGCAGTTGTATCTTTATCGGAAAAAAATTATGTATGCAACGGAAGTGAAAGGAAACCAGCTGTAACCGTTACTTTGAATGGTGAGATTTTGCCGGAACTTGATGAACAGGGTAACGAAAATTATACAGTGATTTATACTAACAATGTTGCACCAGGAACCGCAAAGGTAACAATAGCTGGTAATACGGATAATGGATATACGGGGGAGAAGGTAGTAGCGTTTACTATTCAGAAAGTACCTAAAGTAACAGGACTGAAAGGTGTACCACCTTATTCTCAGAGTAAAGTGAAAATTACATGGAGAAAAGTATCGGGAGCGACAGGCTATCGTGTAAAATATAACGGCAAGTACTATTATGTAAAGAATTATTTCATAAAAGTTGGACTGAGAAATGGGACTAAATATAATTTCTCAGTGTGTCCATATATTGAAATTAATGGTAAAACATATTATGGCGATGCAGTGTCTTGTACCGCTCAGACTAAGGCTCCAAAGCAAAATGGCTGGTATTCTAAGAATGGAAACAAGTATTATTATAAAAATGGTATTATGCAGACCGGAAGTAAAACTATTAATGGGTTATCGTATTACTTTGACAGCAACGGGGTGTATCGTGGAGCAACCTCAACAATGTGGAGCAAAATTAAAAATCAGAGAAGTGGGAGCAAGTGGTTGCTGTGTGTCGATCGTACGAAAAATGTAACCATTGTATATCAGGGGTCAAAGGGAAAATGGAAACCGGTAAAATACTGGAAATGTGTGACCGGGAGGGCCAAAACGAGAACGCCGAAAGGTAGTTTTAAAGTGAATCTTAAAAAACCGAATTTTAGTGGATATATTGATACCAGAAAAAATTATGATAAATACACAGCTTGGTACGCGACGAGATTTGTTGGATCGGTTTATTTTCATTCGGTATTGTATAAATATATGTCTAAAAGTCAATATGTCGATAAACGTTTAGGTGGAAATTATTCACATGGCTGTGTTAGATTATCCTTAACGAATGCAAGATGGGTTTATAATAATGCGAAACGGGGAACACGAGTTGTTGTATATTAGAGGTAATTAAGGGTATATGGCAAAAAAAATTTTGACGAGAAAAAGAGCAAAAAACCTTCTGGCGGAGATTGCCAGAAGGTTTATCTTTCTAAAGCCGATTATCATGAAACCGTTATATACCTTTTCAAGCAGAGAAAGAGTGCAGCGGATTGATGAAACACTTGAGATTTTTGCAAAAGATGCGTCGGAACAAGAACGTATCTTTCTCAAGCGTGATCTGGCGTACTGTAAGGAAGTATATAACATCAAATATGATGAGTATTTTTTATTTAATTTGCGGCACAAAACGCACGTGGAGCGAAATAGCTTTCTCTATAATTTAAATCGCTCTAAATATCTGTGTTTGCTCGGCAGTAAAGAAGGACATGAAATTCTTAAAGATAAGTATAAAACGTATCAGATACTTTCAAAATATTATAAACGTGATGTGGTACAGATCAAGTCACAGGAAGATTTTAATTGCTTTATGAGTTTTTTGAGCAAGCATCCTGTTTTCGTCAAAAAACCGCAGAGTTCTTCTTTTGGAAAGGGAATTGAGCTGATTGATAGCACTTGTTATACTGATGTACGACATCTATTTCAGAGCTTATTGGAAGAAATTCCTGTTATTTTGGAAGAGCGAATTCAGCAGGAGGAAACAATGGCATCTCTGCATCCGAGTTCAATTAATACCTTGCGTATTGTTACGTATCTGACACCAGAAGGAGATGTAAAAATTCATCTGCCATTTATAAAGATTGGACAAGGTGGTTCCTTTGTTGATAACGGTGGAGCAGGCGGTATTTTAGCAATTATTGACGCTGATACAGGAGTGATTGCGGCAGAAGGGAAGGATGAGCTGAATCGGAAATATATTACGCATCCCGATACAGGGGTGAAAATCAAGGGTTTTCAAATTCCTCGTTGGAATGAAATTTATGATCTTGTTAGTGGTGCTGCCAAAGAGTTTACTGCAACTCGATATATTGGTTGGGATGTAGCCTTGTCTTGTGATCGAGGGTGGCTAATTGTAGAAGGGAATGGTCGAACTGAGTTCTATGGACAGCAGATGACTGATGAAATTGGAAAAAGGGAGAGTTTGGAGCAGTTAATTCATTATCAACAGTTGATAAAAGAAAATCCAGATTATGAAATTTGGGGTTATTGATAACATTTGGATAGAATGTTGTAATAAAGTGAAACCATAAGACTTTGTTGAAATTATGGTACTGCTCTTGAGTATAGTTTTGTTTAGCTAAAATTAGACTTTCAGATTTTATTTTAGAGAATCAACTGGCTAAAGATGTGAGGATGTATTGTGATAGGTAGTTTATTCACCAAGTGATATGAACAAAAAATTTTGGGAGTGAAGCAGGTGGAATATAAAAAAGGATTTTATGAGAAGTACATAAAACGACCGCAGGATTTTTTATGTGCTTTGTTGGCGCTGATCGTGTTTAGTCCGGTCTTGCTTATCGTAGCAATTTTAGTAAGAGTAAAGCTTGGGAACCCGGTATTGTTTAAACAGGAAAGACCGGGGTTGAACGAAAAAATTTTTACATTATATAAATTTCGAACTATGACAGATGAGAGAGATACGGAAGGAAATTTGCTGCCAAATGAGCAGAGGTTTACTAAATTTGGGAATTTTTTAAGAGAAACATCGTTAGATGAACTTCCTGAATTGTGGAATATCTTTATTGGAGATATGTCAATTGTAGGACCGAGGCCATTATTAGTTGAATATCTACCGCTGTATAATAAACACCAGAAAAAAAGACATTGTGTTCGGCCGGGACTTACTGGTTGGGCGCAAATAAATGGGAGAAATTCAATAACTTGGGAAGAGAAGTTTGATTTAGATATAGAATATGTTGAAAATATTTCATTTATTTTTGATTTGAAAATTATGTTTTTGACGGTCAAGAAGATTGTGAAACGGGATGGCATTAATTATAGTGATACTGTCACTATGGAAAAATTTAGAGGTTCATCTTGAGGAGGATATATGAAGGAAATATATATTATAGGGGCAGGTAGTTATGGCGAAGCTATGTATGAACTTGCTGAGCAATTAGGCTATCGGATAATGGGGTTTTACGATGAAGCTGATGACAAACAAAATATCACAGTAATGGGAGCCAAAGTAGTTGGGAAATTTTCGCAGATAGATCAATCTGATATTTTGGGCAAAAATTTCATTGTTGCAATTGGAAATAATAAAACAAGATTTGAATTAATGGAAAAAATTAATTTGCTTGGTGGGTTTACGCCTACATTAATTCATCCTAAAGCCACTATTAGTAATAGTGCTCAAATTGGTAATGGTGTATATATACAAGCTGGTGCAGTTTTATGGACAAAAGTTGAAATTGGGAATTATTGTATTATCAGCCCGAATGTTGTTGTAGCACACCATACAAAGGTTGGACGGGCATGTTTAGTGTCAACGTTGTCAGGAATAGGTGCTAATATTGATATACAAGATCGTGTATTTATAGGGATGGGAGCTACTGTTATGACAGGTGTTAAATCGATAGGCAGCTTTACGACTATAGGCGCTGGGGCAGTGGTAATAAGAGATCTTCCCGGCAATTGTTTGGCTGTGGGTTGTCCGGCAAAGCCGATTAAAATGTTAACAAAGGAAGAATAGAATATAAATCCTATAAACGAAGAGGCTGAAAAGACAGACTGTTACTTTATATTATGTAGTAGTGGCTATGAGGAGAGTATCATCAGAATGGTAATATAGGTCATGAAAAGGTCTTGGAATCTTGATAATTAGACGATTTTGTGATAAAATGAAGCGATATTTATCGAATATCACTTCATTTTTTATTAGGAACAGAATATGAAAGACAAGATTCTAAGAATTATTATATTGGTAATTGCAGATGTTATGATTGTATGCTTCAGTACTATTATGCCCTTGGCATTACGGTTTGGCATATTTGATTTAAATGCAGAGCGGCGATATCTAATTCCGGCATTGTATTATCTGCCGATTGATATTGTAATTACAGTGATAGTACTGGCATTTTTTAAACTATATAACAGAGTATGGACATATGCAGGCATTGATGAGATGATTTCAGTGTTTAAAGCTACGTTGGTCATTGAAGCTTTATATATTGGATATCGTTTGATGTTAAGTGTTGAGATGCCTCGAAGTTTTTATGTTTTCAATTGGGTATTTCTGTTAATTCTTCTGGAGGGATCACGGGTTTCGATTCGCCTGCTGAAGCAGATTAAGAAAAAATATCGTAAAACGGGGAGAACCCGTAATGTAATGATTATTGGTGCTGGATCTGCCGGCTCTATGTTGATAAAAGAGTTGAAATATGGTCCAGGTAATTCTAATATCGTATGTATTATTGATGATAATTCAGCCAAGAAAGGAAAATATATCAATAATATACCGATCGTAGGAAATAGAAATGATATTGTAGTAGCAGCAGAAAAATATAAGATTGAGGAAATTATTATAGCGATTCCGTCTGCTGCTCCGACGACAATCAGAGAACTGCTTTCAATTTGCCAACAAACAAAGGCAAGGCTGAAGCGATTGCCAGCAATATCGATGCAACTGACATCTTCATTAAGTCAGACTGTACGCGATGTCAATTATGAGGATTTGCTGGGACGAGATGCTGTTGTGATTGAAAATCAGGAACTTGCGTCATTCGTTTCGGATAAAACAGTTCTGGTAACAGGTGGTGGCGGTACGATTGGTTCAGAACTTTGTAGACAGGTTATTGCGAATCATCCTGGTAAACTGGTGATTGTTGATATTTATGAAAACAGCACTTATGAATTGCAGATGGAATTGAATCGGTATTATCCAGATGAGAACTATGAAGTATTAATTGCTTCTATTCGTGATTATGATCGGATGGAAGCGATTTTCAGGCAATACAGGCCAGATATAGTTTATCATGCAGCCGCACATAAACATGTTCCGCTAATGGAATACTCTCCAAATGAAGCTGTAAAGAATAACTGCAAGGGAACATTAAATATAGTAAAACTGGCAGATCAGTACCAGGTGAAACGGTTTGTTTTGATTTCTACAGATAAAGCGGTGCGTCCGACCAATGTGATGGGAGCGACGAAAAGAATTTGTGAAATGATTGTACAGTCCTACAATCAAATCTCTAAAACTGAGTTTGTTGCGGTTCGTTTTGGAAATGTTTTAGGAAGTAATGGATCCGTAATACCATTGTTTTTAAAGCAGATAGAGGCCGGAGGACCTGTGACCTTGACTCATCGGGAAATTACACGCTTTTTCATGACCGTCAGTGAAGCTGTTTCCTTGGTGCTAAAAGCAGGTTTATTGGCAAAAGGCGGTGAGATATTTGTTTTGGACATGGGACAACCTGTAAAAATTTATGATCTAGCATGTAATTTAATCAGAATGAAGGGATTTGAACCAGAACGGGATATTAAGATAGAGGTTATCGGACTTCGCCCTGGTGAAAAGCTGTATGAAGAGTTGCTGATGGCAGAAGAAGGTTTGCAGAGTACAGATAACGAATTGATTTTTATTGGAAAACCGATTGAATTGGATACAGAACAGTTTTTGACTCAATTGGACGAATTAATTACAACCGCAACAGTTAATAATTCACAAATAAAAAAAGAAATTGCAAAGATTTGTGATACCTATACCCCACAACAACACTAAGAGGAGGGATTATGGAGACGAAGAAACGGATTTTTCTGTCTTCTCCGCATATGAGCGAGGAAGGCTATGAGCAGAGCTTTGTTCAGGAGGCTTTTGATACAAATTGGATTGCACCGCTTGGTGCCAATGTAGATGGATTTGAGAAAGAACTGTCCGATAAAGTTGGCGTAAAAGCGGCTGCAGCTCTTACATCGGGGACGGCTGCAATGCAGATGGCCTTAAAAAGTATTGGTGTAGAAGCGGGAGACGTGGTGTTTTGCCAATCCTTGACCTTTAGTGCGTCAGCAAATCCTGCTATTTACGAAGGTGCAGAATTGGTGTTCATTGACAGTGATGCGGAAAGTTGGAATATGAGTCCGGAAGCTTTAAAGGAGGGCTTAGAAAAATATGCTAAAGCAGGCAGGATTCCAAAAGCAGTAATTGTTGTACATCTCTATGGCATGGCAGCAAAGCTGGATGAGATAAAAACACTTTGTAAAGAATACGGAACTATATTGATTGAAGATGCAGCAGAGAGTTTAGGATCATTGTATCATGAAAGGTATACAGGAACATTTGGAGATTATGGTGTGTTTTCCTTTAATGGAAATAAAATCATTACCAGTTCCGGCGGGGGTATGTTAGTGTGTAATTTAAATGATGCAGAGAAAAAGATACAGAAGGTGAGATTCTGGGCAACACAATCTAAAGAGCCTGGAGTAAGGCACTATGAACACAAGGAAATCGGATATAATTTTCGTATGAGCAATATTGTTGCGGGGATTGGGAGAGGGCAGCTAAAAGTTCTTGATCGACGAGTAGAGAAAAAACGTTATATATACGGATATTATCGATCGCAGCTTGAGTCCCTGGATGGTGTTTCTTTTATGCCGGAACTTTCAAAAACGCACTGCAATTGTTGGTTGACGGTTATCCTTCTAGACGATAAATGCAGTGTAAAACCGATAGATATTATAGAAGCGCTGGAAGCAGAAAATATTGAAAGTAGACCAGTTTGGAAGCCGATGCATTTACAGCCGATATTTTCAGATTGTGATTATATTGATTGTGGCGGGGTGGCAGAGAAATTATTTGAAAACGGTGTATGTTTGCCGAGCGACACGAAGATGACAGAGGAAGATTTGAAGAGGGTGTGCCGCATTATTAGTGCGTTGTGGAGATAACAAGACGGGAAGTTTGTGATGAAGAAAAAAATATGGATTTGGAATCATTATGCTGCCAAAATGTTCATACAGCAAGGTGGGAGACATTATTGGTTTGCAAAATACCTAGTTCGTGCAGGATACGATGTGTCAATTTTTTGTGCCAGTTCAGTACATGGAAATGATTATAATTTGAATCAAAAAAATGAGTTGTATACAGAACAGGAATGCGACGGGTTTCATTTTGTTTTTGTAAGAACGGATAGCTACTTAGGAAATGGAATGAACCGTGTTAAGAATATGATCCAATTCTACAAAAATGTACAGCGAGTCGCAAAAAAGCTTGAGTGGAAATCAGGGAAACCGGATGTTGTGTTGGCTTCGAGTGTACATCCCTTGACATTGGTTGCTGGAATAAAATATTGTAAAACGATAAAAGTTCCTTGTGTTTGTGAGGTTAGAGATCTATGGCCGGCAAGTATTGTGGCCTATAGTAGTAAATTGTCAGAGCGGAATTTATTGATAAAATTATTATATCAGGGAGAAAAATGGATTTATAAAAAAGCAAATGCCTTGATTTTTACAATGGAGGGTGGTCGTCAATATATTTTGGATAAGGGTTGGAATAAAGAACAGGGCGGTCCGGTGGATTTAAACAAGGTATATTATATTAATAATGGAGTAGATTTGGAGGCATATGATTATAACAAAAATCATAATACGTTTGCAGATGTTGATTTAGATGATCGTGAGACGATAAAGGTGATGTACACTGGATCCATTAGAAAGGCGAATACATCAGTTTTGATTTTACCGGAGGTCGCAAGGGCGTTACAATCATTAGGTCGCAATGACATTAAAATTCTGGTTTATGGGAAGGGCGACTATGAGGATGAATTATGCAGAAAGTGTAATGCAGAAGGTTTGAGAAATATTGTTTTTAAGGGATTTGTGGAGAAGAATTACATTCCTTACGTTTTGAGCAAGGCAGATATTAATATTTTAAATTGTGCTGACAGTGATGTGAGTAAATATGGTGGGAGTCAAAACAAGCTATTTGAATATTTAGCAAGTGGGAAACCGATTTTATCTGCAGAGGAAAGCCGATACTCGATTATCAACAATGAGCAGTGTGGTATATCAAGAAATTATCAAGATGCACAGGATATTGCCGAGACAATTATTGCATTAACAAAGCAAACGCACAATGAGCATCATGTGAGAGCAGTTGGAGAATGCTATGATTTTAAAAAACATACAGAGAGGTTGATTTCAATTTTAGAAAATTGATTGGAGAATCATTTTATGAAACAGGAATTATTAAAAAAGATTGCAAATAAGGAAATCGTATGTGGTGTTGTTGGATTGGGTTATGTAGGTCTGCCTTTGGCCGTGGAAAAGGCAAAGGCTGGATTCAAAACAATCGGGTTTGATGTACAGCATCAAAAAGTTCAGCAGGTAAATGCAGGGGAAAATTATATAGGCGATGTGGTGGATCGTGATTTAGAGACCCTAGTAGAACAGAAAATGCTACAGGCAACCAGTGATTTTGGATTTGTAAAGAATGTTGATTTTGTTGCGATTTGTGTACCAACACCACTGGATGCACATCAACAGCCGGATATTAGTTATGTGAAATCGTCTTCATATGAAATTGCAAGACATATGACAAAAGGGACGATTGTTGTGTTAGAATCTACAACCTATCCAGGGACAACAGAAGAATTGATTCGACCAATTTTAGAAGAAGGATCTGGGCTCAAATGTGGTGAGGATTTTTATTTAGGATTTTCTCCTGAACGAGTAGATCCAGGAAATATAACCTATAAAACTAAGAATACCCCAAAAGTAGTTGGCGGGGTTGGCCGGGACGCAACGGAGGTCATTGCAGCCATGTATAGAGCTGTATTGGAAAGTGAAGTGTTTGAAGCGTCGTCGCCAGCAGTTGCTGAAATGGAAAAGATTCTTGAAAATACATATCGTAATATCAATATTGGATTAGCGAATGAAATGGTGATGTTGTGTGATAAAATGGGAATTGATTATTGGGAGGTAATTGAGGCGGCTAAAACGAAACCATATGGATTTCAGGCATTTTATCCAGGACCAGGATTAGGAGGACATTGTATTCCACTGGATCCTTATTATTTGTCTTGGAAGGCGCGTGAGTATGGATTTCATACGTCAATGATCGAAAGTTCTATGATGGTAAATGATAAAATGCCGGAATACTGTGTAGAGCGAGCTATTAAAATTTTGAATCAACATCAAAAGGCGCTAAATGGATCGAAAGTACTGGTATTGGGAGTTGCCTATAAACAGGATATTGATGACTATAGAGAAAGCCCAGCAATTCGAGTAATTCGGGAACTTGAAAATACTGGAGCAAAAGTAGATTTTTATGATCCTTATATAGATGCATATCGAGCGGATGGAAAGGATAAAACAGGATTGAAGGCATTAACACAGGAGATTATTGCTTTATACGATCTAGTTATGGTAACGACAGCACATACTTGTATTGATTATGATATGGTTCAGAAAAGTGCAAAAGTTATATTTGATACAAAAAATGCAATGAAAAATGTAATTTGTAGAGATAAGATAGAAGTATTGTAATCTGGAACCGAAATCGGATAGCTATGAGAAATAAACGAAAAGCAAAAATAATAATATTTGACATGTTGCTAAATTTAATAGGAACAGGGCTTCCACTTTTGGTGTTACAACTGGTTGTTTATCCAAAGGTTGCGCAGATCTCTTCGGAAGATTCTTACGGTCAAATGTTATCTGCAATGTCGGTGATTTATTTGGTTGGCGGGACCTTGGGAGGAACGCTTAGTACTGTTCGGCTGGTTAACAATTACGATTATGAAAGTAAAAAAATAGAGGGCGACTTCAAGCTGATTTATTTTTTCAATTTAATTTTCGTGTTGATTGTGACACCCGTAATTGTGCTGATATACTATGACGGAATTTCCCTGTACCATACAATTTTGATTACAGTGATTTGTCTGTTGAATTGTTCACAGAATTATCTTGAGGTAGGATATCGCCTGGAAATTAATTACAAACGAATTTTTATTAATAAGCTGCTTACATGTATTGGTTATTTGATTGGTTACTTCATTTTTATCAAAACGACATCTTGGGAGTATATTTTTATCATATCATATCTATTGCCGGTTATACAGTGCTTGAAAAGCTCTAAAGCGGTAAGGGAGCAAAACGTCAAAACTGAACTATTTTCTTTTACATTTAGATCGTTTTTATTACAAGGCAGTGCAAGTTTATTGAATAAATCTCTGACGTATTTTGATAAGCTGTTGCTGTATCCGCTATTGGGAGGATGGGCTGTTTCCGTATATTATGTGGCAAATATATTTGGAAAAATGATTTTAAAGGTTTTAGAACCCATCAATAATGTTATTTTATCTTATTTGGCAAAAAGAAAGACAGTCAGTTCAAACGTTTGGAAAAGGACACTTGTAATAGGCGGAAGTTTTTGCGTTGTTGCATATATCATATGCATGCTGATTAGTAAACCTGTGATTATATACTTTTATCCACAGTGGTCAGAAGCAGCCGTAGAACTGATTCCAATCTGTACAGTGACTTTATGTGTGTCAGCATTTATAAGTATTATTACACCATTGTCGCTGAAAACGCTTAGTGCATTCGAGCAGTTGCTGATTAACGGAATTAGCTTAATTGTATATATTAGTCTAGTTATTATGCTGTTTCGTCAATTTGGCCTGATGGGCTGCAGTATTGCACTATTGGTTAGTTATATAGCAAAGTTGTTGACAATATTATTTTTAACGAAAAGGATGAAAAAAAGAGAATGAAGTATGCATTGATTGGTTGTGGCCGTATCTCCACAAATCATATAAAAGCAGCAATTAATAATAATTTAGATATTGTTGCAGTATGCGATGTATTGTCGGAAGCGATGGAGAGTTTGTTGGTTAAGCATGAACTGACGACTTCTACCATAAACCGATACACAGATTATAAAGTTATGTTAGAACAGGAAAAACCTGAGCTGGTGAGTATTGCAACGGAAAGCGGAGCACATGCAGAGATTGCATTATATTGTATCGAAAAGGGAGTTCATGTCATTATAGAAAAGCCGATGGCAATGAATATGCTTGACGCGGATTTGATTATTAAAAAGGCAACCGAAAAGAACGTTAAGGTTTCGGCATGCCATCAAAACCGATTTAATGTAGCAATACAGGAATTAAGAAGTGCGTTAGAAGCAGAGCGATTTGGTAAGTTGTCACATGGTTCTATTCATGTGAGGTGGAATCGAAATAGGGGATACTACGATCAAGCATCCTGGAGGGGCACCTGGGCAGATGATGGAGGTTGTTTAATGAATCAATGTATTCATGGCATTGATTTGCTTAGATGGATGATGGGAAATGATGTAGTCGAAGTATTCGGGACAACGAGACAACAATTTCATGATTATCTTGAAGCTGAAGATGTTGGAATGGCTATATTAAAGTTTTCCAATGGTGCGATCGCAACAGTGGAGGGAACAACTAATGTTTATCCTCAAAATTTGGAGGAAACCTTGTACGTATTTGGCGAAAAGGGAACTGTGAAAATTGGTGGAACATCAACAAATAATATTGATGTTTGGGATTTTGCAGATGAAACAGAGGCTGATCAACAAAAAAAAGGATTGGAAGAACAAACCAGTAATGTTTATGGGAATGGGCATACCAGTTTATTTGCGGATGTAATTGACGCAATTCAAACAGATCGTTCCCCTTACGTTGATGCTGTTGCAGGAAAAAATGCCTTGGAAATCGTTTTAGCAATATATAAAAGTCAGAAAGAGGGGGTTCCTGTCAAGTTGCCACTTACGGACTTTGCCAGCATCGATATGAAGGGAGAGTTTTAGTATGTGGCTAAGTGAGTTGCATGGATTGGATACGCCATTCAAATTGGAAAAAGATGGAGAATTTGACAGTATATATTTAGCTGGTAGAAATTGTAATGCAGATAAGAAAAACATTAGTTTCATCATCAGTGAGAAATATATTCGATCCGTTATTGATGCCAATGTAGATTGCATAATTTGTCCAAATGAAATTCTGGAAGCAGTTTTAGAATTTCACGATGGTGGTATTTGTGTGACTGAAGATCCGAAATCGTTACTTTTTGAAATTCATAAGGTTTTGACAAAATGTAAGACGCAGAAGGAGACTAGGATTAGTAGCACAGCAGTAATCCATGAAAGTGCAAGAATTGCCGATTATAATGTAGTGATTGGGGAGCATGTGGTAATTGGAGCAAATACAGTAATTCACGAAAATGTAATAATTGGGGATTCTGTAACCATTATGGAAAATTGTGTGATTGGGACACCTTCCTTTTATTATTACGGTAATGGTGATCAGAGAAAGATGGTTGCCAATTCTGGAAATGTAATCATAAAGGATAATGTCACACTTCATGTTGGAGTAGTGATAGAAACCGGAGTAATTGGAGGTTCTACAGTACTTGGTAGAAATAGCAAAATAGATCATACTGTTGTGATTAGCCATGATGTATCTATTGGTGAGAATTGTACGATTGCTGCCAATGTTTCATTATCTGGTTGGGTAACAGTAGGTGAAGAGACCTTTATTGGCATGTCGGCTGCTGTGGCTCCAGCAGTTCGGATCGGTAAGTACTGTTCTGTTTCAATTGGCGCTGTAGTTACACTTGATGTTTCGGATAAACAGCGTGTGACAGGAAATTTAGCAATCGAACATGGTAAACATATTGACCATTTAAAAGAAATTGTGAATTAAAAAGGAATTAAAATGAGGGATATTACAGTACTATTAACAGGATGTGGGGCACCGGGAGCACCAGGCGTTATAAAGTGTTTGCGAAACGTAGAAGAGAGAAATATCAGAATTATTGGTGCCGACATGAGTGAAAATGCTGGTGGGAGGAGTCTGGTAGATCAATTTTATAAAATTCCAGCAGCGAAAGATCGTAATTTTATAAAGTGCGTTACAGAAATTTGCTTGCATGAGTCTGTTGAAATTATAGTACCGATCGTAACGAGAGAACTGAGCAAATTTGCGCTGGCAAAAGAGTGTTTACAGAAACAGAATATCAGTGTTATGGTAATGGACGAAACTTTATTATCGATTGTAAATAATAAGGCAAGACTTCTTAGTGAAATGCGAGCAAAGGGGCTTTCCGTAGCGAAATTTTGTACGGTTCATTCTCTTGAGGATTTGATCAAAGCTTGCAAAGACATGGGATTCCCAAAGAAGGCAATTTGTGTCAAGGCTGCGGAGGGAAATGGCAGTAGAGGCATTCGAATTATTGATTCAAATAAATCGAAATATGATTTGTTTTTTAATGAAAAGCCTAACTCAATGTACATCAGTTATGATGAATTATTAAATACTTTGTGTGAAAAACCTGAAATACCAGAAATGTTGGTTATGGAATATTTGCCAGGTGTAGAATACTCTGTTGACTATCTGGCAACGCATGGGACAATTCATTATGCCGTTTGTAGAAAGGCTTTAAGTATGCTAACCAGTAATATGACTGCTTTAGAAATTGAACATAATCAGGCAGTAATCGATTTATGTGATGAGGTTGTAGAACAGTTTAAATTAGATGGTAATTTTGGATTTGATGTAAAATTTGGAGCGGATCATAAACCATATATTATAGAAATTAATCCGAGACTAACGGGTGGGATTGTATCAGCAGCAGCATGTGGAGTTAATTTACCATATTTAGGGATAAAACGATTATTAGGCGAAGATTTACCAGTGTGTAACATTAATTACGGTCTAAAAATGGCCCGAAGATATACCGAAATGTTTGAAGATAAAGATGGAAAAAAGATAGATTGGTAATAGGCAATGAAATTTACATATGGTGAGTATGAAAATTTAATAGATATGTTAAGGGTATTTGGTTATTCATTTGCTGGATATGATAATTATAATGAATTTCAACAACCGGTTATTATGAGGCATGATATTGATACTAGCTTGGAAAAAGCGCTTTCCATGGCAAAAATTGAACATGATAAAGGTGTGAAATCAACATATTTTGTTTTATTAGCAACTGATTTCTATAATATTGCATCAAAAAGATCTCTGGATATTATAAGAGAAATTCAGAAAATGGGGCATGAAATTGGATTGCATTTTGATGAAACAAAATATAGATATGATCAAGATTCAGTTCCTAATTTGATAAAATACGAAGCAAATATCATGGCGCAGATTATCGGAACTCCTATTAAAGCAGTATCTATGCATAGACCGTCGGAAAATACCTTGAAAGCCGATTATATCATCAATGGGATGATTAATTCGTATGGCATGACCTTTTTTCAGGAGTTTAAATATGTTTCAGATAGCCGAATGAGATGGAGAGAAGATGTAACATCGGTTATTCAATCAGGTATATATAATAAACTTCATATTTTGACACATGCTTTTTGGTATGATGAGGAGGAAAAGGATATCAGAAGTGTAATTACCCAATTTATAAATCAAGCGGGTATTGAACGTTATCAGTCATTAAAAGATAATATTACAAATTTAGATGATCTTTTAAAATAGTGGAGAGTGAAATGCAATTTAGAGATTTAAAAACACAATATCAGAGGTTGAAACCAGAAATTGATGCGGCGATTCAAGAAGTTCTTGATGATTGTAATTTTATTTCAGGAAAGCAAGTAATGGAATTAGAGCAGCAATTAGCTTCATACGTTGGTGTAAAACACTGTGTTTCTTGTGCGAATGGCACAGATGCTTTGAGTTTAGCCGTAATGGCTTTGGAAATTGGACAAGGAGATGCGGTTTTTGTACCGGATTTTACATTTTTTTCTTCAGGAGAAATTGTTTCACTGGCAGGAGCAACTCCGATTTTTGTGGATGTCAGAAAAGATACTTATAATATTGATCCGATGAGCTTGCGGAAACAAATTGATGCAGTCCTGAAAGAAGGAAAGTTAGTTCCGAAGGCGATTATAGCCGTAGATTTATTTGGTCTTCCTGCAGAGTATGACACAATTTGTGATATTGCGAAGCAATATCGACTGAAGGTAATTGAGGATGCTGCTCAAGGTTTTGGGGGCGCTTTACATAGCAGAATGGCTTGCAGTTTTGGTGATATTGCAACAACATCCTTTTTTCCGGCAAAACCGCTTGGCTGTTATGGTGATGGTGGTGCCGTATTTACAGATAATGATGGACTTGCAAATATACTGAAATCTTTACGGATTCATGGAAAAGGCGACAGCAAATATGATAATATTCGGGTTGGAATGAACTCTCGATTGGATACTCTGCAAGCTGCAATTTTAGCAGTTAAGTTAAATGCCTTTCAAGGGTATGAACTGACAGATATAAATATCGTAGCAGATCAATATACAGCTCAGTTAGCAGATATTGTTACGACGCCAGTGATTCCTGATGGTTACAGATCCAGTTGGGCACAATATACAATACAATTACCAAATCGGTATATCAGAGATCAACTTCAGGCTGAATTAAAAGCACTGGATATTCCATCGATGATTTATTATCAGAAGCCAATGCACAGGCAAGATGCTTTTTCAGAGATTATTTATAATGATACAAATTATGAGAATACGATAGAGTTATGTGATACGGTATTGTCACTACCGATGCATCCGTATTTGTCAGAGGCAGACATCACAACCATTGTCGATGTGATAAAAACAGTATGCAAAAAGTAGTTATAAAGTGAAACTGGGTTTAAATTGAAAGGAACCATTATGATTTTGCAGTATGTGTATGGTCCAGTATTAAATTTTCTATATGATAAGATAACCTCCAAAGTAAATATTGTGGTACGAAATTACATAATAGGAATATGTTTTTTTGGTATTTTTTGTGTCCAGTTTTTAAATTTATATGGGCATCACGTGATGTGTAGCGTAAGTAATGATTTGCGTGACTTAATAATCTTTTTTTTAATGGGAAGTATTATTTTATTTAGTGTAAATCAAAAACTATTCCCGCTAAAATGGAATAAGATAATTTATATTCCATTTGTTTTTGTAGGAATAACGGTTTTGGGGGTTGGATTTTTACATAAAATAGGATCATCATCACGAGCTTTTTCACTATTTGTTTTTATGATAGTAATTTGTTTGGCGTATGTGTGGGGAAATCGCAGAGATTACAATACATTGTTTCAGTTAGTTACAAAAGCCTATTTGCTTTTTTTTGCTTTGCTATTTATTTATGCAATTTTGAGGGAACCATTATTTAGCAGGGAAGCGTATACAATTATGGATATGAATGAAAACGGCTTTGCGAAATTGATAGCTCCGGCAACAGCTTGTAGTATTTATTTGTTTGTTTTGGAAGATGTACGATGGAAGAGAATTGTTTATGCAGCGATCGCCGGGATTTCTGCGTATATAACGGTATGCACGACTTGTAGGGCAGGGATTTTAGCTCTTATAGTAATTGCTATATTTTATTTGATTTTGTTTTATATTCGAACAGGGAATCTGAATAAAAAGTATTTTAAAACTAGTATGCTATTATTGATCATAGCTGTAATATCCATTTGTTTTACAGGTTTATTTTTGAAATATGCGACACCTGCCTTGGCTGGTGAAAATAGATTTTGTCACAGATTGGAGTACTGTGGGCAGAAAACTACTCAAGCTGCAGAAATAGCTGTTCGCAATCAAAATAAAGCAGAAAAAGCACAAATACCAGGAAGTTACGAGAGTTATAAACAGAAAACAGAACAGAAGATCGACAACTCTAAAGTGTTGTGCAAATTGGACAATGTTTTTTCAGGAAGACTAGTATATTGGGCGATGTATTTTAAAAAGATGTCTTTGACTGGAACGTCGAAGCAGTTGGTACCGGCAGGGCCACATAACCAGTTTATTGAATTTGCATATAAAGTAGGAATTTTTACAGGAATAGCTTGGCTGTTTTTGTTAATTGCAATAGGGGTTTTAATTGTAAGAGGAGTCATTGAAAAAAAGTCAAATTGGGTTTATTTTGTCACCTTAATGTACCCAGTATTTGCAGTAATTGCAATGTTAGATACAGGATTATTTCCGTTAGAACGTGGATTTATTTTCTTGTATTACATGTCCATAGTACCTTTGTTGGTAAAAAGAGATGATTATGAGGTACCAAAGAATGAAATATCGGTATAAATTTTCAGTTATTATTCCACTATACAATGTAGAAAATTATTTGGAAGAAGCTCTAAACAGCGTGATTGAGCAGAGTATTGGATTTGAGAAAAACATTCAAGTGATTCTAATTGATGACGGTAGCGAGGATCATGTGGAGGAGATCTGTAAAAAATATGAGGCACAGTATCCAGATAATATCATTTATCGAAAGCAGGAAAATCAAGGAGTATCTGTGGCTCGTAATCATGGGATGCAGTACATTGAAGGAAAATATACCAATTTTTTGGATGGAGATGATACCTGGGAAAAGGATGCATTTTCTATTGTATGGGGTTTTTTTGAAGAAAATGAAAGGGAAATTGATTTAGTTGCTGGCAGACAACGGTATTTTGAGGGAAAAACTGGATATACTTCTTTAGATTATAAATACGAACAAGGAGATTTTATTGCTGATATTCATAGAAATCCAGATTATGTTCAATTTAGTGTTACTTCAGCATTCTTTAAATCAGAAGCATTAAAAGGATATCGGTTTGATCCAAAGCTGAAATATGCAGAGGATGCAAAATTTATCACACAGATTCTTCTTGAAAAAGAAAAATACGGTATTTTGAAAAGTGCCGTGCACAATTTTCGGAAAAGAGTCAGCGGCACATCGGTAACACAAAATAAGCGGATCGCAGAAGCTGCATATATTGATACGGCGAAGTACTATTATCAGTATTTGTTGGAGCTCTCAAAAGAGAAGTACGGCGAAATTATTCCATATGTACAATATGCAGTTATCAATGCTATCAAATATAGAGTTGGAACAGTAATTCCTGATGAAGTTCGTCCAGAGATTAGAGTTCCGTATATCGATATTATTATTGGTATTTTAAAACAAATTGATGATGAAGTAATCTTAACTACCAATAGGATTGTTTTAGATACAAGGCTATATTTGTTAAAATTAAAGTATGGAAATATAGAAGCCATAGCGGAACAAATTAGTTATAGTAAAGGGAATTTATTGTTTAATAATTGTAAAATTTGTCCGGTTTTTGGGAATAGAAATCTCTGTGTTGATCAAGTTGAGTATATAAGGGGTAAAACAATAATTCGGGGAATTGTAAAATACCCTATTTGTATAGATAATGTGGAATTGTTCTTAAGAGTACGTAGAAAAAATGTGAACGTACGTTTACAAAAAAGGGATGCCAAAAGAGAACGAAAATCTTTTAATAAAGAAAGCATGAACAGAGTGAGAAATTTTGAAGTAAGTTTAAATGGCAGAATTCCGATTCATAAATTCAGGTTTTTCACAATTATGGACAATGAAAGGATTAACCTTCCTTTATATTCAGAGGTTAAAAGTTTAAATCATCAATTGAAAGGTGGTATTATAAATAAATTGAAAAGAGTAATAAAGAAGGGAAGGCTGTAAGTATGGAGAATATGAATAAGATTACGATATTAGGGTTTGAATTTGAAAATGGTAAAGTACCTTGGCTAGAAGATGATGCAGGGCAGTTTTATGATGATTTTTGGAAGGCAGCATATGCAACAGATAGATTCACGGAATACTTCGAAAAGATTGAAAGGAATAGCTTTCGATGGCATGTGATAAATCTTTTGGAGATTCAAGATATAGAAGTAAGACAAGAAGGAGAAGATGTTAGACGCGTATGGAATGAAATTTCTTTAGGTGCTTTGAATGCAGGTTATAATTTGTTACGTAGAGTATATTTTACATCAGATTTATTCCATTTAGAAGCAAGAGCCGGATTTTTTGGGGTGCCCTTAGAGTCGGAAGTTAAAATAGTGGTGATGGTAAATGGAAAGGAATATCCTACACAACAGCGAACGTTAAATGGTTATAATAAAGACAAAAGTCGCGATCGCGGAGAAGAGTTTGTATTTGAGTTGCCTTTGAAGAGTGAAGAAATCTATCAACTGGAAATTATAGCATATTTACAGGGATATAGATTACATTTGCGAAATTTTAGTTATGGTAAGTTCAGTTACTTTGTTGGAAATTTACCAAAATCATACTATGCTGCAAATGGTTGGGCATTGCAGTCAACAAAGGATTTTAGTAAATTTTCAATAACTCCTTGTGATATAACACAACAGAAAAAATTAGAAAGGGAGTTTTGTAAAGCGTTATCCCATTCAAAAAGTAAAACTAATAAGCATGCAGTATGGGTTAGAAAATTGGCGTTTGCGCTACGGGAAAAAAAGAAAAAACCGATTTGGTTGGTTTCAGATCGTGTAGCAAAGGCAGATGATAATGCAGAAGCGTTTTTTAAATATTTGAATGAAAACAAGAAACATGAAGTGGATTCCTATTTTGTTATTGAAAAGGATTCACCTGACTTTGAACGGTTGAAGGCGTATGGCAAAGTTGTACCATTTTTTTCTTGGAAGCATCGCCTTTTATATTTGAGGGCAGATTACTTGGTTTCTTCTCAGGTAAACGACTTTTTTTTGAATCCATTTAGGGGTGCATTCAGGATATATAAAAATATGCTGGATCAATATCGTTATGTATTTTTGCAACATGGGATTATCAGTAATGATCTCTCAGGCTGGCTTCGTAGACAGAAAAAATATTTGTATGGATTTGTTGTAACTACGAAGGAGGAATATTATCGTGTATTAAATGGGGATTACGATTATTCGGAAGATGAGATCTGGCTCACAGGAATGCCGCGATATGATTATTTGGAAGATCATTCCCAAAACGTAATTACAATTTTACCGACGTGGCGTATGTATTTAGCAACAAAGCAAAATAAGGAAACTGGTTTTTGGGAACTTGTGGACGATTTTACAAATACAACATATGCTACATTTTATAGAAATTTGTTGTCCAGTGAAAAATTAAATGAAGCAGCAAATCGTCTTGGATATAAAATCCAGTTTAAATTGCATCCGAGCTTTACAGGATTAGAAGATCAATTTGATTTTCCGGAATATGCAAATATTATCTACGAGGATACAACATACAGACAAATTTATTCGGAAAGTAATTTGATTGTATCGGATTATTCTTCTGCAATTTATGATTTTTTATATCTTCGTAAACCAATTATTTATACGCAATTTGATGCAGATGAATTTTTTGCAGGTAAACACATCTATGAAAAAGGTGATTTTGATTATGAAACACAGGGCTTTGGCGAAGTAGAATATGATTTGGATGGTACGGTGAATAGAATTATTGAATATATGGAGAATGGTTGTCAATTGAAAGATAAATACCGTGAACGAATTGAGAACTTCTTCATGTATAATGACCGTAATAATTGCCAGAGAATTTATGATAGAATGATAAGAAAATAATATTTTAAACTGTAACAAATGATGAGCAAGAGTAGACGATTATTACAAAAGATTAATATTTTTAAAATTTTGCCCAAGTCGACATTATTATCGATTGCATTGCTGATTTTCTTTTTTGGAGAAGTGGTGTTTTTAATGTGGCTGCAGGGTGTAGATGTTTTGCCAGGGAAATATGTACTCGTGCTTTTACTGGTTTTGGCGGGAGCTACAACCCTAACAGTTTGGCTTCTTAATAATAATAGAAAAGTCTCGAATAAGCGGCTGATTGGTTTGATTACAGTAGTAGTTACTTTGATTTCTTTGAATTTTGGAAGTTACTACATGTACAATACATATGATACTTTTCATAAAATTAGTAGCAAAAGAGTGCAGGTTGAAAAATATTATGTACTTGTTCTTGCAGATGGAAAATATCAAAATGTAGAGGATATCAAAGGTCAGAAGGTATACGTTACGAAAGCTGATTCTAAAGCAGATATAGAGGCCAAAGGGAAGTTGACAACAAAAGCAGATGTGGAATATAAATCAGTTGATACTGGATTGGATCTTGGGGAGAAGCTAATTTCAAGTGACGGGAATAAACATGATGACATCATTTTTGTTAGCAATGGGAATTATCGACTAATTTGCGATGAGAATAAAACCTTTAAATTGCAGACAAAAGCGATTTATACGATTACAGTGGAGGTTCCGGCGGATAATAATTCCAGTAAACTGAATGTGACAGAGGATTCTTTTAATTTATATATTACAGGGATTGATTCACGTGGGGGAATTGATGAAGTTTCACGAAGTGATGTTAATATGATTGTAACAATTAATCCAAAGACGAAAACTTTATTGCTGACTTCGATCCCAAGAGATGCATATGTTACATTACATACGGCACAACAGCTTGATAAGTTGACTCATTCTGGAATCTATGGTGTTGATGAAACAATACAAACAGTAGAGGATTGGCTGGAGATTGATTTGCAACATTATGTGAAGATTAACTTTCAGATGTTTGTTGATGTAGTCAATGCGATTGGCGGGATCGATGTTTATTCAGAATATGCTTTTAAGTCGGCTGTTACGGATTGGGAGTATGAAAAGGGTTGGAATCATTTGAGCGGAAAAGCGGCTTTGTATTTTGCAAGAGAGAGAAAAGCTTTTAAAGATGCAGATGGCCAGCGGATATTAAATCAACAGGTTGTATTTAAGGCAATCGTAGAGAAATTTTCGAATAGTACGGTATTACTGTCTTCATACCCTGCGATACTGGACGAGGTAGAAGATGAAATGCAGACAAGTCTTAGTGATAATGATATTTCGGCATTAGTAAAGCTGACGATTCAAGATTTAGGAGGATGGAAAATTAAACAGCAGGCAATTCAATGTGAAGGTGCTAATATGGGAACCTATAGTATGGGATTTGGAAGAGAATTGTATGTTGCGATTCCGGATGAGGAATCTGTGGAACAGTGCAAAGAAAAGATACATGAAGTTATGTATCCAGTAATGGAGAAGAAGGAAACGACAGATTAGAAGGGAAACATAAATACTGCAAATTAGATAAATGAATCGAATAGTTCAAAATATCACAACAAATCTCCCCGCCATCGTCCAGCCGCTCCTGGTCTGGTACCGGCAACACCGACGCGACCTCCCGTGGCGGGAGAACCGCGATCCGTATCGGATCTGGGTATCGGAGATCATGCTGCAG
>Ga0129308_1000744_pt1 | contig 43233 bp, 34 predicted proteins | sample L827metagenome_FD_94440 | JGI IMG/M metagenome (GOLD analysis project Ga0129308, IMG submission 94440) | Ring-tailed lemur group fecal microbial communities from Wisconsin, USA - L827 metagenome | ecosystem: Host-associated > Mammals > Digestive system > Large intestine > Fecal | place: USA... | reverse complement strand
GGGCCCTTTTCGGGGGCGACGCTAGGTTCATGGGGTTCGAGCCAGTCGTCCACCACGATGCCCATGACCTGGCCGGGCGCCACAGGCACGTCGCAACGAGAAAGGGCGCCGTCCAAGTGAACGGCGCCCTCAACATACTTTGCATGTCTGAGATACCGCTCGCTGATGTGCAGCCGTGCCTGAAGCAGATGCCCTACGGTACGTCCTGCATCGGCGAGCTTGGCGGTATACTCAATCTCTCTCACGCGAACCTACTTCTCCTCAGCCGGCTCTTCCTTTGCGGTGCGGGCAAGGATGTTAGCGTAAATGGCACCGGAGATGTTATGCCACACGCTGAAAACCGTACCAGGAACAGCGGCCAGCGGCATGGTGGCAAAGTGCACGGTGGCAAGCGAGGTGGCAAGGCCGGAGTTCTGCATGCCGACCTCGATGGACAGCGTGCGCATCTGGTCGCGGCTGAGGCCAAGGACCTTGCCAACGCCATAGCCCAGAGCGTAACCGCAGAGGTTGTGCAGCATGACGACAACGACGATGAGCCAGCCCACGGTCATGATCTTGGCGGCGTTGGCGGCAACGACAGCCATGATGATGAGGCAAATGGCGATGACGGAGATGAGGGGCAGAACCTTGGAGCAGGCCTGGGCGAACTTCTCAAAGAAGTGGTTGATCACAAAGCCCAGGACGATAGGCACGAGCACAACCTGCACGATGGACATGAGCATGCTGACGTAGCTCACGTTGATGGTCGCGCCGCCGAGCAGCAGCACCAGTGCCGGCGTGACGACAGGGGCGAGGATGGTGGTGCACGCCGTCATGCCCACGGACAGGGCCACGTCGCCCTTGGCCAGGTAGGTCATGACGTTGGAGCTCGTGCCGCCGGGGCAGGAGCCCACGAGGATGACGCCCACGGCAAGCGCGGGATCGAGGTTGAAGATCTTCACGAGCAGGAATGCCAGAAGCGGCATGATGATGTACTGCGAAAGAATGCCGGTGATGACAGCCTTGGGCTTGGTGAAGACGACCTTGAAGTCGGAGAGCTTGAGCGTCATGCCCATGCCGAACATGACGATGCCCAGCAGCGTGTTGACGTAGCTGGTCTTGATGACGCCCTTGACAGGGTCAGGAAAGACAAGCGCGATAATGGCGACAAGAAGGGCGATAACCGCCATATACTTTCCTGCCCAGCCACTTATCTTTTCGAGCGTTTTCATAATGTACCCCACAATCACCGTTTACCTGTCAGATACGCTCGTTGACCCTTTGACCAGCGAGTGGCGGTCAGTATAGGACTCTAACTTTCAGCTTCATGCGTAACTCTATTTCTTCACGTTTGCGGTGAGAGTGGGGCGTATCGCTTTGTGTGCGTCGGGAGTAACACTTGACCAATAAAAAGTAACACTCTATGCTACCTGCCATGATAAACGTCACAATGGTCTATGGGAAACGCGGGGTAGAGCGTGGGCAAATTCATAGCAAAACGCCTGCTACAGCTTATTCCCATCCTTGTGGGCATCACGTTTCTGTCGTTCGCGCTTATGCAGCTGGCTGGCGGCGACTACGTGACCACCATGCTCGAAAACACCGGCGTTGCGGTGACGCAAGAGGTCATAGACGCGCGCAAGGCTGAGCTCGGTTTGGACCGCCCGTTCATCGAGCAGTACCTCTCTTGGCTTGCGGGGCTCTTGCATGGCGACATGGGCACGAGCTTTGTGAGCGGCAAGGACGTCTTCGCCACGTTCGTGCAACACCTGCCTGCCACCCTTCTGCTTACGCTGAGTTCTGTCATCGCGACGCTCGTCATCTCCGTGCCATTGGGAGTGTATTCCGCCATCCATCACAACAAGGCGGCCGATTACATCGTGCGCGTCACGTGCTTTGTGGGCAACTCGCTGCCGAACTTTTTTGTCGCGCTGCTTCTCATATACGTGTTTGCTCTGGTACTGGGGTGGCTGCCGGTTATCTCTCCCATGCCTACGCTGGGCGCCTCGGGCGTGGACCTTACGGGGCTTGTGCTGCCTACGGCGACGTTGGCCATCGCGATGGTGTCGAAGTATACGCGTCAGATTCGCGCCGCCGTGCTCGAGGAGCTGGGCAAGCCCTATGTTGCCGCCGCTCGTTCGCGCGGCGTGGCCGGGCGCACCGTGCTCTTCAAGAGTGTGCTCAAAAGCTGCATGCTTCTCATCGTGACGCTGCTGGCGCTCTCCATCGGCGACCTTCTGGGCGGCACGGCCATTGTCGAGACCATCTTCATGTGGGACGGCGTGGGCAAGCTTGCCGTCGATTCCATCACCATGCGCGACTATCCCATGATTCAAGCCTACGTTGTGTGGATGGCGATCATCTACGTTTTCGTCAACCTGGTGAGCGACATCTTGTATCGCGCGCTTGACCCGCGTGTGGCGCAGCAGGAGGTGAAGGCATGAGCCGTCTCTCCAACGCCACCGTGCGCAAGATGGTGGTTTTTGCCGTGCTTGCTGTGCTGCTTGTGCTCGCTGCCCTCTTTGCCGAACATCTGTGTCCCTACGACCCGTATGCGCAGAACCTGCGCGAGGCCCTGCAGGCTCCCAGCGAGGCGCACCTTCTGGGAACCGATCGTTATGGGCGCGACATGCTTTCGCGCGTCATCATGGGAGGGCAGTCCTCCATTGCTTCCACGCTTGTGTGCGTTGCGGTGGTCGCGCTGATCGGCACGGCCGTGGGAGTGGTTGCCGGCTGGCGGGCAGGCGTGCTCGACACGCTGCTCATGCGCACCTCCGACGTGTTCCTGGCGTTTCCGGGTCTTGTGTTTGCCCTGGCAGTTGCCGGTGTTCTTGGTGGAGGCATCCAAAACGCGGTCATCGCCCTATGCGCCATCGGCTGGCCGAAGTTTGCGCGCATTGCTCGTTCGCAGACGCTTGCCGTGTGCGACGCCTCCTTCATTCAGGCGGCTCGCATGCAGGGCACGAAGGGTCTTGCCCTTATCGTGCGGCATGTGCTGCCCAACATCGCCGGTCCCATCGTGGTATGTGCGGTGCTCGACATCGGTACGATGATGATGGAGCTCGCGGGTCTGTCGTACCTGGGCCTGGGTGCCCAACCGCCCATGGCGGAGTGGGGCTCGATGATGAGTGACGGACGTAGCATGCTGCAGACAGCTCCCTGGTGCGTGCTTGCGCCGGGCCTGGCGATCTTCATAACGGTTCTCGTGTTCAACTTGCTAGGCGACACGCTCCGCGATTATCTCGACCCCAAAAAGAAGGGAAGCGCATCATGACGCACACAGGCAAGGGTTTGTCCCGTAGGGGATTCGTTGGTTTGGGGGCCGGTGTGGGGGTCGCCGCGCTCATCGGGCAATCCGTGTTTGGCGCTCAGGCGCCGTGCGGCGCCCTGGCTGACGGCGCGACGTTCGCGTACGGTACCACCGGCTACGGCCCCGAGATGGACGATGCGGGACTCAATCCCCACGCCAATTACTCTGGCTGGAGTTGTGTGCGTTACGGCGTTGGCGAGACACTCTTCAAGTTCTCCGACTCGATGGAGCCCGAGAGTTGGCTTGCCGAGTCCTACGAGTTCACGGATGACACCACGGTCGTCATCAAGCTGCGCGAGGGTGTGCGCTTCTCCAGCGGACGCGCCATGGACGCGCAGGCCGTGAAGGAATGCCTCGACGACCTGCTTGCCGTGCATGACAGGGCCCCGCTCGACCTTGAGATCGACGCCATCGAGGCCGACGGCATGACGCTCGCCATCACCACGAAGCGTCCCAAGCCTGCGCTCATCAACTATCTGTGCGACCCCTACGGTGCCATCATCGACATGCAGGCGGGCGTTTCTGCTGACAACAATGTCGCAGGCACCGGTCCCTTTGTCGCCACGTCGGTGAGTGACACCGAGATTGCGCTTGTGGCAAACGCCGACTATTGGGGAGGCACCCCGTCGCTGGCGAACGTTTCCGTGCGCTCCATCACTGACGGCGACACGCTTACCATGGCGCTGCAGGCCGGCCAGATTGACGCTTCCTACGGTCTTCCATACGCGAGCTATGCGCTGTTTGAGAATCCCTCGTTCAACATCGAGAGCTGCGAGACGAGTCGCGCCTTCTTTGCGCAGGCCAATTATGCCTCGCCGGTGATGAGCGACCCCGCTGTGCGCCATGCGCTTGCCCTGGGCATTGACAAGGAGGGTTTCGTTGAGGTTCTGCTCAACGGTCGCGGCGCCCCTGCGGCGGGTGCCTTCCCGAGCAACTTCGCTTTTGGCAACGACACGGTGAGTGCTCCCGCCTACGACCCCGAGGAGGCAAAGCGGGTGCTCGAGGAGGCTGGCTGGGTCGATTCCGACGGTGATGGCGTGCGCGAGAAGGACGGTCAGCGCCTGCACATCGTGTGGCTCACCTATCCCGGCAGGCAGGAGCTGCCGCTGCTTGCCGAGTCCGTCCAGTTCTCCCTGGGTGAGATCGGCTTTGAGGTGGAGGTCAACTGCACGGCCAACCATACGAGCATCCGCACCGACACTTCTGCCTGGGACGTGTACGCGAGTGCCCTTGTCACCGCGCCCACTGGTGACCCCGAGTATTTCTTCTCTGCCACGTGTGTGACGGACGCTCCCAAGAACTTCGGCGGATATTCCAATCCTGACTTGGACGCCTTGGCTGAGCAGCTCTCCGAGGAGTTCGACACAGGCAAGCGCGCCGAGCTGGCCACGCAGATGCAGCAGGTGATTCTCGACGACGACGCTTACATGTTTGCCTCGCACCTCACCATGGGTATTGTCTCGCGCGCCGGTGTGAGCGGCATCGCCCCGCATCCGTGCGACTACTACGAGGTCACGGCCGGCCTCGCCGTGGCATAGGGAAAGGGCATCATCGTGCAACAAGCGCCCGGCTCGCCGGTTTTTGGGAACAACGAGATAGCGTCAGGGTGCGAGGGAGCCCTGCTCGCCTACGATGGCGTGGGCATCGCATATGGCGACCACGCGGTTGTTGAGGACGCGAGCTTCTCTGTGGAGGCCGGGCGCATCGTGGGCCTCGTGGGCGAGTCGGGCAGCGGCAAGACGACGCTGCTCAAGGCTGCCATGGACCTTCTCGACGAGGGTATGCGGGTGCAGGCTGGGCACGTGCTCTACCAGGGAGAAGACGTGGCGAGCATGAGCGCGTCGCGCTTGCGTGAGCTGCGGGGCAAGGAGATGGCGACCGTCTTCCAAGACAGTGCCGCCACCTTCTGCCCCGTGCGTCGCTTAAACGTGCAGGTATGGGAGGCGGTGCGCCCCCATGTGCGTATGAGCAGGCAGGAGTGCGAGGCCCTGTTTTGCGAGACGCTTGAGAGCTTGGGGATCCGCGAGCCGAAGAAGGTGGCGCATGCCTATCCCCATGAGCTTTCGGGCGGCATGGCGCAGCGCGTGGGCATCGCAGTGGCGCTCATGCTGAAGCCCAAGCTCCTTCTTGCCGACGAGCCCACGAGCGCCCTCGATGTGACGACGCAAGCCCAGGTGGTGGATGTTCTGCGCGACGTGCATGTGCGCCTGGGGTGCGCCATCCTACTTGTCACGCACAACTTTAGGCTGGTAGAAGCCTTGTGCGATGACGTCGTGGTGCTGCGACAGGGTCGCGTTGTGGAGCAGGGCCCCGTTGCGTGCGTCCTCGCTGACCCCGCGGACGCATATACGCGTGCCCTTGTTGCCGCCGCACCGCGCCTGAGGAGGGGATAGGGGTGCCTGGGGTATGTTCCTCCACCAAGCCGGTGGTGTCGCTGTGCAACCTGAGCCTGTCGTATGGCCGCGGCAAGCATGTGCGCGAGGTCGTGCACGGTGTCTCGCTTGACGTGTTGCCTGGTGAGGTGTTGGGGCTTGTGGGCGAGTCTGGCTGCGGTAAGTCGACGATTGCCAAGTGCGTGGCCGGATTCTTGAAGCCTTCCTCAGGGGACCTTGTAGTTTGTGAAGGTGCCGCTGGACCCGCGCGTGGTCCCCACAAGGTGCAGATGGTGTTTCAGGACCCGTCCTCTTCGTTTGACCCGCGGCGTACGTTCGGCCAGTCGGTCACCGAGGGGCTGCGCAACGCCGGCACTCCGAAAGGCGAGGCGCTTGCCCGGGCAGGCGAGCTCTTTGAGCGATGCGGCCTTGCACGTGAGCTGCTCGGACGCTATCCCCATCAGGTGAGCGGCGGGCAGTGCCAGCGTGCGGCTATCGCCCGCGCATTGGCGGCCCGTCCCGCCCTTCTCATCGCCGACGAGGCCACGAGCGCACTCGACGTCACGGTGCAGGCGCAGGTGGTGGCCCTGTTGCGCGAGCTCAACGCCGAATTCGGCATGGCGGTGCTGTTCATCTGCCATGACCTCGCCCTCGTCCAGGACTTTTGCGACCGCGTGGCCGTGATGCGCGAGGGCCGCATCGTGGAGGTTGGCCCCACCGAGCAGGTCCTTTCCAGCCCGTCCGACCCTTATACAGCACGTCTCATTGCCTCTGCGCTGTAGGGAGGGCGTCTGAAGCAATCGCGCTCCAGGGAAGAACCCATCCTTGCAGCCTGACCTCATCGCCTTGGCGCCATAGAGGAAGAGAACGCCCCGACCTTTCCTCTTGCACAAAAAGAAGCCCCGCCCGCTGGCCGTGAAGCTAGCGGGCGGGGCTTCTCCGTTGAAGCGCGGTATGAGGGGCGCGGATTACGCGGCCTTGCGCGCTTCCTTCCTGTTCTCGAGGTTGTTCACCACAACAGCGGCGCTGGCGTCGCCGGTGATGTTGACCGTGGTGCGGCCCATGTCGAAGATGCGGTCGATGCCGGCGACGAGCGCGATGCCGTCGACGGGCAGGCCCACGGAGGCGAGGACCATGGCGAGCATGATCATGCCGGCGCCGGGCACGCCGGCGGTGCCGATGGAGGCAAGCGTGGCGGTGAGCACCACGGTGGCCATCTGGCCGAAGTCAAGGTTGATGCCATAGCACGCAGCGATGAACATGGTGCAAACGCCCTGGTAAATAGCAGTGCCGTCCATGTTGATGGTGGCGCCGAGCGGTAGCACGAAGGAGTAGATCTCATCCTTCACGCCCATCTTCTTGTTGCACTCCATGTTGATGGGCAGGGTGCCCACGGAGCTGGCGGAGGAGAAGGCGAACACGATGGCGGGGATCATGGCCTTGAAGAAGGCGACCGGGCTCATCTTGCCCAGGAGTTTCACCGAGAGGGAGTACGTTACGGCCATATGCACGATGTAGCAGATGTACGCGGCGAGAAGCACCATCGCAAGGGAACCGAGAACCTTGGCGCCGTTGGTGGCAACGACGGGGGTGAGCAGGCAGAACACGCCGATGGGGGAGAGCTTGAGGATGACTTCCATGACCTTCATGAACACGAGGTTGAGGCGCTGCACGCCGTCGGCGACAGGCTCGGCCTCCTTGCCCACGAGAATGATGCCGAAGCCGATGAGCAGTGCCATGACGATGATCTGCAGCATCGAGGAGCTCGACATGGGCGTGATGAAGTTGGAGGGGAAGATGTTGACCACGACGTCCATGATGGGCGTGGGGTCGGTGGCCTCGTAGGTCAGCTCGCTGGTGTCGAGCTGCGGGAAGAGGCCCCTGAACAGCGAGCCGGTAATCATGCCCAGGATGATGGCAATGGCCGTGGTGCACAGGTAGTACACGACGGTCTTGAGGCCGATGGAGCCGACCTTGCGGATGTCGCGCATCGAGATGATGCCGCTCATGATGGAGAAAAGCACGATGGGCACGACGATGAACTTGACGAGGTTCAAGAAGATCGTACCGATGGGCTTGATGTAGGTGTCGGCAATGTCGACACAGCCTTGCATGAGCAGGCCTGCAATGATTGCCAAGACGAGTGCGATGAGAATCTGCATCGCCAAGGGCATCTTTTTGCGCTCGGACATCGAGGGTGCTCCTTTCACTTGACGGGGACACAGACATAGTCGTGCCCTCGGGTATGTAGCGGAAACAGTATAGTGGACTGTTCTTTATCGCGCGAAAGCGTTGTGTGGCATTTGTTGCGAAGCAGAAACGAATCAGCTCAATGGTCTATGGGGTACGGTGGACGGCACGCCGAAATCCCACGCGGTGGTCGCGCTGTGGGCGTGACGGCGTGGCGTGCTGCGTTAGGGTCGCGCTGCCTGCGCTATTGGGCGTTCTGGGCGCCATATACCTTGCGGGCGCATTCAAGCAGGGCATGCAGGCGCGCCTGGGATTTGGGGAGATACACCAGGCCGTACTGCGTGGTCACGTCCGCGTCGAAGGGAATCGGAATGAGCTCCTGGTAGCGGCCGGTCAACTGCTCGGGAAGGAGATGGACGGCACGCGTGGGGTCGAGCTGGTGCACGACCGATTCGAAGGCAGAACCGGGCAGCTCTATGAGCTTGACCTCGGGGCAGACCTTGTCGAGGTATTCGCGCAGGCGAGCAGCCCAGCGCTTGTTGAAGATGTAGACGTCCATGTCGGCGAGGTCGGCGGGTTCGATGACCTCGCGACTCGAGAGCGGGTTTTCGGGTGAGACCATGCAGCAGCGCCTTGAGGCGAGCAGGGGCTCGAAGGCAAAGGCACGGTCCTGGGGTTCAATGCCTTCAAGCACGTCGTAGTCCCCCATGAGCAGGCCTTCGAGGGGGTGGGAGTCCACGTTGACATACTCGATTTTTGCGTTGGGGTGGCTGCGCAGGTATTGAGGGACGAATTTCGAGAAGAGCGCGAGCGAATATGTGGGCGACGACCCCAGGCGCAGGGTGGCGCGCATGATGCCGGCCTCCTCGCGGCATTGGGAGAGGAGCCGCTCAAGGCGCTCGTCGATGTCTTTGCAGCCTTCGTAGAAGATGCACCCCGCCTCGGTAGGCGACACGCCCTGCGCAGTGCGTACAAGCAGGGGAAATCCCAGTTCGCCTTCGAGTTCGCGGATATGCTGGGACACCGACTGCGGAGTCACGAAATGCTTGGCGGCGGCTTTGGAGAGGCTCCCCAAGTCGACGACGTCGATGAAAAGCTTGCGCTCGCTGTCTTCCATGACTCCCCCTTGGCCCTGAGCGAAACAAGTGACTGACTTTTCGGTTATACGACATGTCGGCCGAGACCGCCCCTTTGTCGTCCCAGCTCATACAGGTTTCAATATATCGCTTTAACCCCCATCAAACAACCCGCACTTCTCAGCGCACGCCCGCGGGACTAGATTGTCCTTAACGCATGCATACGGCATGCAAATGCAGGCGAGGCATCTCGGGGGAGAGGCCAAGGGATTGAATCCCACCTGCGCGGTTTCATACGAAAGGGGATTTTTGTATGAGCACTAACGTTTCACGCCGCAATCTGCTCAAGGGTGCCGCCATGGGTGCCGTCGCCATGGGTGCCGTCACCGGTACCGCACTCGCTGACGCTCCCGCCGCCGATGTGCAGTGGGATGCCGAGTACGACGTCGTCGTCCTTGGCCTTGGTGGCGCTGGCGCAAACGCTGCCGTTGCCGCCTACGAGGAGGGCGCCACGGTTCTCGTGTGCGAGAAGGCTCCCGAGGGCGAAGAGCCCTGCAACACGAAGGCCTCCGGCCAGTTCGTGATCGCCACTGACGACGCCGACCAGCTCTACGTCTACTTCTCCAAGCTCATGGGCAAGTTCCAGAACTGGGACGAAGAGGCCCTCATGGGTATGTGCGAGGGCGCTGCCGGCAACTGGGATTGGATGATCAACACCCTGGGCGCCGATCCCGAGCTCGTGTGCCCCGAGGTCAGCCCTGCCGACCAGCCCGACAAGTTCCCGATGGAAGCCGCTCAGAAGGACGCCTGGGTTCTCACCGACAACGCCTGGGGCCTGGGCCGCGCCGGCTATGTGTACCACTGGAACGAGTTCCCCGAGATTCCCGAGTCTGAGCACTGCCTGTGCCTGACTGCCTCCGGCACCCGCTTTGACGCCAGCTACTACAACCTCTGCATGGCAGCCGTCAACGCTCGCGTTGACGACGAGAAGCTCACCGTGTGGAAGAGCTGCGCCGGTAAGCGCCTCATCACCGACGAGGCCGGCGCCGTGATTGGTGTCGTTGTCGAGAAGGACGGCGCCGAGCTCAACATCAAGGCCAACGGCGGCGTGTGCCTGTGCACCGGCGGCTTCGAGGCCAACAAGGACATGATTGCTGGCTTCACGCAGCTGCCTTATACCTACCTGCAGGCCGGCACCACCAACACCGGCGACGGCATCAAGATGGCCCAGCAGGTGGGCGCCGAGCTGTGGCACATGTCCAACGTCTCCGGTTACATGTGGACCTACCAGAACCCGAACCTGACCACGACTCGCTTCGGTGGCGCATCTGCCAAGAACGGTATTTACGCTGGTCTTGACGGCTCGCGCTTCCAGAACGAGCAGGCTGCCACGCGCCATGGCCGCATCTCCATCGGTGGCCGTTGGATTTCCACGCCCATGCCCCTGCCCGCATACCTCATCATCGACTCCACGCACATCGCCGACGGCCCCATGACCAACGGTTTCAGCGATGACAACCAGGCTGAGATCGAGAGCGGCCTCATCCTCTCCGGCGACACCATCGCCGACCTGTCCCAGGCCATCCGCGATGCCGGCGACGCTCCCGACTTCAACGCCAACGGCGAGCTCGACAAGGCCCTGGAGAAGTACAACAAGCACTGCCATGCCAACGACAACCAGGGCGAAGAGGACGACTGGGGCCGTATGTGCACCGTGCCCGTTGAGACCGGCCCCTTCTATGCCCTGAAGATCGGCCCCACGCTGTTCAACACCCAGGGTGGTCCTCGCCGCAACGGCAAGGCTCAGGTCATCGGCATCGACGGCCTGCCCATCGAGGGTCTGTTCGAGGGCGGCGAGATGGGCTCCGTGTTCGCTGACATGTACAACGGCGGCGGTAACCTCTCCGAGACGATGGTCTTCGGCCGCTATGCTGGCCAGAACGCCGCTAAGCGCGCTCAGGGTACCTTTGAGGGCGCCACGGAGAAGGCCATGACCCACCAGGAGAAGCTCGACGCCGAGGCTGCTGCGGCCGCAGGCGCCGCCTCTGAGCTCACCGGCGACTACGCCGACGGCACCTACGAGGGCTCTGGCCAGGGCTACGGCGGCAAGATTACCCTGTCTGTGACCGTCGAGGGCGGCAAGATTTCTGGCTGCGAGGTCGTGGAGTCCTCCGAGACCGCCACGATCGGCGAGCTGGCCCTGCCGACCTACTGCGAGGAGGTCGTGGGCGTCGAGAACCTCGACGACATCGACATTGCCTCTGGTGCCTCCAACACCCTCAAGGGCTTCAAGGCGGCCGTCCAGGACGCCCTGTCGCAGGCGAAGTAAGTCCTCGCAGCTGCAAGTTTGTTCGCGTCGCACCTGCTCTTCTAGGTTAGAATTGGCGGAGTGCCTGGGAAACCGGGCACTCCGTTTTTTATTGGATGAGGAGAGGCATGAACGTCACGGTATATCTCGGTGCAAGCGAAGGAAATGACCCGTCGTTTGGCACCGCTGCTTATGAGCTCGGGGCTTGGATTGCGCGCGCGGGCCACACGCTTGTGTACGGCGGCTCCAAGGTGGGTCTCATGGGCAAGCTCGCCGGCGGCGCCCTCGAAGCCGGCGGAGACGTGATTGGCGTCGAGCCCCAGTTCTTCATCGATGCCTGTGTGCAGTACGACAACCTCACGCAGCTTATCGTCACGCCCGACATGACCACGCGCAAGACCAAGATGATCGAGCTCGGCGACGCGTTCATCGCGTTTCCCGGCGGCACGGGCACGCTCGAGGAAATTGCCGAGGTTGCCTCAAAGCTCTCGCTTGGCCATCTTGACGCTCCGTGCATCTTCTACAACCTTAGCGGCTACTACGACGACCTCGAGTCGTTCTTCCAACACATGATCGATTGCGGCCTTTCCACGCCTGAGCGGCAAAAGCGGATTCATTTTGCCCGCAGCCTTGAGGAGATTGAGACGCTCATCGGCGCATAGCCGCGCCTTCATGCGCAGATTCGGCCAAGCAGTTTTACCAGCTCATGGCAAACCCCTTGTTCGCGCTACAATATACCGTCTGAGAAAATCGCACGGTGTATGACGGACTTGCCCGTCGCTGCAAGAAAGGACCCCCATGTCGAGCTTGGCCGACGAAATCTCCTCGCGTCGCACTTTTGCCATCATTTCGCACCCCGACGCAGGTAAGACCACCCTTACCGAGAAGCTCCTGTTGTACACGGGCAGCATCCAGACAGCCGGCTCGGTCAAGGGCAAGAGCTCTTCCAAGCACGCGGTGTCCGACTGGATGGACATCGAGAAGGCGCGCGGCATTTCCGTCACCTCCTCGGTCCTGCAGCTCAACTACAACGGTATTTGCGTCAACATCCTCGACACCCCTGGTCACCAGGACTTTTCCGAGGACACGTACCGCACGCTCATGGCGGCCGACGCAGCGGTCATGGTGATCGACGCTGCAAAGGGCGTCGAGGCGCAGACCAAGAAGCTGTTCCGTGTGTGTACGCTGCGTCATATCCCGATTTTCACCTTCGTCAACAAGCTCGACCACGAGAGCCGCGACCCGTTCGAGCTCATGGAGGAGATCGAGACGGTGCTGGGCATCGGCACCTATCCCATGAACTGGCCCATCGGCAACGGTCGCAACTTCCGCGGCGTGTTCGATCGCCAGAGCCGCCACGTGCTTGCATTCGAGGGTGCGGGCAACGCCAACGCCACCAAGAAGGTTGCCGAGATCGAGGCCGAGCTGGGCGACGCCTCCCTTGACGACCTTATCGGTGTCGAGAACCACCGCAACCTCATGGACGACATCGAGCTGCTTGACGGCGCCGGCGACGAGCTCGACCTCGACGCCGTGGCGCACGGTAAGCTCTCACCTGTCTTCTTCGGCAGCGCCCTCACCAACTTCGGCGTTGAGCCGTTCCTGCGCGAGTTCCTGCGCCTGTCTCCGAGCCCCCAGCCCTACACCGACAAGCTTACCGGCGAGCTGGTGCCGCCTACACGCGAGGACTTCTCGGGCTTTGTGTTCAAGATCCAGGCCAATATGGACAAGAACCACCGCGACCGCATCGCTTTCGTGCGCATCTGCTCGGGTCGCTTTGAGCGCGGCATGGACGCCTGGCACATGCAGGGCAACCGCAAGCTCAAGCTTGCCTCGGGCACGGCTCTCATGGCCGATGACCGCGCTACGGTGGACGAGGCCTATGCCGGCGACGTCGTGGGCCTCTTCGACCCGGGCATCTTCTCGGTGGGCGACACTGTGTGTGCAGGCAAGCAGCGCGTGGAGTATCCCGAGATGCCCACCTTCGCCCCTGAGCATTTTGCACGGATCTCCCAGGTAGATACCCTCAAGCGTAAGCAGTTCGTCAAGGGCATGGAGGAGCTTGCGCAGGAAGGCGCCGTGCAGATCTTCCGCGAGGTGGGCGCTGGCATGGAGAGCGTCATCGTGGGCGTCGTGGGCGTGCTTCAGCTCGAGGTGCTCGAGCAGCGCCTGGAGTCGGAGTATCACGTGCGCGTGCGCCGCGAGGGCCTGCCCTACACCGAGATCCGTTGGATCCTCAACAAGCCCGATGAAATCGACCTTTCCTCGCTGAGTCTCACCCGCGGCACTGCCAAGGTCGAGGACATGCGTGGCAACAAGCTGCTGCTTTTCACCACCGCGTGGAACGTGGACTACATTGCCGAGCACAACCCCAAGCTCAAGCTTTCCGAGTTCGGCAACGTGACGTTCTAGTCTGGTCGCATGTATATGATGAAGACGGCGGGTCATACCGATGGGTATGGCCCGCCGTTTTTGTTGGTATGTAGCTGGGGAAACCATGGTTACGCATAGTTGAATCAGCTGAAAGCGCCCGCTCCCTGCGCTGTTATGAGGGCAGAATGGCGAAGGGGTACCTGCTGACGAAAGGGAGCCTGCCTGTTGCTTCCAAAGGGGATATGAAGCGAGGGGAGGGCGGTGACCGCATTTACAAAGCGGCGTGTGTGCCTCGCAGGTCGTAGGTGGCGACTGCCTTCTTGAACGCCTTGTAATGCTTGACGTCGTGCGCGTCGCTGGCGATGTAGCTGTAGCGCATATCTTCGAACAGCTTGACGGCCGTCTTTTTGATTTTGCCGCCACCGAAGGAGAGCGTGCGCCCGCCGTTAAGGAAGTCGGCTGACGCCTGGAGCTTGCAGCCGTTGCGCATGAGGTCTGTCGCCAAGCTGGGGTTCTTTTGAATCGCCTTGTAGCGCTCGGGATGGGCGATGATGATGCGGTAGCCCCTGCCCTGCAGCTCATAGATGATGCGGTTGTATTCGCGGAAGTCGATCTCGTTGGCTTCGTCTTCGAGCTCAAGCAGAAACTCGTCACTGCCATCGAAGTGGAGCCTGTCGGCCCATTCGAGGCCCAGGCGCTTGAGCTTTGCGACGTTGACCTCAAAGCCCATTTGCAAGGGGAAGCCACCCGCTTTGCTTTTGAGCAGGTGAAACGCGCTCCACATTTTGTCGAAGTCAAAGTATGGCGAGCGGCAATGCGGTGTGCACACAATAGAAGTGATGCCCGCATCCTTGGCGGCCTGCAGCATTTGCAAGCTCTCCTCAAGGGTGCGGGCACCGTCGTCTACTCCTGGCAGAATGTGGCAATGGATGTCGCGCATCTGGCCAGACTCCGTTCGCTAGTTCTTAAAACGGGTCCCGGCGGGGCGGGAAGACGTGCTGGAGCGGGGTGTCGCAGGACGTGCAGCGTAGGCGGAATTGTCCTGACGTGCCGTTGGTTCGCTTGTGCCGTAATACTTGCCGTAGCTGGAGCCGTAATAGGCACCGCCCTGGTGCGAGCAGAAGTTCATGCACGTGCCGATGAGGTTAGCGTCTGCCTTACGAAGCTGCTCGCAGGCGTATTCAATCTCTTCACGACGGGCGAAGTTCTCGCGAACAACGAGAATCGTTGCATCGGCATGACTTGCCACGACAGCGGCGTCGATAAAAGCGTTGACGGGCGGGGTATCGACAACGATGTAATCAAACATCTCTTCCATCTGCGTCAAAAACGACAGGAATCGCTTCGAAGCAAAGATGTCGGCCGGGTTGGGGATGCTCGGCTCGATGTCGATGATGCTGAGGCTTTGCACGGGCGTGGGAGTAAGGACGTCCTCAAGCGGTGCCTGTTTGGAGAGCAGAGAGAAAAGGCCTGCCTTGGGATGCAGGTTGTAGCGGGAGGCAACGGAGCGGTTGCGCGTGTCGCAGTCAACGACGAGGGTGCGCTTGCCGCCTGAGGCCATGGCCTGGGCGAGGTTGCAAGCCACTGTCGATTTTCCTTCATTAGGGATGGCGGAGGCGATGACGATTGACTTTACCGGTCTGTCCATGCTTGCAAAGCGAATGTTTGCCAGCAGGGTGGTAGCTGCATTTTGAATAGTCGCAATATTGTGGGCGTAGCTGCCGTTCTTTTGCTTTGCCATTGCTTTAGCCCTTCTTTACTGCGGGGAACTGGCCGATTACGGGGATGCCAAGAAGCCTCTCGACCTCATCGGAGTTGGAAACGCGCGTGTTGAGCATGTCCATGAGCACGACGATGGCGATTGCGAGGAAAAGACCAGCCAGGAAGGCGACGGCAACATACATAGGACGGTTGGGGCCGCTCGGCTTAGCGGGAGCAGAGGCCTCATCGACGACGTTAACACTGCGTACGTCCATCACCTGCTGAGCAACGCTAGAGACCTCGGAGGCGATGGCGTTGGCAACGTCAGCAGCCTGTTGGGGGTCTTTGCCGGTCACGGTAAGGGTGATGACGCGCGTGGTGGTCTGGCTGTTGACGGAGATCTTGAAGGCCTTAAGGTCCTCAAGCCCGAGGTCCTCGGCCGCACCCTTCATGACGCGATCGGACTTGATGAGGGCGGCGATGTCGTTACTTACGAGCTGGCTAGCATTGAGCGTGGAGCCGAGGTTCGAGCTGTTGTCGTTCGCATTCTCGGCAAGAACGTAGAGGCTTGTCGTGGCCGTGTAGGTGTTCGACATCATCGTGTAGCAAACGCCCGCCGCAGCGATTGCGCACACGATGGGAAGCGCGATCACCAAGAAGAGATGGCGCTTGAGAAGTTGAAGAAGCTCAAGTAGTGTCATGTTCCTGCCTGTCTATGCTTTCGTGCCTGATATGTGCCAAGTGTCATGCGCAACGAACATATAAGTATAAATCATTATGTTCACAACATATCCGTTATATGGATGCCATTGAGAATGAACATATGCTGAATTTGACATTTACCAGGCATCTTCTTACATGCTCCTGCTTGAGTGGCAGGTGAGGTAGATGAGCTGGCGGTCGCGGGCGAGGTCCTTCACGAAGTCGAGCGCCTCTCCGAGGTGGCGGTCGTCGAGGTTGACGAAGGGGTCGTCGAGGATGATGAAGGGCTGAGCTCCCTCAAAGAGGGCGTCGCCGAGCGCCATGCGCATGCAGAAGGCGATAACGTCGGAGTAGCCCTGGCTGAGCTCGCCGATCTCGTGCGTGCGACCCTGCTGGCGGATGACGGCGCCGGTCGTCTCGTCCACGGCCACGCCTGAGGCTGCGATGCCGCTGAACCGCTCGATGTAGGAGGCGAAGCTCTTTTCCACGGCCTCGCTGCCGGCCTGGGTGGCGGGGCCGTAGGGCGGGGGACCGTAGGTGGCCACGAGTTCGCGGAGCTGCGCGCGCACGGCGTCGAGCTTGGCCTGGACCACGGGATAGCGCGCGGCTGCGCCAGCGAGGTTCTCGGCAAACGCGCGGCTCACTTTTTGGACAGGCCAACCGTGCCGTGCGCACACCTGCTCGAGGTTGCGCTGTGCCTCCTCCTTGCAGGCCGCGCTGGTCCCTTGGCCTGAATCTGCGGCGGCGAGCATGCGCTGCGCCTCCTGATAGGCGCTCACGGTGCCCGCAAGGTTCGAGAGCAAGGCGCTTGCGTTTGCGGGGCTCGCGTTGTCGTAGTAGGGCGAGAGGAACTCTACCAGCTTGCTTTCGAGCTCGGTTGCGCGTGCGGCCCTCTCGGCGGCCTGGGATGCGGCCGTGTCGCGGGCGTTCGTGAGGCGCTCGTAGGTCTTCATGTTCGTTTGGAGGGTCATGAGGCCCTGCTGCGGGTCGTCTCCGGAGATGTCGTACCGTGCGAGGAGCTCGTCGAGCTCGCTGCGCAGGGGAGCGGCCTCTTCCTCAAGTTCCTCGGCCCGCATGCGGCCGCGCTCGGCGCGTTCGGTGAGTCTCACAAGCTCCGTCTTGAGGCGCTCGATGGCGTCGACGGCCGTGGCGGGCTCAACCTCGCGCGCGTAGGTCGAGGTGAATGCCTTCGCCTGCACCTCGAGACCCTGGGCTTTGAGCTCTGCCTCGGTTGCCGCCTCATCGGTGCGACGGTGAGCGCCCGACTTGCCCAGGGCAACGAGGAGCAAGGCGATGATGAGGGCGCAGGTGCCTGCGATGGCCACGACGATGCCGGGAACGGGCAGGTAGAGTGCCACAGCAATGACGAGGCCAACAGCAAGCAGCGCCGCTCCTGCTCCGGCAAGCACCTTGGCGACGACCGCGCTGGCCCCCTCGGCGGCGCCGAGTTGTGCCGTGTCGAGGCCGCGCGTTGCCTGGGCGCTGGCAAGCAGGCCCCGGCAGCGTCGGATGTCGTCGTCGGTGGGGATGCCCGCTTTGAAATAGTTCTGCAGCATGGCGAGGCGCTGCTCGTCCTGGTCGCTGAGGTTTTGGCTTTGAAGGGCGCCGCGAATCTCGTTGAGCCTGGAGATGAGCTCTTGGCAGCGCGAGAGCTGCTCGGAGGTGGGCAGGCCGTCTTTGAACGTGGCTTGGAGTTCATCGAGCTTGGCCGCCTCGGTTGCGTCGATGCCCTGGGCGTCCTGCTGGGCGCGCACCTGCGTGAGTTCGGTCTGAACCCGCTGGTAGGCGTCAATCTCGTCCATGCTGGGCAGGCCCGTCGTGAAACGCTGGGCGCTGCGGGCAACGAAGTCGCGCACCGCCTGCAGCTCCTGGGTCTGCGCCTGTGCCTGGTCGGCGGCGCGGTCGATCTTGTCGAGCGCGGCGGTCAGCTCGTCGGGCGGCACGTTGCTCGGCTTGTCGTTGCCGAAGAGCCCCTCGATGCGGGCGAGCTCGTCGGCGTACTCGCGGCTGCGGTGGCAAAGATCTGCGTGCCTAGCGGAAACCTGGTCGGAGGCCGCGGGGCTCGGGGCGTCTTGCGAAGCCGTGGGGGCACCCGTGAGCTTGGCGAGCATGCGCTGCGTGGGACGCGTGTGCGGGCCGGAGAGGCGTGCCACATAGGTGCTGCGCTCGAAGGAATCGGCGTCCAGGCCAAAGACCTTGAAGCCGAGGTCGTCTTCGAGTTCGCGCACGCGCTTGCCGCTGGCCAGGTCGTACACGGCGAGGAAGTCGTCGCGCGACGTGGCGGCGAAGGCGCGCTCGACGCGATAGGATCCCGCTTGCCCCTCGAAGACCATCTCGCCGCCATATGCGCCGCCCTGCCAGGGGCGATAGCGCTCGCGAAGGTCTTGGCGACCCATCTGGACGGCTTCGTCGTCGAAGCCGTAGAACATGGCGCGCACGAAGTTTGCAAGCGTCGTCTTGCCCACGCCGTTGGCGGCCTCAATGACATTGAGGCCTGGCTCGAAGTCGAAGTCTTGGTCGTGGAGCTTGCCGAAGTTGGCGATGTGGCAGCTCACGAGGCGAGTAAAGGCACCCTTGGTCGCGCCGACATGGGGTGCCCCCGTGGAATGGTTTTCCTCGGGTTGAAACGCCTCGGCAAACCCGGCGCCTGGGAGGTCTAGCCGGTGGATGGGGCCTGCTGTCGTACGCTCGCCGTTTTGCAATGTGTGCTCCTCGAAAGAGGTGGGATTCTGTCTTGCCAGGTGTGCAACATTCGCGTAAAAGCATACCATTGCAACACCCGATTTTGAATCTCCGAACGTGCGAAGGATGGCAAATGACCTGCCAAAAGTCTGACATCTCGGCCCTTTGCGGCGAAACTGGCGCATCGAGCGACGAGCCGGCGGCTGCTGTGCGCGAGGCGCCTGCCGTGAAGCCCCCCGAGCCCATCGACGTCTACGACGCCGACCGTCGGCCGACGGGCCTCGTGATCGACAGACGTTCACAGCGCCTGGGGCAGGGCCAGTACATGCTGTACGCCATCGTAGTGGTGTGCGACGCCCAGGATCGCATGCTTATCACGCGCCGCGCGCTCGACAAGACGTGGGCGGCAGGCTGGTGGGAGGTGCCGGGCGGCGGCGCGTGCGCCGGGGAGACCACCCGCGACGCCGCCATTCGCGAGGCGGGCGAAGAAGTGGGGCTTGACCTTACGCGCGGCACGCTCGAGCTGCTTTGGTCCTATCGCAACGACGACCCGGGATATTCGGACAACTACTTCGCAGATATCTACCGAGCTACGCTGGACTTTTCCGCTGCCGACGTGCGCCTGCGCGAGCGCGAGGCAACCGACTTTGCGCTTGCAAGCTGGGACGAGGTGCGCGAGCTTGCCCGACAGGGGCGATTCCTGCATTACGAACGCCTGGCCCGGGCGCTGGGGTGCGAGGGGAAGTAGTGCTTGGGTGCCATTGCGCTGCCGTTGACATAATTATTGCGAGATTGTTACGCGCCTTGTGCTAGAGTGGCCCGCATGAATACGCAGACTCTTACGAGCGAGGCCGCTGAGCAGCCCGCCATCACACATGAAACTGATGACCGTCGAGACCACATCCTCGAGGTTGCCATGGAGCTTTTCTCGCAGAAAGGCTTTGCTGGAACCTCGATGAGCGCCATCGCGCGCAAGGTGGGCATCGACCAGTCCACCATGTACTACTGGTTCAAGAGTAAGGAGCACTTGCTTGACGAAATCGTGAGCCTGCACGGTAAGACCGTCGAGTATGCCCAGCTCATGAGCGGTATGGACGGGTCGTGGTCGGCCCGCCTGTACGCCCTGGTCTATCACGACGTGCTCAACCTGTGCCTGCTGCCCGTGGACTTCTACGAGCTCGAGGCTGCAGCTGGCAAGGATCGCTCGCGTTTTGGCGGTTTCTTCGACAACTACCACAGCCTGGCAGCCATCATTCGCTCCCTTGTGGAGGGCGGCATTGCGGCAGGGGAGTTCGAGCATCCCGACCCCTGGAGCTGCACTTTCAACATCATGGTGTGCGACGAGGGTCTGCAGCATCGCTATCACCAGGGCAAGCAGGGCAAGCGCCTCTTCAACGACGGCTCGTCCCCCGAACACATTGACTGCTCGGCTGAGTCCTACGCTCGCATGGGCGCCTTCAACGCTCTCAGCTGCCTCACGGGTTCGGGTAAGGTCATCCAGAAAGCCCACGACGAAGCCTCTTCCCACGGCTGGCTCGAGAGGTGACGTTTCTGCGACCTGACAGGTTGGCTGGGCGAGGTGACGCTTGCATCCGCAGCTTGTATGCAAACGGTAACGTTACTACAACCTGCGGATTGGCTGGCGAGGCTCCCTGCTGGCATGCGGATTGAAAGCAGTGACGTTGGCTCGGTGTTGGCGGATGCAACCCTCTGCTGGCATGCGAACCGAGCAGTGGCGTTGTACAGCTTGAGGAGGATTGAAACGGCCATCGCTTTGAAGCGCGAATCAAGAGAATGGGCACAAGGGCCGCGGGCGGCCGGCCGGTCGGGTCGCCCAAGGGCTGCCCAAACATACGTTTCTCCGTCAGGAAATGAATATGGGCAGGCCCCTTAGAGCCTGCCCTGAACTGTAATGGGTGACGTCCCCAGTCTAAGTTCTTTCTGACCCGGCCTCCTTTCCACGTACGGATTACAAGGGGGGCGGCGACCTCACCACGATGACGATCGAGCTTCTATCCACGTACGGGTTACAAGAGGGAATGTTTTACAGCGCCCGGGTCGGTCGCGAGACTCGAAGGTTGGTGTTGTGCGGCCTGTGGACTCGTCCGCGTGGTCTTCTTGGCTGCGGCTTGCCGGGTCGAGCCCGCTTTTCATCGCTTGTCGCCGGCGTCGCAAGACATTTTTGCCGTACGTTTGCGTTTTAATCTTGCCGGGTCGAGTAGGTGTGCAAGCCGCACCTCTTCTACCTGGTGTTTTGCTGAAGTTGACTGGGCACTAGCGAACGCGCTCAGAATTAAAACGCAAACGTACGCTGTTTTCGTCAGACCTTATGAAGTGAGCCCCAGTCTGCGAGCACTTCTTGTCTCAATTTGACCGAAAGTTGCTTCTGTCGGCTCGATTTCGTGGGATGAGGCTTGCCGAGCATGCTGGAAATCGTCCTTGAGAGGGCGTCGAAGCGCGAAGCGTCTGCGAGTTGGCCGTAGGTTACAGGAAGCACGTCAATCCCCATGCGCCTCAATGCGGCGGTGCGGTCCGAATCCGACAAGAAGCTGCCTTCGTTTTGATGAACGAGCGAGCTTTGACACTCAACGTCCAGGCCTGACTCCCAGTATATATCGCAGTAGCAGTTGTTTCTTTGGGCGAGAAGCTGTGCGTCGCGCGTCAAGGATATCTTCTTGTTGAAGGTAAACCCGCCATGCCCCTCTCCTCCAAGATTGCGGGGAAACCCTAAGAGAACACCTGCCTGAACTTCGAAAGGCGAGGCTGCTCCGGCAACTATGAGGCCTGCTGCTTCAGCCAACCGCCTGCTTCCCCGTCTTGAGGCGCAGGCTGTTGCCGTGGACACCAGCTGTTTCACGGTGACAAGCGCCGGGCGTGACCAGAGGTTGGTGAGATGGCCTTGCGAATCAAGACACGGTTTCCAATCTCCAACAGTTGGGATCCCCGTTCTGTTTTGGATGGTCTGCAGCCACTCGCAGATGAAGGGCGGGGCTTCGTATATGGCGAAGGAGCCGCACAGCTCGCTTGCAAGCAAAACCGTTTGGATGAGGCTGGCTCGAGCGGCTATCTGTAAAAGGGCCAATGCAGGCGTGGTGACACTGGTCGATTGGCCGATTTGAACCGTTCGGTTGATTGCCACCCCTGAGCTCCACAATCGCGGGCGTAGAAGTGTCGACGTATGGCAGGCGCTGTGCTGGTTTACAAGAATGTCAGCGGGGCCGTCATGGGCTGCTGCAATGAGCGGGACCGCTGGCCGGAGCAGCTCGACGGTCCTGCCTGCCCCGCGCATGGAGGGGTTGGGCTGCAGGAATCGCTTGCAGAGCGGAAGCTCCGAAAGTGCCGCCGTCCTGAAGGCCTCGAGCTCGCCGGGCCTGAGGATTCTGCGCAGCACGATATCATCGTTCCTGCCTACCAGTAACAGGGCAACGATTGGTGGAACTCGCCAGTATTCAAATGCCGTTGCATCGCAAATAGTTATGTCCATGCCAAGAGAATGCACCCAAAACCAGGCAGAATTGCCGCAAATATTAGGTGATTCATTTATGTATCCCATCGATGTCACGCAGTGCATGTGAGCCCATGCAGTCTTGATGGCATAGCGCCTGCTTGTTGCCCGAAAAAAGTGCGCATGTTTGCGTTTTAATTTCTGCGTGACAAATGTGTTATGTGGCACCTTTATAAAACACCTGGTAGATGAGCCGTTGTTTATCGACAGTGATGGGATGTGGGACTGCGGAGAGATTAAAACGCAAACATGCGGTGTTTTTGGTCGGCGGTGCGCGTGGGGGCGGCATGTGGGTGCGTATAATCCGCTCAAAATGCCGGTGATTCGGCGGTTTTGGTAGAGCGGAGGGTGAAGATGGCATCGCTTGTTCCTGAAGACGCGTCCCTTGAAGAGGTGCGAGAGGTCTTCTCGCGCGATCGGTTTGCCAGCGAGGCTTGTGGGTGCAGGGTGGTTGACTTTGCGCCTGGTCATGCGGTGTGCGAGTTCGAAGTGGGACCGCAGCACCTCAACGGCATGGGGTCTGTTATGGGCGGCGCGATTTTTACGCTTGCCGATTTTGCCCTCGCTGTTGCCTGCAATGTGGGCGAGGAGCCGACGGTGTCGGTCTCCAACACCATCGAGTTTCTCAGCTCTCCGAGGGGCACGCGTCTCACCGCCGTGTGCGATGCCGATAAGTCGGGGTCGTCTCTGGGTTTTTACACCTGCGACGTGCATGACGACCTGGGCCGCCACGTGGCCCGCATGACGGCGACGTGCTTCCGAAGGCCTGCGTAGAGCGAGGAGCCATCTACACGTGGCGCCTCCCTTGCTTCTTGCGTTGCATAGTCGCTAGTTCATAGGGCGCGTGCGTCCGGATTCTCGATGCGCACGCCGCTGGCTTTTCCGTTTGCCAGTCCATGCGGGGCTTGTGCCAAGATTCTCGGCTCACGCGTGTTGCTAGCCACACCGTTTTCCCAGCTTACGAGCCATCAACAAATCTATGATGGCTCAGAAAAAGACCTGCCTATACACGTGCGCGCCTCTGCGATAGCGTGAGGTACATCAGCAGTCAATGCGGTGTATCCAAACGGGGAAGGCGGGGTTTTGTATGGCAGCTCAGGTGTCTCGTAGGGCGTTTATGGCTGGGGCGGCGCTCGCGCTTGCGGGTGGGGCGCTGGCAGGCCTGACTGGATGCGGCGAGGAGCCCGGTCTCAAGGCAGCCCTGCTCGACACAGGCGAGCTTGTCTTTACCGACTCGCTTGGCAAGCTTTCTGGCAAGGTGGAGAAGAGCTGGCCGCTCGACGAGAGTGAGGCCTACTCCTACACCGACCGCGCCCCTTGGCATGAATCCGCGCGTAAGGTGACGTTGGTGCGCTTCGATGTGGCCGTGAAGCCCGCCTCGTGTGCCTGGTGGTTCTCCGAGCTTGAGATGTGCCAGAGCATCGACCTTGCGAACCTCGACACCTCGGCCTGCACGAGCATGGAGGGCATGTTCTCATATTGCCCCAAGGTGGACTCGCTGGATCTCTCGACGCTCAACACCGCGACATGTACGAGCATGACCAGCATGTTTGCTGGCTGCAGCGGCCTTGCCAAGCTCGATGTGTCGGGCTTTGACACGGGGGCTGTCACGAGTCTCGACTCCGCGTTTTACGGTTGCAGCTCGCTTGAGGCACTCGACCTGTCTTCCTGGCAGACGGGTCGCGTCGCCACGATGGCCAACATGTTCTCGGGTTGTGCCGCGCTTGCCAGCCTTGAGTTTGGAGAGGGCTTTTCCACCTCGGAGGTGACGGACATGTCGGGCATGTTCAATGGCTGTCGCAGCCTCTCCGGCATTGACGTCTCCGGCTTCGACACCTCGAAGGTTACCCTGACGACTTCGATGTTTGAGAAGTGCTCCGCCCTTACTTCGCTCGATGTCTCGTCGTTCGACACCTCGCAGGTCACCAATATGCGCGGCATGTTCCGCGACTGCTCTTCTTTGACCGAGCTCGATCTCTCCTCGTTCGCTACGGCGCAGGTCATGAACTTCTCCAACATGCTTCGCGACTGCAAGGCGCTAAAGACCGTCAACGTGTCGTCGTTCGATACGAGCCGCGCTACGGACATGAACTACATGTTCTATGGGGACGAATCGCTCGAGTCGCTTGACCTGGACAATTTCGATACGTCGCGCGTTGCCACCATGGAGTCGATGTTCGAGGACTGCTCGAGCTTGACCGAACTCGATATCTCCGGGTTTGACATGAGCAATGCCTGGGATACGCGTTCGCTGTTCAAAGATTGCTCCAACCTCTCCAGGCTTGAGCTGGGCAAGTGGAACCTAGCAAAGGCGGAGGACTTCGGCAATATGTTCGCAGGCTGCGACAAGCTTTCCGACTCGTTTGTCAAGGAGCATACCCCTGAGCCCATCGACTACGATGCGTAGGGCGCTGCTGGTGTAATCGTTCGCAACAATCTTCGCACCGGAGAAAAAACTCTGTGGATAGAGCCATAGGGTAGCCCGGATGCCTGGCTCTATTGCGGCTCACTTGCTTGGAAACCTTTAGTTTGTTCGCCTTGCATTGCCTCCCATGTCTCGGACAAAGAAAGCGATGTCCGGGGAATGGGAGGTTTTTCTTGTCCATCGGCTAGCCATGCAGGCATGTTGACGCGATGAGGTCACACGTCTTGCTTTTACGTAAAAGCCCTGCTCTGCGCGTGTGTCAGCGCCCGTGTCCTACTGCTCGTCTGGGATGGTGTCGATGAGGTCGAGGAGGCCTTGCCTGTTTACTACCTGCGTCTTTTGGTAGATGTGGCGGGTGTGGGTGCTCACGGTGCCTTGCGAGATATGCAGCTCTTCCTGGATGCGAGCGATGGTGCGGCCCTTGATGACGAGGGGCAGCACCTCGCACTCGCGCGGGGTGAGTTGGTAGGTTTTGGCCAAGTAGGCCGTGACGCGGGCAATGCGCTCTTCGTAGGACTGGGCGCTTCCTGCGACCGCCGAAGCCCCCACTATACCGGTAGCTGGCAGATTCACCTCAGGCTCCTCGTCGAGCATCTCGCCCAGTCAGGTCTCTACCAGGTCCTTCTCCTTGAAGAGGAAGAGCACGGCAACCACCACCAGGACAGTAAGCGAGATGCCCACGAGCGACAGGCTCAAGTCGCTTGCCGCGACGACCGCCGTGGTGCCGAACCCGATGCAGTCACCAATAAACTCGCCCAGGTAGAGCGCACCTACGGCCATTCCGAACGCACGGGTTGCACGCACGTCGAAATAGTTGCTCACGTCAATGCAGACTGCGCATAGCAGGATGAAAAATCCCTGGTAGGAGCCAAATATAAACGCGCTCGAAACTGTATGCGGGAACTGTGCGGCGCACATGAGCAGGCTTCCCAACACAAGCAGCATGGCAACGATGCGATAGGCGAGGCATACAAAGTCATGCTTGGCAAGCAGCGCAACAAGGGCAAGCACAACCGAGATGACCGCACAGCCCACCATGAGAAACACGGGATGAAGCACGGGCACGTCGAAGTAGCGAAATCCGGAAATGACGTCGGTAAAACCCTGGACAAGGCCCATGGCTGCACAGGCCACGAGTCCTCGAGCGAACATGCGCTTGGTGCGGGGGAGCAAGCTGTGGTCGCGAACCGGCTTGGGCCGCGTCGGGCGCTGAAGCGCCGCCGCGCGCAGCATGAAGGCCGAGGCGAGCCCGGCAAGGACAACGACGATGGCCGAGACGATGCTGGTGGTAAAGATAAGCACGAGTCCCAGCAGCCCCGCGAAGGCCCATGACGCCGCAAGCTCAAACATGGCACGGTGCGTGCCTACATCGGAAAAAAGACGTCCCCAGCCCAAGAACAGCAAGCCGGAAGAAACGCCGGAAACAACTCCGCCAGCCACGACAAGCACAAGCCCCAGCGTTGTCGTGACGTCGCAACAGCACAGCGCCACCGTGCTGAGCGCCATGGTTATCCCGCTCGCAAAGATGACCTTTTTGGAAAGCACCATCTTGTCAGGCCGGGGCATGAGACGCGGCGCGAGCAAGAGCGTCAGGAGCAACGCCGCCAGAGAGATGAATAGGCTCAAATACATCGTGCCCCGCAAATCGGTGGCGGCCATATAGAGATAGTCGTTATAAAAGACGGACAGAATCCATGTGTTGTAGAGCCCCGCGCCGAAGATGCGCAGTGGCGATGCGCCCGACAGCAAATCGCGCATTCCTTCAAGAGCCGCCGTCTTCGAGTTAATTTTCCCCATGTGTCTCTCCCCCGAGCTGCAAAATCTCGATGCGCTCATCTTACTCAAATTCCGAGGTACCGTATACGACGAAGCTTCTGACACTTACGGGACTTTTGACGTTCGTTTGGCGCGACTGTGCGTATGGGGGCCAAGTGTCAAGTCTCTTCACATATTTATATGTTTATGACCGGGTCGTAAGCGGTCTGCGGTGGCGGCTTTGTATGCCGATCGGGCGGATGATTGGCTGACGCCGTCATGATTCGAGGCCCACGGTTAACCCTAAAGGTGTGCATCGGGGGCGCATTTTACGCCAAAGACTGCATTGCCGCCCTTTTAGGATCCGTGCTTCTCTACATCAAAACACCAGTTCAAAGGCATCATACGATGCAACTGCAGCTTTTTATGATGCGACGAGCGCCTCAAAATCACGCTGATTTATGACCAGACTTTTTCATCTCGCAACCTACGTCGATGCGCATTATCCCGCTGGGGGCCAGTATGTGCCCTGTCATCGCGACAAGGCGCACGGCCACACCGGCGCGCCGCCAAGTCGCACCGTTACTAAGAGCACGTGAAAGGAGAGAGTATGGGCAAGCTGAATCTCACGCGTCGTGACTTCGTGAAGGCGGCTGCTGTTACCGCTGCTGCTGCGGCGTTTGCTGGTAACGCGGCGAGCGCTCTGGCTGAGGTCGAGCACGCTGAGAAGGTCACCGACATCATGGGGACCGACACCATTGCCGTCAAGACTTGCTGCCGTGGCTGTGGCAAGATGGAGTGCGGTGTCAAGGTCATCGTGAAGAACGGTCGCGCCATCCGCGTCGAGGGTGACGAGGGCGCGTTCCAGTCGATGGGCAACTGCTGCACCAAGTCTCAGGCCTCTGTTCAGGCGGCCTACCATCCCGATCGTCTGCACTATCCCATGAAGCGCACCAACCCCAAGGGCGACAACGACCCCGGTTGGGTGCGTATCTCCTGGGACGAGGCCATGGACACCATCGTCACCAAGATGCAGGAGATCAAGGAGCAGTACGGCGGCGAGGCCATTGCCTGCGAGGTCGGTACCTCCCGTATTTGGTGCATGCATTCCGAGTCGGTCATCAAGTCGCTCTTCGAGACCCCCAACAACCTCGAGGCTTGGCAGATTTGCAAGGGCCCGCGTCACTTCGCCACTGAGATGACCTCCACGTTCTCCATGTCGTGGATGGAGACCATCGCCCGCCCGAAGGTGTACGTCCAGTGGGGCGGCGCTTCCGAGCTTTCCAACTACGACGACTCTTGCCGTACCACGGTCGACGTCGCCACTCGTGCCGACGTGCACATCTCCGTCGACCCCCGTCAGGCCAACATGGGCAAGGAAGCCGACTACTGGCAGCACCTGCGCACCGGCACCGACGGCGCCCTGGCTCTCTCTTGGCTCAACGTCATCATTGAGAACAACCTCATCGACGACATCTATACCAAGAAGTGGACGAACGCCCCGTTCCTCGTCTGCATGGACATGGAGCCCACGGGCTTCCCCTGCAAGCGCAACGACGGCTCGCACTACGACATGAAGACCCACCTGCTCAAGGAGTCCGACATCGTCGAGGGCGGCTCGCCTTACAAGTTCCTCGTGTATGACAACAACTGGGAGCAGCTCAAGGCCGAGGGCGTCGAGCACCAGTACGGCGAGTTCACCTGGTTCAACGCTGACTCCGAGGGCGTCATCGACGAGACCGGCGGCTTCTGGGAGGGCGAGAACTACGACTCCATGAAGGCTCGCGAGGGCCGCGAGGCTGCTCAGGAGAACTGCCTCAAGGGTTACATCCAGGGCCAGGTTCCCGACCTTCTGCCTTTCGACCCGGGCATCGACCCTGCGCTCTTCGGTGAGTTCGAGGTGACCCTCAAGGACGGATCCAAGCACACCGTGCGCCCCGTCTACGACATCCTTGCCGAGAAGTGCGCTGAGTACGCTCCTGAGAAGGCTGCTGAGATCACCGGCATTCCTGCCGAGGAGATCGAGGCCGCTGCCAAGGCCTACGCTACCCGCATCGACCCCTCCACGGGCTACGGCAACGGCGGCATCCAGTACATGCTCGCCATCGAGCACGCCTGCAACGCCGTTCAGAACGCCCGTCTGTGCGACGCCATCGTCGCCGTCACCGGCAACATCGACACCCCCGGCGGCAACCGTTCCACCACGATCGTCCCGATCGACGGCGACCTCCAGGGCTTCTCCGCTTGGGTGCCCGGCGCTTCGCTGCCTCCTCGCGAGGTCAACGAGAAGCAGCTCGGTGCCAAGCAGTTCCCGCTGCTCGACTGGTGGGGCTACTGGTGCGACATGAACGTCACGTTCAACGCCATGCTGACCGGCGACCCCTACCCCGTGCGCGCCCTGTGGAACGAGTCGGGCAACTTCATGTGCGCCTGCAACTCCACGTTTGCTTGGGATGCCCTGAACAGCCTCGACTTCTTCGTCGACCTGAACCTGTGGCACGCCCCCTCCACCGACGCGGCCGACATCATCCTGCCCGTCGCCCACTGGATTGAGCTTTCCAGCCCCCGTGCCTCCCAGGGTTCGGCCGGCGGCATGGGCGCCACCGTCAAGTGCGTCGAGCCTCCCGCAGAGGCCATGTACGACCCCGAGATCGTCATGGACCTGTTCCGTCGCTGGGGCATGCCGTGGAACACCGAGGAGGGCAACGAGTGGCCTGACATCAACTGGCAGCTCGACGACTCCATCAAGCTCCTCTCCGACGATGAGTACACCAAGACGTACTACACCGTTGAGAACGGCAAGATCGTCAACATGGAGCGCAAGGGTAAGCTCTTCAGCGAGATCACGCCCAAGTACGAGCACTGGGCTGATTACGTGCGCGATTTCCAGACGCACGGCTGGTGGCAGGCCAAGGAGATTGAGCCTGACATGTGGGGCACCTACCGTCGCTACCAGACCGGTGGTTTCCGCGGCCGCGACGCTGTGTGGGCACGCCTTGACTACACCGCTGGCCCCGGCATCGCCGACTGGAAGCCTGGCTTCTTCACCCCGACGATGAAGCACGAGCTGTGGAGCTGCGTTGTCGAGTCCTACATGCCCGATCGCGAGGACCTATGGCTCCCCAGCTGGACCGAGCCGCCGCACGGCCCCGTCGCCGACCCCGAGATGGCCAAGGAGTACCCGCTCACGGCCACGACCGGTCGCCGCATCCCCGTGTACTTCCACTCCGAGCACCGTCAGCTTCCCTGGTGCCGCGAGCTTTGGCCCGTGCCCCGCATCGAGATCAACCCCGTCACCGCTGCCCAGTACGGCATCGAGCAGGGTGACTGGGTGTGGATCGAGACGCCCTACGGCAAGATCCGCGAGTGCGCCGACCTGTACTACGGCGTGGACCAGCATACGGTCAACCTCGAGCACACCTGGTGGTACCCCGAGATTCAGGATTCCGGTCACGGCTTCCAGCTCTCGCAGGTCAACTGCCTCATCGACAAGGATGCTCAGGACCCCATTTCCGGTACGTCCAACCTGCGCTCCTACCAGGTCAAGATTTACAAGGCAACACCCGAGAACAGCCCGTTCGGCAACCCCGTGCCCTGCGGCAGCGACGGCACCGAGATCATCCACGATGCCTCCGACCCGCGCCTGAAGGAATGGTTGCCCACCTATGAGGGTAGGGAGTAAGCAATGCAGAAGGCAATTATCACCGATCTTAACCGCTGCGTAGGCTGCCTGGCCTGCAGCGTTGCATGCAAGGGTCTCAACGGGGTGCCGATTGGCGAGTTCTGGAACCGCGTGGTGCGCGTCGGACCCAACCCCGAGTACGAAGGCGCCGACTACCCCGACGTCTACATGTACTTCCTGCCGGTCACCTGCCAGCACTGCGCCAACCCCGAGTGCGTGACCGTGTGCCCCACGGGTGCTTCCGTCAAGACCGAGGACGGCACCATCCAGATTGACGCCGAGCAGTGCATCGGCTGCGGCGCGTGCCTGTCTGCCTGCCCTTATGGTGTTCGCTACATCAGCGAAGAGGACAACACCGCCAAGAAGTGCACGATGTGCAAGGACAACATCGACGAGGACGGCGTGCCCCAGTGCGTCTCCCAGTGCAGCGGCAACGCCCGCTGGGTCGGCGACATCGACGAGGGCTACGACAGCTTCGTGGGCGCCCATGAGACCGACGGTGAGTGGACCGGCGAGCGCCGTCGTATGATGGACTTCATCGAGCCCTTCACCGACGACCAGGTCTATCACCTGCCCGATGCGGGCAACGGCCCGAGCTTTGCCTACATCCTGCGCGACCACAAGTGGTACGGCGACGTGCTCGACAACTCGCTCGACCCGTCCCACACCGCCACCAAGCAGGGCGTTACCTACCCTCTGACTGACGTTGAGGATGGCATCGCCGAGGCCGCGGCTGCCGTCGCCGACCTCTAAGAGTTCGTGTATAAGCGGGGCGGGGCAAATGCCCTCATACCTGCCCGCCCCGCTTGCTTTTGCCTCGGGCAATTTCTGAATCACTGGATTGCCTACAAGCCGGCGCATTCGCGCAAATCGGATGCGCCGGCAGGCGAAAGCCCTTATTGAAGTGCGGCCAGCATCCCCCCTTGCCCCAAGCCGTGCTTCAACGAGGGCTTTCGCCCGGGAGTGGGATGTCCCCGCGTCCCATATTCCGTCCCCATACTGTGCCCGCACTTGAAAGGAAGACTCCCATGACCGATCGAAAGAACGCGCTGGGGGTACTCGATGTTCTCGAAAGTCCGTACCTGCAGGTTTTTCCCATCCGTTGCATCGAAGTCCGCAACCGCAACGCCCGTTGCGGGGCTTGTGCGGCGGCTTGCCCCACCGGTGCCCTTTCCGGCGCCGAGGACGGCATGATTGCAAGCGACCCCAGCCTTTGCACGGGTTGCGGAGCGTGTGCCACGGCCTGTCCTACCTGCGCTCTTGTCGCACAGGGCCCTGACGACCGCGAATTGCTTGAGCGCTGCGTAAAGGCCGGCAGCGCCAACGATGACCGCGTGGTGGTCGCCTCCACCGCAGCGCTCGACCAGGCCTTTGGCCATTACGACCCCACCAAGGTCACGGAGGTCGCGACGCTTTCGCGCTTTGACGAGTCGATGATCGTGACGCTTGCGGCCTGTGGCGCCCAAAGCCTGACGTTTGTGGACGGTCGCGACGCTGCTGCGGGCGACGATGCGCTTATCGCCCAGGTGGTAAGCGGTGCCTGCGAGCTGCTGGAAGCCTGGGGCGCGGCGCTCGAGGTCACCGTTCAGGGCAACCTGCCCGAAGAGGTCGTGACCGAGGAGTTTGTGGACGAGGAGCGCCCCGTCACGCGTCATGAGAACGCCTCGATTGACCTGCAGGTAGACCCCGAGGCATACAAGCCCATGAAGCTTGACGCCCAGGGCAAGCTGCCTCAGCAGGTGCCCAACCGCCGCGGCCGCTTGCTGCGCACACTCAATTCGCTGGGCGAGCCTTCCGAGCAGACCGTGAACACCAGGCTTTGGGGTCATGTGACGCTCGATACCTCGCATTGCCAGTCGTGCAGGCTGTGCACCGTCTTTTGTCCCACCGGCGCCTTGGTGAAGTTCGATGAGGACGGCGGCAAGACCATCGGCATCATCCACACGCCCGCCAAGTGCGTGAAGTGCCGTTGCTGCGAGACGGCATGCCCCAAGCAGGCAATTTCGCTTTCTGAAGACATCTTCGCGCCCGACCTCGTGGGCGGCTACTCCGAGCGCTACGAGATGCCCGTGCCCGAGATTGTGGTGGGAAAGCCCACTACCGTTGTCAACAAGATGCGCAAGCTGCTTGTCGGCGCCAACCAGGTCAACTTCGCCTAGGTGCCGTGACGGATTCCCGCAGGCCACATGCGGTTGTGGCCGCCGGGCCCGTCCTGATTCACTCGTTTTGATGCATAGAGACATATATATAAAGAGGAGAGAACAATGAAGCTTGAGCCCATCAACCCCGATTTGTTCGAAGCTGCCGACGCCGAGCGTGAGAATGCTCCCGCCGAGGAGGAAGTCCTGCCCTATATGGGAGACCCCAACGAGGACCATACCCCCAAAATCAAGGTGGATGACCGCCCTGCGCAGGTGCGCACCGCCGAGCTGTTCGATCGCATGAAGACCCGCCGCAAGATTCTCCTCTCCCTTCTTGATTTTTGTCGCGAGCCTGCCCTTGTCGAGGACGTGAATGCCCGTGCCGACGAGCTCCAGGCGGCGTGCGCCTCTGTGTTCGACGGCCCCGCCATGTGCAACCTGCTTGAGCGCGCCGGCGCCCTTGAGAAGGTCACCGAGACCGAGGCCCAGGCCCCCGAGGTCGTTGTGGTTGACGGCGTGGAGTGCATGCAGCCTGCCGAGCGCGTCATTGTGCGCTATCAGACCACGCAGGCCGGCATCGAACAGCTCGAGGCCGACAAGCCCATGGAGCGCCTGAACGCCATTTTTGACCGCGACGGCATCTATAAGCCCATCTACCTGCGTATTCTCAAAGCCTGCACTGAGGAGGGCGGCAAGAGCGCCAAGCAGCTCGGCGACCTTGTGGACTCCGACCCGCTGCTGCAGGAGCCTCGCTATTGGGCCGCGCATTTCTTCAACATCCTGGGCGAGTGCGACGCGCTTTCTTGGAAGCACAACTGGTTCACGACCGAGCTGGGATACAAGGCCATCGAGTCCCTCGAGCTCGAGGGACTCGAAGCTTAAGTTTGCTCGGACTTTCCACAGCTGCGTTCCGCGATACCTAGAGTACTCCAGTACACGTCGGCATCGCGCGCCTTGCTGTGAAAAGTCCTGAATTTCACAGCTGCGCATCATACATCACGCAAGATATCTAGGAGACCCCACCATGGATACCGCCAACACCACCGAAGAGATCACGCTTGACGAGTTTGCTCAGACCAACGAGTCTCGTGCCAAGGCGTATGGCCTGCTCAGCCGCCTGTATGCCAAGGAGGTGGACGACGAGCTGCTTGAGCAGCTGCGCAAGACTGCCTTCCCCGTGCATTCGGGCAGCGTGCTTACCGACGAGGGCAACCGCCTCATGGCCACCTACCTGAGCAACGTCTGGTCGGGCACGCTGCAGGAGCTTGCGGTGGATTACGTGCATGCGTTCATCGGGTCCGGCATGGACGCCTTCAGCGCTGCCTATCCCTATGAGAGTGTCTACACCTCCCCGAAGCGCCTCATGATGCAGGAGGCACGCGACGAGGTGCTCGCCATTTACCGCAGCCAGGCGCTCGACAAGTCCAAGACCTGGAAGGAGTCTGAGGACCACGTCGCCATGGAGTGCGAGTTCATGGCCGCCATGGCCAAGCGTACCGCCGACGCCTGCCGTGAGGGCGACGAGGACAAGGTCGCAAGCCTGCTGCTCACCCAGCACAACTTTCTGGCCGACCACCTCTACGCATGGACGGGCATGATGACGTCGGACATGCGCAAGTTTGCCCGCACCGATTTCTACAAGGGCCTGGCCGATTACACCGACGGTTTCCTTGAGAGCGACTTCGACCTTCTCAAGAACGTCCTGGGCATTGAGGATGAGATTGAGGACGTCGAGGTAGAACCCGCTGCTGAGAAGGCCTAAGAGCCGTCTGGAGGTTTGCAGCGTAGGGTGGGACGTGCCGCAGGCTCGCCGAGGGCGGGGTGGCTCGGCAATTGGGCACATGGGGAGAGCCATCCTGTCCTCAACGAGCCTGCGGTGTACGGGATTGCTCAAGGGGCGGTCAAGGAGCGGAAGCGATGCGATACATTCAAGATGGCGTGCGGGCGCGCGCGTATTGCGGTGTCACGGGCACCGGAAAGACTCAAAAGCTGGTGGAAGAGTGCAAGGCCCTCGTCGATGCAGGTGAGAAGCCTGACGGCATCCTGGTGTTTGCGGCGAGCAGGAGCGCGGCTGCAACGCTTGAGGCGCGCCTTGAGGGCGCAGGGGTTGCAGGCGTTTGCGTCACGACTCCCGTGACCTGGGCGCTCGAGGTGCTCGCAAGCGACGCGGCGCAGGAGTTTACGGGTCGTGAGGCCCATGTGCTCAACGCCTACGAGCAGGATTTCTTCTTTGAGGACATGCGCGTCTACGGCGCCAAGCAGCATCGCTTGCGCGAGATGCTCAAGTTCTTCTATCGCAGCTGGTCGGAGATGCGCGAGGACGAGGACGGGTGGCTCATCACCGTCGAGGAGAAGGAAATCAACCGCATCGCCAAGGCCGACCTGCACATGCTGCGTGCCTATCACCCCTGCGAGGTTGTGGCTGCCTGCGTGCGCTATCTGACGTCCGATGCTGCTGCCCTTGAAGGTTTGCGTGCGAAGCATGTGCTGGCCGACGATTGGCGTGCGATGAGCAGGGCAAGCCAGCGCTTGAGCGAGCTGTTGGCAGGCAAAAGCCTGGCTGTGACCTGGGATACCGTGGCGAGCCTCGTGGGTGAGGAACCCTATGGTTACGCTGAAGGTCTTGTTGAACTTGAGGTTGAGTGTTCGACCATTGAGCGCGTTGACCTGGATGAGTTCATGGGCTCTGCCTGCGCGTATGAGGCGGTTGCAAACCTCTTCAAGCAGGATTGCATTAGCGTGGAGGTGCCTTCCGGGGAGCGTGCGGCGAGTGGTGCCCCGCGCGTGCGCATCGTCAGCATGCTGGACAAGGAGCCTGTAAGCGTCGTGGACGCTGTGCACGAGGCGCTTGAGGCGGGCGTGAAGCCCGACGACATTTTCGTGACGGCAGGACGTGCCTCTTGGGTGGGCCGCATGAGGGGCGCACTCGAACGCTCGGGCATCTCTGCCAGCTGGGTTGAGGACGTGGCGTATCTGCACGGCGACATTCGCGACCCCGAGAAGTGCGCCGACATGGCGATGGCCAACGCCGTGCGCCTGGTGGCCGATCCCAGGAGCTGCCTTGCCTGGCGTTGCTGGTGCGGCTTCGGCGACCATCTGTGCCGCTCGGCAGCCTTCTCCGACCTTGCACATGCCCTTGAGGGTACTGACGAGGCCAAACTGTGCGATTTGCTCTTCGCCCTCATTGGCGATGGGGAGCTTTTCGTGGGCGGTGACATGCTCGACCGCGAGCGCGTCGAGGAGCGCGTACGTGAGGGCAAGGCCATGCTCGAGGAGGCCAAGGGTCTTACGGGCACCGGGCTCGTCGACGTGATTCGCAAGCATGTGTGCGCGCAGGGCCAGGAAACTCCCGAGTTCGACGCGCTTATCGGTGGGGTTGCAGTGCACGAGTGCGCCCGCGAGCTGCTTTCCCGCATCGACGCGGCGTTTGTGCCGCAGGTGCCTGCCGAGGGCTGCGTGCGTGTGGGCACGCTCGACTCCCTTATCGGCCAGACGCCTCGGGTGCTTATCGTCTGCGGCCTCACGAACGGCCTCTATCCCGAAAAGGGATATTTCGACTTGCTTCAGAAGACGATCGACGACCAGGCGAAAATGCATGAGCGCCTCATCGAGCAACTCATTGAGGTGTGCGGCAAGGCGGGGGAGAGGCTTGTGCTTTCCGGTTTCACCCATGCCGACATTCTTGACGCCGAGCCGATGAAGCTCATGAGCGAGCGCATCCGCCTGCGTAACGGTCATCGCGTCTGCGAATTTGCGCCGAGTGCCGTCATTGATTACGCCACCGGAGCAAAGACGACCTACGAGAGATAGTCCAGCGCCGGCGGCGGTGTATGCTGCCGCCGGCGTTTTGCTTTCCCCAAGCAGCCCAATCTCGAAAGGCCGTACCCCTTATGATTGATTACACCGTGCCCGACTTTACGGTCGGACTTAAACGAAACCTGGTGTTTGCCCAGGTCATGCGGGATTGCCCGCAGTTTTTCTTCGATGACGTGCGCATCCAGAGCGTCTACGGCTGCTTTCCGGGGTGCATGCTCAACGGCGGCCGCGCCTTTGTGCGGGACCCGTATACGCCCGAACAGGTCGAGATGACGTTCCAGGCGCTCGACAGCCTGGGTTTGCAGGCACGCCTCACATTCACGAACATGCTGATGGAGGAGAAGCACCTGGCTGACCCCTACTTCAATATGATCCTTGAGGCGGCCGCCAAGCACGGGGCAGGCGTCATCGTATACTCTGACCTGGTAGATGAGTACATCAAGACTCGCTATCCTCAGATGGAGCGCACGCTTTCCACCACGCGAGAGATTCTTGACGCCGACGAGCTCACGCGCGCGCTGGAGGCCTACGACATGGTGGTGCTCAACTACAACCTCAACAAGGACCATGCCTTTCTCGACAAGGTCGCGCATACCGACAAGCTCGAGGTTATGGCAAACGAGCTGTGCAATCCGGCCTGCCCGCATCGCCGCGAGCACTACCTGCACAACAGCGCCGACCAGCTTGCGGGGCGGCTCACGGAGTTCCGTCGGTGCAACCTGGCGGGCAAGGACTTCTTCAAGCTCGCTCCTACGAGCCCCACCATTCTCACGAACGAGAATGTCCGCGAGCTCCACGCGCGCTATGGTGTGCCGAGGTTCAAGCTTGTGGGTCGCGGCGTGGCGGGCGATGTGAACCTGGAGAGCTACCTGTACTATTTGGTGCGCCCCGAGCATCGCGACGGCCTGCGCCAGGCAATCAAGACGATGCTGGGCTAGCTTCTGCGCCGAAACCTGATGGGCATTGTGGGCCCGAGGGCCCCTGTCAAGTGCTAAGGTTTCATTCGAGTGTTTTTATTGGAGAGGGCGCGGCGGCGACGCCTCGCAGACAAGGGGATTTTTCACATGACTAAGACTGCCGTTACCCTGGGCAAGCTGCTTGCCATCAAGCCGGAGCACGAGGTGCCCAGCCCGGGCGACATTGTTGAGTACGTCTACGAGAAGGGCGACATGCCCGTGACGGTGACGGTCACCACCGATGTGGCCGGCATTGTGACGTTCATGGTCACCGCCGACGCCGACGAGATGGAGTACTCCCTGGAGGCCGCGCGCAAGGCCCTTGTGCGCACCACCGGCAACGATCCCGACAAGGCTGGGTCCCTCGAGCGTGCCCGTGCAACGTTTGGTGCGCAGGCGTTCGATCAGAACGTCCTCTACCTCGCCAAGCAGCGCCTTCTGTGCCTGGCCTACATGCGTACGGGAATTCTTCCGTTCTTGCTTCCTGACTTTCCCCACAACGAGGTTCATGTCGAGGGCAAGGACTTTACGTTTATGGCCCGCGTCCGTCTGCGCCCTCGCGGCACGGTGGAAGACTTCTCGCCTGTTCACTTCGCGTTTCCGGCAAAGCCCGAGGTCACGGACAAGGACCTCGATGACTTTGTGAGTCAGATGATGGGCGGCATGATCAACATGGACGCCGTGCCTGAGGAGGCGCGCGCCGGCATGGAGCGCCTGCGCGGCCAGGCGCGCGAGGCATGCGAGAAGAAGCGCGACAACGAGTGGTGGGGCACCCTTATGGATGCCGCCGGCGAGGAGTTCTCCAACACGCGCCTGATGTCTGCCCCCGGCGAGCGCTATGTGGTCCAGCTTGCCGAGCTCATGGCAAACCAGCTTGCTGAGCAGATTGAGCGCTCCGGTCGTAGCTGGGACGACTTTACGAACGATCCCGAATTCGATATGAACGAATTCAAGCAGAGCATGATGGCCAACGCCGAGCTCTCGCTGCGCCGCGGCATGGCTCTGGACTGCGTAGCCGCCCATGAGGGCATAACGCTTTCGGAGGAAGACGTTCTCGCGCTGCTGGGCCCCGTGGCGTCGGGTGCCGAGGGCATCGCCGCCCAGGCCATGATCGACAACGGCCAGCTTCCCCAGCTCGTGGAGGTCGCCCTGCGCGCCAAGGCGAGCGACTGGCTCGCAAAGAACGCTGTGGACACGGCGGGGGAGCACGACGAGGCCGTGGAGTAGCCGGGTGGCCTGACTCCAAGCGGTTTCGTTTGTAGGGCAACCTGGAACAAATTGGAGCGATTGAGAGCGATCGACAAGAAGGCGCCTCGCCCGTCTCGACTGGAGAACTCGGGCGAGGCGCTTTTTCGTTTGCGGTCGGTGTTGTGAGCAGGCAGGTTGTTACTTTGGCTGAACGAGCGTAACCAGACGACTCGCACGATGAGCGGCGTCGGGTGCTTTTGGTCGGCGCCTGCGTGCAAATCGGCTCGTGGACGCCGCTACTCCGCGCGCTTGCGGGGCTGCGTGACGAGCGTGGATCCCGAGATGATGGACTCAAGCTCGCCGATGTAGCGCTGGACCAGCTCGGTGGGCTTGCGCTCGCCGTGCATGATGTAGCCCACGCGCATGGTCTCGCTCGTCTCCAGCGGGATGGCTACAATCTCCTGCTCCATCTCACTGGAAAGAACACCCGTTGAGAGGGTGTAGCCTTTGCCGCGAATGAGCAGGTTGGTAAGGGTGCCGCGGTCCGAATAGGTGATGTTGCGGCTGTGGGGCAGCGCCGCGAGGGGCTCTTCGGCGAAGTGAAACGAGTTGGTCGTACCCTGCTCGAAGGAATAGCGCGGGTACTCGTCGAGGTCAGAGAGCTTGAGCGAGGCCTTGCCGGCAAGGGGATGCTGCGCGCTGACAAAGACGTGCGGCGCGGCTTCGAAAAGCTGCGTGAAGTGCAGGTCCGCATCTTCCATGACGCGCGTGAGGGCTCGCTCGTTGAAGTCGTTGAGGAAGAGAAGGCCAATATCGCTGCGGAATTCCTGGACGTCGCGAATAATCTCACTGGTACGAGTCTCGCGGAACGTGAAGTCGTAGGCATCGGTCTCGCAGGCGTTGACGATGTTGATGAAGGCCTGCACGGCGAAGGCGTAGTGCTGGGTGGAGATGGCAAGACGGGCGCGCCTGTTGTTGGACGTCTTGTTGACGAAGCGCTCGCTGAGCAGGTCGGCCTGCTCGACGACCTGGCGCGCATAGCCGAGCAGCTCGGTGCCTTCGGCCGTGAGCGTGAGGCCGCGGTTGGAGCGCAGGAAGATGCTCACGCCAAGTTCGGACTCGAGGTCCTTGATCGCCATGGAGAGCGTGGACTGCGACACATAGAGTTCGTGGGCTGCCGCGTTGAAGGAGCCCGACTGGGCGACCTCGATGAGATAGCGCAGCTGCTGCAGTGTCATGGCGGCCTTCTTTCATGTGCAGTGATACATGTGGCGTGCGATTGTGCGAAAGTATAAAAGTGGCGGGCATCCCCGTCTCAAAACGAGCCCGTCATATGAGGAAAAAGCAAAAAGCCAAAAACCGATGGGGTATCATGGTCCGGCGTGCCGATTGGGCACAGCCTGCTCGCCGCCTCGGGGCGGTGGATTCAATGAAAGGACGTTGCCCATGACGGCTCCCGGCTCGTCTCAAACAAAGCAAGCAAAGCAAACAAAGCAAACAAAGCCGCGCGTGGGCTTGAACAGGCGCACGGTCATTGCGGTTGTGTGCGCAGTCGCAGCGGTCGCCGTGCTGGTATGGTCGCTGTGGGAGACCCCTTCGACCCCCATGTCGTACCAGGAATTTGCCCAAAAGGTGGCCCAGCAGCAGGTTGATGAGGCGCAGATTTCCCAAGACGTCGTGTATTTCACCCTCAAAGACGACGAGACGCATGCCTTGTACCGCACGGACAATCCCGACTCGCCCGACCTCAAGGAGCGCCTGCTTGTTTGCGGGGCGCAGGTCACAAGTTCGGCCGATGCGGGCGATGTGGTGGACACGCTCATCAATCTTTTGCTTGATGCTTTCATTCTCGGCACCTTTGGAATTGCGATATACAAGCTGGCGAGCTATAGCCGCAACACGTTCAAGGTCGTGCGCAAGACGGGCGTGACGTTTGGCGACATCGCGGGAATGGATGGCCTCAAGCGCGAGATGCGCCAGGTCGTGGGCGTGCTCAAGGACCCTGCCTCCGCACGGCGTTTGGGCGTGAGGCCGGTCAAGGGCATCGTGCTCGAGGGGCCTCCCGGCAACGGCAAGACGCTCTTTGCCAAGGCGCTGGCCCAAGAGGCCGGCGTCAACTTCATCGCCACCAAGGGAGCCGATTTCCAGAGCGCGTTCATGTCGCTGGGTGCGCGCAAGATTCGCTCGCTTTTCAAGAAGGCGGGCAAGCACCGGCCCTGCATCGTCTTTATCGACGAGTTCGACAGCATCGGTGAGCGTCGCAACTATGCGGGCACGGGCATCGACAAGGAGAACAACCGCATCATCACTGCCATGCTCAACGAGATGGACGGTTTTACCACCAAGGACGGCATCCTTGTGGTGGCGGCCACAAACTCGTACCGCTCGCTTGATCCTGCATTGGTGCGTCCAGGAAGGTTTGACCTCAAGTATACGGTGAATAATCCTGATGTTAGGACGCGCGAGGAGCTCATTCGCATCTACTCACAGGGCAAGTCGCTTGCTGAAGAGCTTGCCCCGTCGCGGCTGGCACCCCTGTTTGAGGGTGCAAGCTGCGCCGACGTTGAAGCAACCCTCAATGAGGCTGCTATGCTTGCCGTGCTTGAGAAGGCTGATGTCATCACGCTTGAGCTGGTTGTGCGCGCAGCCGAAAAGGTTGGAGTTAAACTTAAGATATAATCTTTAAGCAAGGAGGAATCTGGCGGTTCAACGACTGGACGCAGGTGGCTCTATCGAGCGTACTTCCTATCTGCGCCGTAGCAATGGCGGAATGCCAACAGGCCTACGTGCTCATCGCTGTCTTAGAAATACTGCCTGCCATACAAAGGAGGCCTGCCTGTCTGCCGTTGCGGCTAGACGGGCAGGCCTCCTGATTTTGGACGGTGGGTTCCCTGCTCGTGTTACTGCGCCCTGCGGGCCTTCACGCGAAACATCGGGGTGGACGCGTAGTTCACACGCTCCTCAGGTGAAAACACGCGTTCCCACACTTGGGGATCAACCTCGACCTGCGCCGCTCCGAGCTCACGAAGCACGCCTTCGTCCCAAGCGGGACGCTCCACGGGGGAGAGCGGCATCTGACGCGCGATGTCTTCCATCGCGTCGATGTCGGTCCCTACGTACTCGTCTTTGATGCCTGCATCCTGGGTGGCCTGGCGGTCGGCTTCATAGGCACGGCGCAGCTCGGCGTCATAGAGGTGCGCGTACCAGTTGGCGTCGTAATTGAGAAGCAGCCCGCCCGGCTTGAGCACGCGCAGCCACTCCGCATAGGCGCGCTCGGGATGCGGCAGGTTCCACGTGAGGTTGCGGCTCACCACAACGTCGAAGGTGTCGCTCGCCACCTCGAGGTTCTCTGCATCCATCCGACAAAAGTCAATCGCCTGCTCCACACCTTCGTTGCGCGCGTTGGCGCGTGCCTCGTCGAGCATGGCTGGCGTATAGTCTGCCGCAGTGACTCGATAGCCGGCGCGGGCAAGAATGATGGAGAAGAAGCCAGGTCCGCAGCCCATGTCCAGAACGCGCAGGTTCTCAGGAGCAACCCTGGGGAACGCCGCCTCGATTTGCTCGGTGAGCTCGCACGTCCATACTGCCTTCTGCTGGGTGCGCAGCTCGTCTTTGTTTACTTCGGAATAGCCGGAAGCGCGGTTGGTCCAGTAGGCTTCGTTCTCGTCTTTGAGCTGCTCGCAGCTTGGCTGGTCCGTCACGGACATCGCCTCCTCGTTGCCGTTGAGACATCCGGCGGCCTGCCCCGTCGCGGCACCGCGCGTCTCGTTTGCCATATGCGCCAACCTACTTTTCCGCCGTGATGATGAACATGCGCGTGGGGTTGTAGAACTTGTCGGGGTTGGCAAAGATGCGGTCGGAAACGTCCTGGTCAAGCGTGATGTCTCGGAAGCCGGCGTTGTAGAGAAGCTGCAGGTCCCAGTCGGGACGCGCGGGCTGCTCGCCTGCGAGGTGCTCCTTGATGTGCTCGTATTCGGCCATGAGGCTGCGCTCGATGGAGGAGTGTGCGTTCTCTTCGGGCAGGTCGAGCTCGGCAAGCGGCCTCTCGTGGCAATAGTCGCCGTCGAAGTTGATGAGGCAGCCGCCCGACTTGAGCAGGTTGTACCAATGCGTGTAGGCCTGGTCGAGGTGGGGCAGCGTCCACGTGAGGTTACGGGTGACGATGCAGTCGAACGTCTCGGGCTCAAACGTGGTGTTCTCGGCATCCATAACCTGGAAGTCGACCGTGAGACCCAGGTCGCGGGCGGCATGGCGTGCCTCCAGAATCATGCGCGGCGTGAGGTCGATGCCGCTCACCATGTGCCCCTGCTCGGCAAGCATGAGGGCAAGAAAGCCGCTGCCGGTGCCCACGTCGAGAATGCGCAGGCCATGGCCGTGCGGCAGCAAGGGAAGGATCTCGTTGAGCCACTGATTGTGCTTGTCGCTGGCAAATTCCTCGTTATGGAGCTCGGCAAAGTCCTCGGCACGTTGCGACCAGTAGTTGACAACGTGGGACTTTACGGAGTGCCGCTGGCTGTGCTCGGGGGCGAATACGCTGAGGGCGTCGATGTTGGGATCGGTCATGCTTGAATCCACCTTTGTGCGTTGAGGTCCATCAATGTTGCGACAGCGCCCCTGCACGCGTCGTGGTCGTATCGTAGCACGCCGCAGCTGGTGTCGGCGGCGAGCGCGTGGCATTTTGGCAAGAGCATGCATATGAGTCGCGCTGTGTGTGCAAACGGCCTACAATTATCCGAATGCGCCGACGAAAGGATCAACGATGAAGAACACTGACGTCAAACTCTCGGAGCACAAAGACGAGGAGGCCTTGCAGGCGGCTTATAACGTGCAGGCGGCTCGCAAGGAACCGTCCAGCGAGACGCAGAAGGATTGCAAGACGCCGCGCGACAAAAGCCATCGCCTTGTGGGCTACACGCGTTTTATGGCGGCTGTACCGAGCTTCGGCCTGTTCATCGCGGCCATTGCCATGACAATCGCGACGCTTCTCTCTACCATCGGCGTCACCGTCGAGGTCGTCAAAGGCGAGCTCACGATGCAGGACATGCTTGTTGAGTACATCGAGTACGCCGACT
>Ga0129308_1000743_pt1 | contig 43265 bp, 40 predicted proteins | sample L827metagenome_FD_94440 | JGI IMG/M metagenome (GOLD analysis project Ga0129308, IMG submission 94440) | Ring-tailed lemur group fecal microbial communities from Wisconsin, USA - L827 metagenome | ecosystem: Host-associated > Mammals > Digestive system > Large intestine > Fecal | place: USA... | reverse complement strand
GGCGCCCGCCGCCTGGGCGGCCCTGGCCTCCTCCGCGTTGTGGGCGGACACGCCGATGATCTTGTCGGGCCCCAGCCGCTCCCGGGCCCGGCCGGCGGCCAGGTCCTCCTGGCCCACGTGGACGCCGTCGGCGCCCGTCTTCACGGCGATGTCCACGTTGTCGTTGATGATGCTGATGACCCCCGCCTCCCGGCACAGGGCCACGAAGCGCTCCGCCTCCGCCAGGAAGGCGTCCTCCGCCAGATGCTTTTCCCGCAGCTGCACCATGGTGGCGCCGCCGGCGATGGCGGCGCGGACCTGGTCCCAAAAGGCCTCCTCGTCCGCCGCCCAGGCCCGGTCCGTCACGGCGTACAGCCGCATTTGCTCTGCTTGCAGTTTCATGTTGTTCTCCTTCCGGCCGCAAAAAATCCGCGGACACACCAAATTCGGTCCGCGGCAGACGCCTGTTCTCTCCCTACGTTGGCATGATCCAAATCAGGTCCCGGGTAAAAACCGCAGCGGTTTACTCTCAGCCCGCGCCCGCGGACTCCCCGTTTATATTTTTGTTTATCATACGCCTCTTTTTCGCCGTTTTCAACCCTCTTGACAAGCTTTTGTCAAAATGGCATAATAGGGGCGAAAACAGGGGAGCCGAAAGGCTGAGAGGAAGCACCGCTTCGACCCTTTAACCTGATGTGGGTAATGCCACCGTAGGAAGGATCATGGACACCGGACGGCAGGCACCACCAGGCGCCTGCTGTTTTTTCATCTCTTTTGGAAAGGATGTGTGTCAGGGAAGCATACCGGCACCCCGGTCACCCGGGAGCGGACAGAGGGGGAGCGCCCTGTGTCCGGGCCAGACCCAAGCAGCGATGGGAAGCCGTGTTCCGGCGTGAGAGGAGACCAGCAAGTCTCGACCGAATTTTCCACACAGCGGGCGAATTTTCCGCCGCCCTGTGACCTTGCCCTGCAAGGGGAAAACGCTGCTGTTTTCTCCCTGCGTACATATTTTACAAAGGAGTTTTTACAATGAATATGCGGACCTTTATCAAAAAGCTGGCCCTTGCCAGCGTTCTCACCGCCGTGGCCGTGGTGGGCAGCGCCTTTTCCTTCCCGGTGTTCGGCAGCAAGTGCGCCCCGGTGCAGCACATGGTGAATATCCTGTGCGCCGTGTTCCTGGGGCCGGGCTTCGGCGTGGCCGCCGCCTTTGTGGCAAGCCTGCTGCGCAACCTCATGGGCCTTGGCAGCCTGCTGGCCTTCCCCGGCAGCATGTGCGGCGCGCTGCTGTGCGGCCTGGCCTACAAGAAAACGAAGAACCTGCCCTTCACCCTGGCGGCGGAGGTGTTCGGCACCGGCATCATCGGCGGACTGCTGTCCTGGCCCGTGGCCATTTTGTTCATGGGCAAGAGCGCCGGTGACATCGCCTTCTACGCCTATGTGGTACCCTTCCTTATCTCCACGGTGGGCGGCTCCATTCTGGCGGGCATTCTGGTATTCTCCCTGCAAAAGAGCGGCGCCCTGAAGTCCATGCGCGCCGCCATGGAACAGTAAGCAAGAGAGAGGTTTTTATGAACGTTTCCCGTTTGGAGGATGTCCGCCTGCGGCGGCCCCTCATCCACTGTGTCTCCAATATCGTCTCCGCCAACGACTGCGCCAATCTGGCCCTGGCGGTGGGCGCCAGCCCCATGATGGCCCAGGCGCCGGAGGAGATGGCGGACATCACCGCCATTGCCGCCGCCACGGTGCTCAACACCGGCACGCCGGACAGCGCCAAATTTGAGGCCTGCCGCATCTGCGGACGGGAGGCCGCCGCCCTGGGCCGGCCGGTGGTGCTGGACCCGGTGGGGGTAGGCGCCTCTCCCTGGCGGCTGGACAACATCCGCCGCCTGCTGGCGGTGTGCACGCCCACCATCCTGCGGGTGAACCTGGGGGAGGCCCAGGCCCTGCTGCGGCTGCGCAGCCAGGAGCAGGGGGTGGACAGCCCCGGCGCCGCCACCCGGGCGGAGCGGCTTCGCCGGGCCGCCGCCCTGGCAAGGAACCTCCATACCACAGTGCTGCTGTCCGGGCCGGAGGACATCGTCACCGACGGCAGCGGTGCCTGGTGCTGCACCGGCGGCAGCGGCCGCATGGCCCAGGTCACCGGCACGGGGTGTATGCTCTCCGTGCTGTGCGGCGTGTTCGCCGCCGTGGAGCCGGATCCCCGGGAGGCCGCCCTGCTGGCCGCTACCTTCTGGAAGGTGTGCTCCCGCCGGGCGGACCGCGCCGCGGGGGAAACGGGTCCCGGCAGCTTCCGCACGGCGCTGCTGGACGCCGCCGGCGCCCTGACGGCGGCGGACCTGGAACGGGAAGCGGAGCTTCTTCCTCTTTCTCTTTGAAAAAACGATACGCGGGAGCCGGTCTGGCTCCCGCGTGTTTTTTTATTCCCGGCCCATTGCCCGTCGGGCCGCCCGGACGATGTCCGCCGGCAGGGTGCGGCACATGTCCTCCAGATGGGGGCTCATGGGGATGGGCACGAAAGGCGCGCCGATGCGGACCACCGGCGATTTCAAATCGGTGAAGGCCTCCTCGGAGATGGTGGCGGACAGCTCCGCGCCGAAGCCGCCCTGGCGAACGGCTTCGTGGGCCACCACCGCGTGTCCTGTCTTCCGCACGGAGGCGAGCACCGTCTCCTTGTCCCAGGGGGACAGAGTCCGCAGGTCCAGCACCTCCGCGTCAATGCCTTCGGCGGCCAGGGTCTTCGCCGCCTCCAGCGCCCGGTTCACCATGACGCCGTACACCACCAGCGTCACATCCCGGCCCTCCCGGGCCACCCGGGCCTTGCCGAAGGGGATGGGGCCGTCGTTGTCAGGCACCTCGCCCTCCGTCTTGAACAGGGTCTTGTGCTCCAGGAACATAACGGGATTGTCGTTGCGGATAGCCGTCCGCAGCAGGCCCCGGCCCTCCGCCGGGCAGGAGGGCGTCACCACCTGCAGCCCCGGCACATGGGCAAACCACGCCTCCAGGCAGTCGGTGTGGTGGGCGCCCTGCATTTTCACGATGCCGTCCGGGCAGCGGACCACCATGTGGACCTTGCCCTGGCCGCCGAACATATAGCGGGACTTGGCCGCCTGGTTGATAAGCTCGTCCATGCAGGCGGGCAGGCAGTTGGAAAACCGCATATCGATGACGGGCCGCATCCCCGCCAGGGCCGCGCCCACGGCGCTGGAGACAATGGCCGTCTCAGAGATGGGGGTGTCCAGCATATGGCTGGTGTCGCCGCCCAGCAGCTCCTTCAGGCCCAGGTAGTGGCTGAGGCCGCCGCCCCGGCCGTGCAGGTCCTCCGCCATGACGAACACGGCGGAATCCCGTTTCATTTCCTCCGCCAGCGCTTCCAGCGTGGCGTCCTTATAAGTCATGATGCGCATGTGCGGCCCTCCTCTCAGTCGTAAATGTCCGTGTACAGCTCGGACGGGTCGGGGTAGGGGCTCTCCACGGCGAAGCGCCGGGCCTCCTCCACCATATCGTCCACCCGGGCCTGGACGGCATCGAAGTCGCTCTGCTCCAGCCAACCCTCGGCCAGGCACCGGCGCTCATAATTCTGGATGGGGTCGTCGGCATGGAGCCGTGCAATGGCCGCCTGGGGGTCCCGGTAGGGCTGGGCGTCCTTGACATTGTGGCCCAGGGCCCGGTGGGTCTGGCACTCCAAAAAGCCGCAGCGGTTGCCCTCGCCGTTCCGGGCACGCTTCACCAGCCGCTCCATGGCGGCCTGGACGGCGAAAAAGTCGTTTCCGTTCACCACGTAGCTGGCCATGTCATAGCCCACGGCCCGCTTGGAAAGGTCCAAAACCGCCTGCTGGCCGCCGGTGGCGTGGTCCGTGCTGCAGGCGATGCCGTTGTTCTCGCACACGAAGATGACCGGCAGGTGCCAGGCCGCCGCCATGTTGGCGGACTCGTGGAACGTGCCCCGGTTGGAGGCGCCGTCGCCGAAAAACACCACCGCCACGGCGTCGCTGCCCTGGAAACGGGCCGCCAGCGCGGCGCCCACCGCCAGGCCGAAGCCGCCGCCCACGATGCCGTTGGCGCCCAGCATACCGATGCTGAAGTCCGCCACGTGCTGGGAGCCGCCCTTGCCCCGGCAGCAGCCGGTGACCTTGCCGTACAGCTCCGCCATCATGGGCTTGAGGTCCGCGCCCTTGGCGATGGTGTGGCCGTGGCCCCGGTGGGTGCTCTCAATATAATCCGTCTTTTTCAGGCAGGCGCACACGCCGGTGGCCACCGCCTCCTCGCCCACATACAGGTGGACGTTGCCCAGGATCTCCTCGGAGTCCCGGGCCCGCTGGGCCTCCAGCTCAAACTTGCGGATCTTCACCATGGTCTCATAGTGCCGCAGCAATTCTTCCTTTGAAAACATCCGGCCGCCTCCTTACGGTTTACAGGGTCTGTATCCAAAATTGTATCCTAAATTAAAATTATCACCGGGGAGCGGCTTTTACAATTATTTTTTCGGCTATGGGCAAAAAATCATGATTCTGCACAATGTTTTCCGCATTTTTTGTGAGGGCCTGCAGGGCGCAAAACAGCCGGGGCGGCGCAAAGAGCGCCGCCCCGGCTGTTTGTATGGGTCTTATTCCCCGGACAGGGGCCGCAGGGGAGAGGCGGCCCGGGAAAGGGGGGGCTGCTGGGTCCGCCGCACCCACTGGAGCAGCTTGTGGACATGCTCCCGGGCCAGGCGCTCCGCCCCCTCCTCGTCCTGGCGGATGACGGCCTGCACGATGGCCTTGTGCTCCCGCAGGGAATCCGCCCCCCGGGCTTCATCCATCAGCATACTGCGGTAGCGGAACACCGACTCCTGGTCCAGTAGGTTGGCGGCCATCCGCTCCAGCTGGCTGTTTTTGCAGGCGGCCAGCACGGTCCTGTGCAGCTGGATCTCCGCCTGGTACAGGTGGAGCGCGTCCCCCTCCTGGGCACAGCGGTCCAGGGCGGCCTCCGCCGCCCGCAGCTGTTCCACATCCGTATCATCCCGGTAAAGGGCTGCCAGCCGGGAGGCCATTCCCTCCAGCGCCTCCCGGATATACAGGGCGTCCACGGTCTTTTGAGCGTCCGCCATGGCCACATAGATCCGCTTGTTGGGATACCGCTCCAAAAAGCCCTCCGCCTGCAGCCGCTTGATGGCGATGCGCACGGGAGAGCGGCTCATCTCCAGCTGTTTTGCCACCAGCTCCTCCACCACCTGTCCTCCCGGCGGGTAGACTCCGGTAATGATGGCGGTCTTCAGCGCCTCGTAAGCACGGCTTTCCAATGTGTCCTGCTTTCCGCTCTCCGGCCGGTCCATGGCGCTCCCTCCTTCGTTTCGTTTTCCCCCATTGTACAGGTCCGGCACCGGGTTTGTCAATGTCCAGGCGCGGCTGGCATACTTTCGGCCCGGAGCGCATAGGTTGTCCCAGGAGGTGAGGCACATGAAAGTGGTGCTGCTGCGGGACATCCTGCGGCGGCTGGAGGCAGCGGCCCTGGCCGCCGGTGTGGTGTGGGCCGTCACCGTCACCGCCGGCAGTGACACCGCCGCCGGCGCCTGGCAGGCCCTGCGGGAGGCGGCTCCGGTGGGAATGCTGCGCTGGGAGCTGGGGGACCTGCGGGCAAAGGACACCCTGTCTCCGGCGGCAATCATGACCATTGGGGAATCGCCCCTGCTGCTGGCGGCCCGGCCCGCCGTGGCGGAGCTGTGGTCCACAGAGCGGGCGGAGCCGGAGGAGCCGTCCCCGTCCGGCCAGGAGCCCTCCCAGGCCACGGTGCCGGTGGAGGAAACGCCCCTGGCGGCCCCCGGCGCTCCGGACAACGGCGTGGCTGCCCGGACCCTGGTGCCCACAGACCCCTCCGGCTACACGGTCTCCGGGCGGGTGTACATCAGCAATGCCACCAATCACACCGTGGATGTCAGCGCCTTTGCAGACCCCTTTGACGCGGAGCTCACCGGGGACACCGGTCCCCAGGTCCTCATTCTCCACACCCACGGCAGCGAGGCCTACACCCCCGCCGACAGCGACGGCATCGTCTGGTCCGGGGACCACCGCACCACCGACGCCCGGTACAACGTGGTGCGGGTGGGGGACGCCATGGCGGACGTGCTGAGCCAGGCGGGCATCTCCGTGCTCCATGACCGGACGCTGTACGACTACCCCTCCTACTCCGGGGCCTACGACCGGTCCCTGGCGGCCATCCAGAGCTATCTGGCCCAGTATCCCACCATCCACTTCATTCTGGATGTCCACCGGGACGCCATTGAGGACAGTCAGGGCAATGAGTACAAGGTGGTCTCCACCGTGGAAGGAGGGGAGACCGCCGCCCAGATGACTCTGGTGGTGGGCAGCGACGGCAGCGGCCTCACCCACCCGGACTGGATGGAGAACCTGAAGCTGGCGGTGGCCCTGCAGGAGGACCTGCTCACAGAGTATCCCACTCTCATGCGGCCCATCCTGCTGCGAAACTCCCGCTACAACCAGCACGCCACCACCGGCAGCCTGCTTTTGGAGGTGGGCGCCGCCGGCAACTCCCCGGAGGAGGCGGAGCTGGCGGGGCGGCTGTTCGCGCAGCGGATGGCGGAGGTGCTGGAGGCCCGCAGCAAATAGCGGAAAAGGCCGCCCGCGCATAGGCGGGCGGCCTTTCCGGAAAAAAACAGCCTGTCCGGATGGACAGGCTGTTTTCAGCATGAGCAGCTGCTTTTTAGTCGGTGACGTAGGGCAGCAGAGCGATCTGACGGGCACGCTTGATGGCCTCGGTCAGCTGACGCTGATGCATGGCGCAGGTGCCGGTGGTTCTGCGGGGCAGAATCTTGGAACGCTCAGAGACAAAACGACGCAGCTTGGCGGCGTCCTTGTAATCGATGGACTCGCACTTTTCGGCGCAGAACTGGCACACCTTACGGCGCTTGCCGCGCATGGGACGAGCGGGTCTCGCTTCACGATCAAAAGCCATGAAATGGTTCCTCCTTTATTAAGATCAGAACGGCAGTTCGCCGTCCTCCTCGCCGATCTCGGCGAAATCGGAATGGCTGTCCATGGGAGCCGCGGCGCCTCGGCCGCCGCCCATGGGCGCGCTGTAAGAGGGAGCGCTGTTGTACGCGGGAGCTCCGCCGTACTCGCCGGCGCCGTCCCGCTTGGAGTCGCCGAAGTAAATGTTGTCGGCGACGATCTCGGTAGCGACGCGCTTGCCGCCCTCCCGGTCCGTCCAGTCCCGGGTCTGCAGCCGGCCCTCCACCACGGCCATGCGGCCCTTGGTGAAGTACTTGCTGACAAATTCCGCGGTGTTGCGCCAGGCGACCACATCGAAGAAGTCGGCCTGCTTGCTGCCGTCCTGGCTCTTGAAGTCACGGTCCACCGCGATGCGGAAGGACGTGACCGCCGTGCCGGACTGGGTGCGGCGCAATTCCGGGTCCTTGACCAGACGACCCATGATGATAACCTTGTTGAGCATTCTCCCAAGGCCTCCTTATTCGCCCTTGCAGACGATCAGGGAACGCATGATGCCATCGTTGATGCGCAGCTTACGATCCAGCTCGCGGGGGAAGGAAGGCTCGCTGGTGAAGCTCATCAGCACGTAGTAGCCATCGTTCTTGTAGTTGATGGGATAAGCCAGCTTGCGGGTACCCCACTCTTCCACCTCAACGGCGGAACCATTCTGCTCAGCCAGGGACTTGAAGTTTGCCACGATAGAGGCAATGCCCTCCTCACCCTGTGCAGGGTCGACGATATAGACGACCTCATAATTGGCAGTAACCTTTGCCATGTTTGCACCTCCTTTTGGACAAATGGCCCTCATTCATAGATGAGAGCAAGGATATGCTTGCAGACTGCAAGCTATATTATTATACAGGACGGAGCGCAAATGTCAAGCACATTTTTTCCTGATTTTCCCGGTATCCGTGAAAAAACCTTTCCTTTTTCCGCAGGATGTGGTATATGTAGTACGATTCATCCACCCGGAAGAGAGGAAGCGCGTATCCATGGCCTTTACCTGGCAAACCATCCTGTTCATTTTCGCCGCCCAGCTGCTGGCCTACACGGTCAAGGGCCTCGTCGGCTTCGGCAATCCCCTGATCTCCGCCCCCATTTTGTCCATGCGGCTGGACAACGTGGTCATCACCCCCGGCACGCTTTTGATGGACTGCCCCATCAACGGCTACATCACCTGGAAAAACCGCCATAGCTTCAACTGGCGAAGGATCCTGCCCCTGCTGCTGGCCAACCTGTGCGGCGTCATTCCCGGCACGCTGCTGCTGCGCTTCTCCTTGCCCTGGATCTTGAAGACGGTGCTGGGCGTCGTGGTGGTGATCCTGGGCCTGGAAATGGCCACCCGGAACCTCCGCCCCGTCCGGGCCGGAAAAGACCTGCCCTGGATGCGCTACGCCGTGGCGGTGTTCTCCGGCATCTGCGCGGGCCTGTTCGGCATCAATATGTTCCTCACCGCCTACCTCCAGCGGACCGCCAAGGACTACCCGGAGTTCAAGGGCAGCATCTGCTTTTTGTTCCTGGGGGAGAACCTGTTCCGCCTGGGCGTGTACATCACCAGCGGCCTCATCACCCGGGAGGCGCTGCTGTTCGGTGCGGTGTCCGTGCCGGCGGCGGCCCTGGCCATGGCGCTGGCAGGGTTCCTCGGTCCCCGTATGCGGGAGGACCGGCTCCAAAAGGGCGCCATCGTCCTGTTTTTGCTGGGCGGCGTCAGCATCATCGTCAAATCCATCGTGTTTCATACATAATTTAGGAGGAAGTGCACATGAAAGAACTGTATCAGGGCCTGGGCCACATCGCCATCCACACCCGGGACATGGCGGAGAGCATCGCCTTTTACGAAAAGATCGGCGGCGCGCTGTACAAGCAGGACGCCATTCCCACCCCCGACGGGGAGAAGAAGCTGGCTCTCGTGGAATTCGGCGGCTTTTTGCTGGAGCTCATCCAGTCTCCCACCCCCGTGCCCATGACGGAGGGCAACATCCCCCACTTCGCCGTGTACGTGAAGGACGTGGACGCCGCGGCGGCCGCCATCCGCGCCGCCGGGGTGGATACCTTTATAGGCAGCGAAAAAAAGGTTCTGCCGGCGCTGTTCGGCGGTCTGGAGAACTGGTTCTTCACCGGTCCCTCCGGCGAGCAGATCGAGCTGCTACGGATGCTGTAAAGCTGTAAACGGAAAACACCACCGCACTATCCGTCCGGTGGTGTTTTTTTCGTGTTTCAGTCCGCGATGTACTCCCGCACCCGGTAGACGGCGCCTACTTCGTCCTCGCAGATACGGCGGCAGTTTTCGATCTCTTCCTTGGGAATGGTGTCCACCACCGTCATCATGACCGTGGGCACATACTGCCGCAGCTCCCGGGCAAAGGCCTTCATGGCCTCGTAGGCCCCGGAGAAGTTGGGGTGGCACAGGGCGTCATACTTTTCCGCCGTGTCGGTGTTCAGGGAGATGGACACCATGTCGAACCGCCCGGCAAACTCCGGAGCGATGTCCCGGCCGTTGATGACGCTGCCGGTGCCGTTGGTATCCATGCGGGTGAACATTTTGGTGCCATGCTCCTTCATTTGGTCCACGACCCAGCAGATGTCGTCAAAGCGGTAGGTGGGCTCGCCGAAGCCCACGAACACCAGCTGGCGGTATTTGGAGAGGTCATGGCTCTCGATGGAGGCCAAGATCTCCTCTTTTGTGGGCTCCCGCTTCAGCCACAGGTTGTGGGTATAGATGCTGCCGCCGGAGCCCTGGTTGTGCCGCAGGCAGAATTCGCAGTTGAAGTTGCAGCGGTTGGTGGGATTCACATACAGGTTATCCCCGTATTCATATGTAATGGTAAAGCCTTTTTCCATGGTGGTTCCCTCCGGTCAATCGTTAATTCAATTCTGTCATGCTTTTGCTCCAATAGTACCAATTGTCAAATATCTTGCAGTTTTTCTGAGCATATCCGTCCTGAAATGCATTGTAAAACGAATCGTGAAATCCCGCCTGAAACACAGGGTCCATATAGATCAGATAATACCTGCTGTATTGTTTTCCATCTTTTTTTGTTTGATAAAATTCGATTTTTACATGTCCCGCCTCATCGTAGGCCGCATACACGCCGTCAAAGGGGTATGCTGCGAATACAGCCCCGCAGGCATCCGCCAGCTGTTCCCCGCAGGGAACGTCAAACAGCTCCTCCTCGACGGCATACCCGGCACAGGGCGTTCCACCCGGAAGCATCTCCCATCGTTCTATCCCCCGAAGCGTTTGACACAGGTGCACCAGGCCTGTAAGGGCCGCTTCCTGTTCTTCTGCCATCTTTCGGATACGCGCTTCCTCCGTTCCCGCGGTAGAATACCACAGGATGCCTCCGGCCAGCAGCGTCAATGCCAGCAGAACAGGCGGCAGCTTCTTCATGTCTTCCCCTCCAGGCCGAACAGCCGCAGGCCGTTTTCCCAGGTGATGTCCGTCATTTCCTGCGGCGTGACACCTTTCCATTCAGCCAGCTTTTCAATGACGTAGGGCAGATACCGGCTGTCGTTCCGCTTGCCCCGGAAGGGGACCGGGGTCAGGTAGGGGGCGTCCGTCTCCACGACGATGCGGTCCAGGGGCGTCATGGCCGCCACCTCCGGAGCCCGCTTGGCATTTTTATAGGTGATGGGCCCGTCAAAGCCCAGATACCAGCCCCGCTTCAAAAGCTCCGCCGCCATTTCCGGGCTTCCGGAAAAGCAGTGGAACACGCCCCGGACCTTCGGGTACTCCAGCACGATAGCAAGGCTGTCCCCGTGGGCCTCCCGGTCGTGGACGATGACCGGCAAGTCCAGCTCCTCCGCCAAAGCCAGCTGACGGCGGAATACCTGCTGCTGAAACTCCCTGGGGGGATTTTCCGCCCAGTAGTAGTCCAGGCCGACCTCGCCGATGGCCACCACTTTTTCATGGCCGCACAGCTCCCGGACGGCGTCAAAGTCCCCGTCGGTACAGCCGGCGCAGTCCTCCGGATGGATGCCCACGGCGGCGTACACGTGGGCATACCGCTCCGCCAGCGCCACGGCGGCGCGGCTGCTCTCTACATCGCAGCCCGGGTCCACCACCAATCCCACCCCGGCGGCGGGGAGGGCGGCAAGCACCGCGTCCCGGTCGGCGTTGAAGCCGCCGGAGTCATAGTGGGCATGGGTATCGAAAATGGGCATGGAAACACCTCTTTGCTTCTCTGGTATGGCTATTCTAACACAGTTTTGGAAAATAAAAAGGGCCAGACCGTGAATTTTCCAGGGGCCAGGCAAAAAGAAAAAGGACATCCCAACGGATGTCCTTTCAATCAGCACGATCAGCCGATCTGGTTCAGCTTCAGGGTCATGGCGCTCTTGCGATGAGCGGCCGTGTTCTTGTGCAGAACGCCCTTGGCAACAGCCTGATCGACTTTCTTCACTGCAACCTTGTAAGCGCCATCGGCCTCGGTGCGATTGCCTTCTGCGGCAGCAACCTCGAACTTCTTGATGGCGGTCTTCAGCTCGGATTTCGCGGCCTTGTTGCGTGCGTTTCTCACTTCACCGATCAGAACGCGCTTCTTGGCAGACTTAATATTCGGCAAACCAAACACCTCCTTAGGCAAATTCACCCGGCGAAACAAATTTCCACCGTGCAGAATGATATTTTAACAGGGAACTTCCCAAAAAGCAAGTGTTTTTTTGCAATTTTTGTGATTTTTCGTATATTGTGGTTCCATCCGCAAATCCTAGGGCAAGTACCACAAGATTTTGTGTCTGGAGGCGGCGCTTTTGTTTGCAAAACGAACAGACCTGGCCCTGGAGGCCCGGGAGCTCTGGCAGGAATCAGCCGGAAAAACCACCCGTCTGGCGGGCGTAAAGGCCACAAAGCGAAAGCAGGAGGGCTATCCGGTGACCCGGGTGGACATTCTGGACCAGCGGGGGGAGGAGGCCCTGGGCAAGCCCCGTGGCACCTATCTCACCGTGGACCTGACCACCTTCTGGCAGCGGCGGGAGGACTTTTTCCAGCGGGCGGTGCGGGCGGTGGGCGCGGCGCTGAAGGACCTGGCGCCAACCGAGGGGCCGGTGCTGGTGGTGGGCCTGGGAAACCGGGCCATGACCCCCGACGCCGTGGGCCCCCTGGCGGCGGACCACGTGCTGGTGACCCGGCACCTCATCTCCGCCATGCCCCGGCAGTTTTCCGGCTTTCGTCCGGTCAGCGTGCTGCGGACGGGGGTGCTGGGCACCACCGGCGTGGAGTCCGCCGAGTCGGTGCGGGGCCTGGCGGCGGAGGTAAAGCCCGCCTGCGTCATTGCCGTGGACGCCCTGGCCTCCCGGCGGACGGGCCGGGTGTGCGCCGCGGTACAGCTCAGCGACACCGGCATCATCCCCGGCTCCGGGGTGGGGAACCACCGCAGCCCCCTGAACGCCGGGACCCTGGGGGTGCCGGTCATCGCCATCGGCGTGCCCACGGTGGTGGACAGCGCCACCTTGGCGGCGGACCTTTTGGAGGAATCCGGCATCACGGACTATGACGCCGAGGCCCTGCAAACCTCCCGGCAGAACCTGATGGTCACGCCCCGGGACATCGACCAGCAGGTGCGGGACCTGGGAAAGGTCATCGGCTACGGCATCAACTGGGCCCTTCAGGACCTGGAGATCGACGAGATGAACGCGCTGCTGAGCTGACAGCAAGCCGGAGCCCGGAGAATGCTCTCCGGGCTCCCAGCCTGTCTGCGGCCATTTTGTACGGCCGGTTTTACATATCCAGATCCAGCACCACAGGGCAGTGGTCGCTGCCCAGCACCTCGCTCCAGATGTCGGCGTTTTTGATCTTGTCCTTCAGCCGCTCCGACACGATGAAATAGTCGATGCGCCATCCGGCGTTGTTCTTCCGGGCGTTGAAGCGGTAGCTCCACCAGGAGTAGGCCCCGGTTTTGTCGGGGTAGAGGTAGCGGAACGTATCCACAAAGCCGCTGGAGAGCAGCCGGGTCATCTTCTCCCGCTCCTCGTCGGAAAAGCCGGGGTTGCGGCGGTTGCTCTTGGGGTTTTTGATGTCGATCTCCTCGTGGGCCACGTTCAGGTCCCCGCAGTACACCACAGGCTTTTTGGCGTCCAGCTCCAAGAGGTATTCCCGGATGTCGTCCTCCCAGGCCATGCGGTAGTCCAGCCGCGCCAGCTGGTCCTTGGAGTTGGGGGTGTAGCAGCACACCAGGTAAAAGTCCGGGTACTCCGCCGTGATGACCCGGCCCTCGTGGCGGTGCTCCTCAATGCCGAAGTCGTACGTGACGTTTAAAGGCTCCGTTTTCGTGAACACGGCGGTGCCGGAATAGCCGGCCTTGTCGGCGCAGTTCCAGAAGCGGGTGTAGCCCGGCAGGTCGAACTCCGCCTGCTCCGGGCGCATTTTCGTCTCCTGCAGGCAGAGGATGTCGGCGTCGGCGAAGGCGCAGAAGTCCAGAAAGCCCTTGCCCAGGCAGGCCCGCAGGCCGTTGACGTTCCAGGATACCAGTTTCATCGTTCATTTCTCCTTATCAGCCGGTTTTTCCACATTGTAGCCCATCCTTGCGGAAAAAACAATTGCCCCGCCGCAGGAAATGGGGTACAGTAGTCCTATCAACCGTAAAAGGATGCGTTCACATGGGAAAATCGGATTCCGGCGGCCTGCGGAACATGACCGAGGGCTCTCCCGCCGGACACATTTTTTATTTTGCCCTGCCGCTGCTGCTGGGCAGCTTTCTCCAGCAGCTGTACAACATGGTGGACAGCTGGGTGGTGGGCAACTACGCCGGAGACGCCTCTTTGGCGGCGGTGGGCGTGGGGTATCCCGTCATCTTCATGTTCACGTCGCTGTTCATGGGCCTTTCGGGCGGCGGCACCGTGGTCATCGCCCAGTTTTACGGCGCCGGGAACATGGAGCGGGTCCGGGACGCGGTGGACACCGTTTACACCGCCTTCATGGCCTCCGCCATCCCCATTACGCTGCTGGCGCTGGGACTGGTGAAGCCGGTCCTGCTTTTGATGCAGGTGCGGGCCGACGCCTGGGCCGAGTCCTGGCTCTATCTGACCGTGGTGAGCGCGGGGCTGGTGGGCGCCATCGGCTACAATCTGAACGCGGGCATCCTGGGCGGCCTGGGCAACAGCCGGACAACGCTGCTGTTTTTGGCCATCTCGTCGGTGATGAACATCGTGCTGGACCTGGTATTTGTGCTGGGCCTGGGGATGGGCGTGCTGGGCGTGGCCCTGGGCACCATCATCTCCCAGGCGTTTTCCTGGCTGTTCGGCCTGTTTTATATCAACCGCCGCTATCCCGCCATCGCCATCCGGCCCTTCTGCCGCCGGTTTGACAAGGCACTGTTCCGCCAGATCATGGGCATCGGCCTGCCGGCGGGCATCCAGATGTCTCTGGTGGCCCTGGGCGCCATGGTGGTCATGAGCAAGATCAACTCCTTCGGAAAGGAATACACCGCCGCCTACAACGTGGGCTCCAAGCTGGACTCCCTGGCCTTTTTGCCGGTGCAGAGCCTTTCCAACGCCGTCACCGCCTTCGTGGGCCAGAACACCGGCGCCAAGCGCCCAGACCGGGTCCGGCGGGGCATCCGCGTGACCGTGGCGGCCTCGGTGGTGTGGTCCGCCGTCATGCTGGTGCTCATCCCCCTGGGCCCCACCCTGGTGGGCTTTTTCTCCGACACCCCCGCCGTCATTCATTCCGGCACGGTGTATCTGCGGTGCATCATGCCCTTTTACGTGCTGTTTTCCGTCATGTTCTGCCTGAACAACGCCATGCGGGGGGCGGGAGACAGCCTGTTCCCCATGCTGGACGTCATTTTTTCCCTCATCCTGGTCCGGGTCCCGGCGGTGTACTGGTTCGCCGACCACTACGGCCCCGACTATATGTACTATGGCGTGGGCGTGGGCTGGTGTGTGGGCTTCACGCTGTCGGTAGTCTACTACCTCTCCGGCCGCTGGAAGCGGAAGGGCAGCCTGGCCGACGGCGCGTAAGCGGGAAAAGCACCTGTTTCCACGGGGAAAATCCCGGCGAAATGTTGTAATTCAGGGAAATATTCGGTATAATAAAAAAGCTGTGTAAATCCCGGCCCTCTTCCATTCGGAGCGGCCGATAAAAAGGAGAAAACCATGGAAAAGAAAAAATTCTATATCACCACGCCCATCTACTACCCCTCCGACAAGCTGCACATCGGCCACACCTACTGCACCGTGGCCACCGACGCCATGGCCCGGTACAAGCGCCTGGCCGGCTATGATGTCATGTTCCTCACCGGCACCGACGAGCACGGCCAGAAGATCGAGCAGAAGGCCAATGAGGCCGGCGTGTCTCCCCAGGCGTTCGTGGACCGCATCGTGGAGGGTCCCCAGGGCGTCAAGGACCTGTGGAAGCTGATGAACATCTCCAACGACCGCTTCATCCGCACCACGGACGATTACCATGTGGCCGCCGTTCAGCGGATCTTCAAGAAGATGTACGACAACGGCGACATCTACAAGGGCGCCTACAAGGGCAAGTACTGCACTCCCTGCGAGTCCTTCTGGACGGAGAGCCAGCTGGTGGACGGCTGCTGCCCCGACTGCGGCCGCCCCGTGGTGGACGCCGAGGAGGAGGCCTACTTCTTCCGGCTGAGCAAGTACGCCGACCGCATCCGGGACCTGCTGGAAAACACCGACTTCCTCCAGCCCCGCAGCCGCGTCAACGAGATGGTGAAAAACTTCATCGACCCCGGTCTGGAGGACCTGTGCGTCTCCCGCACCAGCTTCACCTGGGGCGTGCCTGTGGACTTTGACCCAGGCCACGTGGTCTATGTGTGGGTGGACGCCCTGTTCAACTACGCCACCGCCATGGGCTACCTCAACGACAAGTACGACGACTACGACCACTACTGGCCCGCCGACTACCACTTCGTGGGCAAGGAGATCGTCCGCTTCCACTCCATCATCTGGCCCGCCATGCTCATGAGCGTGGGCGAGCCCCTGCCCAAGCACGTGTTCGGCCACGGCTGGCTGCTGCTGGACGGCGGCAAGATGTCCAAGTCCAAGGGCAACGTGGTAGACCCCTATATCCTGGCGGAGAAGTTCGGCGTGGACGCCCTGCGCTTCTTCCTCATGCGGACGTTCCCCTTCGGCTCCGACGGCAACTTCTCCAACGAGCTGCTGATTCAGACCATCAACACCGACCTTGCCAACGACCTGGGCAACCTGGTCAGCCGCACCACCGCCATGGTGGGCAAGTACTTCGGCGGCACGCTGCCGGAGGGCTGCAGGACCTGGGCCGCTCCCGAGAGCTTTGACACGGACCTCATCGCCATGGTCTCCGCCCTGCGGGACACCTACGAGGCCCAGATGGAGGCCTGCGCGCCTCACAACGCCCTGGCCGAGGTGTTCAAGGTCATTCAGCGGGCCAACAAGTATATCGACGAGACGGCTCCCTGGGCCCTGGCCAAGGATATGGAGGCCAACAGTGCCCGCCTGGCCCACGTGCTGTATAACCTGCTGGAGGCCACCCGTATCTGCGGCATCCTGCTGACGCCCTTCATGCCCGAGAGCATGGAGAAGCTGTTCCGCCAGATCGGCGCCGGCCCCGAGGCCCAGACCTGGGACTCCGCCAAGGCGTGGGGCACCCTTCCGGAGACCACCGCCGTCACCAAGGGCGAGAACCTGTTCCCCCGCATCGACATGGACAAAGCCCTGGAGGAGCTGGAAGCCGCCGCCGAGGCCGCCAAGAAGGCCGCCCTGCCCGCCATCGAGGTGGAGCCCCAGCTGACGGAGAAGGTGGACTTCGACACCTTCTGCAAGTCCGATTTCCGGGCCGTGAAGGTGAAGGCCTGTGAGAATGTGAAAAAGAGCGAGAAGCTCCTGCGCTTCACCCTGGACGACGGCACCGGCACGGACCGGCAGATCCTCTCCGGCATCGCCAAGTGGTACAAGCCCGAGGATTTGGTGGGCAAGACGCTGGTGGCCATCGTGAACCTGCCGCCCCGGAAGATGATGGGCCACGAGAGCAACGGTATGCTCATCTCCGCCGTCCACACCGAAAAGGGCGAGGAGAAGCTGAACCTCATCATGGTGGATGACAGTATTCCCGCCGGCGCCAAGCTCTGCTGATAGGCTCCATTCTCCGTAAAACGGTGCCCACCGTCGCGGCTTTACGATTCCCGGCTGCTTTCGCAGCCGCCAATCGTGCCGCTTCCTCGAAACAGGCTCGCTTTTTCCGCCGCTGGCGGCGCTTCGCCTGTTTCCCCGCCGGCGCCAAGCTCTGCTGAGAAGCAAAACCACACACATGAAAAGCCGGGAGACAGAAGTCTCCCGGCTTTTTTACCGCTTCACAGGCGGAAGGCACACAGTTCCGTGTACACCAGTTTGCCCTCCACCCGCTCTGACTTCATAAGGGACACCCGCTCCACCCGCATGGCCGTATCCGGCACCGTCAGGCGGGGCTGCAGCCCCCGCCAGCGGCGGACCAGGGTGATGTGGGGCCGCCAGGGCCGCCGTTCAATGGGGAAGCCCGCCTGCCGCAGGGCGCTTTGCACCCGGAGGGCCAGGGCTTCCAGCCGTTCATTGTCCCGGACCCCCGCCCACCAGAGGTCCTCAAACCGGCCCAGACCCCCCACGGTCAGGGAGAACGCCCCACCGGTGCAGGCCGCCGCCAGCGCCTCCCGCACCGGGGCGGGGTCCTCCACCTCTCCCAAGAAGGCAAGGGTCAGGTGCAGGTTCTCCGGCCGGGTGAAGGTGCCCTGCCCCTGGCGGCGCAGGGTGTCCACCGCTTCCAGAAGCACCGCCCGCACCGCCGGGGAAAAGCGGATGGCCACGAACAAACGCATGTTTTTCCCTCCTCTTTTTGTTTCGGCGTTGTATTTTATCCTAGCATGGTGTTACAATGGTTGCAATGTTTTCAATGCGGGAGCGTGTTTATGAGACTGCAAAGCGCGATTTTTGATATGGACGGCACCCTGCTGGACTCCATGTACATCTGGGACGACCTGGGCCCCGGCCTGCTGCGGCGGCAGGGCATCCAGCCGGCGCCGGACCTGGCGGAGAAGCTGAAGGTCATGACGCTGCGCCAGGGGGCCGCCTACTGCAAGGAGGAATACCATCTTCCCCAATCCGTGGACGATGTGGTCCGGGACATTGAGGCCCAGGTGGAGGATTTTTACCACAGCCAGGTGGAGGCCAAGCCCGGTGTGAAGAAATTCTTGTCCCTTCTGAAAATGGAGGGGGTGTGGATGTATGTGGCCACCGCCACGGACCGCCATCTGGCGGAGGCGGCTCTCCGCCACGCCGGCATCGACGGCTATTTCCGGGGGATACTCACCTGCGCCGAGGTGGGCCAGGGGAAGGACAGCCCGGAGATCTATGAGCGGTGTATGCGGCGGCTGCGGTCCACGAAGCGGGACACGGTGGTGTTTGAGGACGCCCTCCACGCCATCCAGACCGCCAAGAACGCCGGGTTCCGGGTGTGCGGCGTGTACGACGACTTTGCCCGGGAGGAGCAGGAGGAGATCCGCCGCCTGTCCGACTATTATATCCGCTCCTTTGAGGAAATGTTTGAAACGGAGACGCTGGAATAAAAAATGACGGGCCCTGCCCGTTATTTCAGGCTGCCGAAAAGAGGTTTTCGACAGCCTGAGCAAGTTTTTCAGAACTTTTTAAGTTCTGAAAAACTTAGATTTCAAACGAAAGACACCCCTCCTGGGTTTCTTTCGTAACTATCTTCCTTCCCGTTATCCAGCGTCTCACGTTTATTAGATAAGCTCAAATGACGGGCCCTGCCCGTCATTTTTTCAATGTTCCTGTAACGTTTCCCCATCCAGCGGGATATACAGGGGAAAGGAGGGACTTCCATGGACGATATGAACGACATCTACCGCCGGCACGCCCAGACCGTCTATAAGTTCCTCCTGGCCCAGTGCCATGACGCCGACCTGGCGGAGGAGCTGACCCAGGAGACCTTTTACCAGGCCATCCGCTCCATCGGCCGGTTTGACGGGACCTGCAAGGTGTCCGTGTGGCTGTGCCAAATCGCAAAACACCTGTGGTACCGTCACCTGCGCCGGCAAAAGCGGGAGGTGCCCCTGCCGGAGGAAGACATTGGCGCGCCCCTGCCCTCGGCGGAGGACGATGTCCTGGACCGGGCGGGGCACCTGGACCTGCTGCGCCGAATCCACGCCCTGCCGGAGCCGGGGCGGGAGGTGGTGTACCTGCGGGTGTTCGGCGGCCTCAGCTTCCGGGAGATCGGCGACGTGCTGGGGAGGACGGAGACCTGGGCCCGGGTAACGTTTTACCGGGGCAAGGAAAAACTGCGGGATGGAGGTGCCTGTGATGAAAAATGACCTGACCTGCGGCGTGGTGCGGGACCTGCTGCCGTCGTTTGTGGAGGGACTGACCTGCCCGGAGACCGACGCGGCGGTGGAGGCCCACCTGGCCGCGTGCCCGGCGTGCGCCAGGCTGCGGGAGGCAATGGCCGCGCCGGAGGGGGAGCCGGAGGAACAAGCAAAGGAAGTGGACTATCTCAAGGCCGTGAAGCGAAAAAACGCCCGGCGGGTGGCGGCGGCCATTGTATGTACCGTCTTGCTGCTGGCGGCGGCGTTTGCGGCGAAGGTCTTTATCCTCGGAACTCCGGCGCAAAAAGGGGAATTGGTGGTCATGGATTCCGTTGAGGAAGACGGCGTCCTTCGGCTGTCCGTTTCCACGCCCCTTTCCGCCACCGCTTATTGGGGCTGGCATGTGGACACCGACGGCAGCGTTGCAAATGTCTCCGCCCGGTCCGTGCTGGTGTCCCCGCTGTTCCCCAACGGCGACGCTGCGGTGGAAATCCCCCTGGCGGGCGTGACGGAGGTTCGGCTCTGCGGACTGGTCGTCTGGCAGAATGGGGTCACCATTGAAAACGGTACTGCCCGCCTGTACGAGACCAAGACCCCCTATGTGGGCGACATTTCCGCCCTGAACCGGGTGGCGGGCGCTCTGAACATTCAAAGCGGATGCGGCCCCTATCTCAACAGCCTTCAGACCTCCCACGAGCCCTATGGCTGGACCCTGGAGTTTTCCAATGTCTACACAGAGCAGACGGCATCTCAGCTGGACCAGGTCATGAAAAATCAGCTGGCTCCCCTGATGTTGGCCCTGGTGGACAATCTGGGGGAGGTCTCCTGGACCTATCAGACCCAGGACGGCACCACCCGGACACGCACCGTGACCCTGGCGGAGGCGGACGCGGCTCTGCCCTGGCCCGTGAAGGACTACGCCGCCTCGGCGGCGGATTTCCAGCAGCTTCTCAACCTGCTGATGTCATGAAAAATACCCGGAACAGACGGTTCTGTTCCGGGTATTTTCTTATTTCACATAGAACCGGCAGGCGATGCTTTGCCGGTACGCCTCCCCCGCCCGCAGGAGGGGGGAGGGGAAGTTCTCGTGGTGCACGGCGTCGGGGAAGAACTGGGGCTCCAGGCACACGGCGTGGGCGGGGCCGTACAGGGCGCCGCCCTTGCCCTTCCGGGGCGTCAGGAAGCCGGCGGTGTACACCTGCATCCCCGGCAGGGTGGTGGTCATGTCCAGGGCGATGCCGGTACGGGGACACCAGAGGGTGGCCGCCGGGGCGCCGTTCAGTACAAAATTGTGGTCATAGCCCCGGCTGGCGGCCAGGGTCCGGCTGCCCAGCCGCTCTCCCAGCCAGGTGCCCTGCCGCAGGTCCAGCGCCGTGCCCGCCACGCCCGCCAGCTCTCCGGTAGGCACGTTGCCTTCGCCGGCGGGGGTGTAGCGCTCCGCCCGCACCCGAAGGCCGTGGTCGTGGACAGGGCCCCCGCTGTGGCCCGCCAGGTTGTAATAGGCGTGGTTGGTGAGATTCACCACAGTGGTCTTGTCGCTTTTGGCCCGGTACTCCATGGTGAGGGTGCTGTTTTGCAGGGTGTAGGTCACCTCCGCCCGGAGGCTGCCGGGGAAGCCCTCCTCCCCATCGGGGGAGTCCAGGGTGAATGTGACGCTGTTTTCCCCACAGGCGTAGCGCCACAGCTTCTTGTGAAAGCCCTCTCCGCCGCCGTGGAGGGTGTTGGCCCCCTCGTTGGCGGTGAGGCGGTATTCCGTACCGTCCACGGTGAACGAGGCGCCGCCGATGCGGTTGGCGCACCGGCCGATGGTGCCGCCGAAGCAGGCGTCCCGGTCCCGGTACTCCTCCAGGGTGTCATAGCCCAGGCAGATGTCCGTGGGCCGGCCCTCCCGGTCCGGCACCCAGAGAGAGCGGATGGCGGCGCCGTAGGGCAGCAGCTCCACGGAAATGTCTCCGTCCGTCAGCCGGATAAGGGGCACATCCTGCCCCCGCAGGGTGCCGAAGGGTCTTACTTCATACATCTGTCCGCCCTCACTTTACGCTTTCGATGAACCGCAAAAACGCCGCCCGGCCCTCGGCCGTGCACTTGTACACACCGGCGTGCTCCAGCACCTGGGCAAACACGACGCCCACTTCTTTCTTGAGGATGTCCATGGCGTTTTCCCGGGTAAAGGTATAGCGGCTTTGCAGCTCCTCCGCCCAATCGGCGTGCTTTGCCAGCGTCTCGTCGGCCCGGATGTCCCGGCCGGCCACCAGGGCCTCCGCCAGGAGAGCCAGCTCTCCCTTCAGCCGGGAGGGCAGCACCGCCAGGCCCATGACCTCGATAAGGCCGATGTTCTCCTTCTTGATGTGGTGGAGCTCCTGGTGGGGATGGTACACGCCTAAGGGATATTCCTCCGTGGTGACGTTGTTCCGCAGCACCAGGTCCAGCTCATACTGGCCGTCCCGCATCCGGGCGATGGGGGTGATGGTGTTGTGGGGCTCACCCTCTGTCTCGGCGAAAATGAAGGCCGCCTCGTCGGTATAGCCCCGCCAGGAGCGCAGGATCTTCTCCGCCAGGTCCACCAGGCGGTTGTCGTCCGCGCAGCGCAGGCGAATAACGGACATGGGCCACTTGACGATGCCCGCCTCCACGTCATCAAAGCCGGGGAAGGAGACCGCCTGCTCCACAGGGGCCTTCTCCATGGCGAAGGTATAGCGGCCGCCCTGGAAGTGGTCGTGACTTAAAATGGAGCCGCCCACGATGGGCAAATCCGCGTTGGAGCCCACAAAATAATGGGGGAACTGCCGGATGAAGTCCAGCTGCTTGCGGAAGGTGGCCCGGTCGATCTTCATGGGCACGTGCTTTCCGTTGAACACGATACAGTGCTCGTTATAGTACACATAAGGGGAGTACTGGAAAAACCAGCTCTCGCCGTTGATGGTGACGGGGAGGACACGGTGGTTCTGGCGGGCGGGGTGGTTCATCCGGCCGGCATAGCCCTCGTTTTCCCGGCACAGCAGGCACTTGGGATAGCCGCTCTGGGGGGCCAGCTTGGCGGCGGCGATGGCCTTGGGTTCCTTTTCCGGCTTGGAGAGGTTGATAGTGATGTCCAAATCGCCGTAGGGGGTGGGCGCCACCCACTTCACATCCTTCACGATGCGGTAGCGGCGGATATAGTCCGTGTCCTGGCTGAATTTATAGTACCAGTCCGTGGCGGCCTCCGGGGACTGGTGGTACTTGTCCCGGAACACCGCGAGGACCTGGGAGGGCCGGGGCGTCAGGACGCCCATGAGCTTCGTGTCCAGCAGGTCCCGGCCGGTGACGCCGCCGTCAATGCGGCCCTGGGCCTCCGCCCAGTCCAAAATACCAGTCAAAATCTCCTCCAGGGGCCGTTCCATGGGGGTGCGCTCCTCCCAATCGTCCAGGCCCAGGACTTGCAGCAGGCTGTTTACCGCCCAGGTGAAATCGGCCGCCTCGATCAGACCCGTTTGCAGGGCGTAGCCCGTCAGGTCCGCGATATACTGATGGATCATGGTGTTTTCCTCCTTTTCACGCCAGACGGACGCCGCCCTCGGGCCGGATGGTCACCACGTGGCAGCTGCCCTGACCCAGCACGGCCTCCGTCTGCTCCTGGAACCGCTCCAGCATGTCCAGAGGCACAAAGGCCTGGGCCGTGCCGCCGAAGCCGCCGCCGTGGACCCGGACGGCGCCCCGGCCCTCCAGCAGGCATTCGCACAGGGCGATGGTCACCATCAGCTCCTGGCCCACAGTCTGGCCGGTGGGGATGACGTTCTGGAGATACATGGCGGAGGAGCGGCCGGATTCCCGGACCAGCTGCAAAAAGCCCTCAAAGTCCCCATTCTTCAGAGCCTGGGCCTCCTCCCGGGCCCGCCGGTCCTCCCCGTAGAAGTGGAAGGCCCGGGTCACGGCCCGGTCACCGGCGGCCTTGCGCACCTGGGGAAGGGCCGCCAGGAACTGCTCCCGGGGCACCTGCCGCAGCACCTCCTTGCCGAAGTACCGGCACACGGCCTTCAGCTCGTCGGTGATGGCGGCGTACTCGCCGGTCAGGTCCGCGTGGCCGGCACCGGAGTCCAGGATGCACAGGGCATAGCCTGCGGCATGGAGGTCCAAATCGATGCGCTCCACCACCGGACGCTCCGTGTCGGCAAAGTCGATGGCCACCACGCCGCCCACGGAGGAGGCGGTCTCGTCCATGAGGCCGCAGGGCTTGCCGAAGAACACGTTTTCCGCGTACTGGCCGATCTGGGCGATCTCCACGGCGGAGCATTTACCGCCGAAGAACAGGTCGTTGAGCATGGTGCCCATGAGCACCTCAAAGGCCGCGGAGGAGGAAAGGCCGCTGCCGCCGGGCACGTTGGACACCAAATAGGCGTCCAGTCCGGCGTTTTGCAGGGGGCAGCCCAGGGCGCTCAGCCGGGCGGCCACGCCCCGGATGAGGGCGGCGGAGGTGTTCTCCTCCTCGGGCTTGGGGGCAAGCTCATGGAGGTCCACCACGATGAGGGGATAGCCCTGGGACTGGACGCGGATCATGCCGCTCTGGTTGGGGGCGGCGGCGGCCAGGATGTCCAGGTCCACGCTGGCGGCCAGCACATGGCCGTGCTGGTGGTCCGTGTGGTTGCCGCCTACTTCCGTGCGGCCCGGGGCGCTGAACAACGCCTCCGGCAGGCTCTCAAAGGTCTTGGTGAAGCCGGCGATGACGGCGGCGCAGCGGGCGCGGGCGTCTCCGGCGCCCTCCCGGCCGTACAGGTGGGTCAACTTCTCCCCAAAGGCGGGGTCTTGGATGCGCTTTTCCAGGCTCATGGGTTCCACAGGCGGTTCCTCCTTATGATTCGTTATCTTAAACGTACCAGCTTCTGCCGCCGCTTTCCATGCCCAGCCGTCGCTTTGGCCTGGATTTTAGTTGCAAAACCGATTGCGTGCGTGTATGCTGGAGACAGGCTTGGATAAGAGAGGGGAGTGGGTTTGTTGAAAGAGGATTTCAAATACAGCTTCAAGGCCGCCCAAAGGGAGGAACTGTCTCTGATCGTCTACAACACAGGCTTTCAAAAGTGCCCGCCGGGCTATGGCTGGGGCCCCGGCGTCCGGGACCACTACCTGCTGCACTACATCGTCTCCGGCCGGGGGAGCTACGAGGCCGGCGGCAGGACTTTCGTCCCCGGCCCGGGGGAGGCGTTTCTGGCCTTCCCGGACACGCCCATCTATTACCGGGCGGATAGCGAGGACCCCTGGGAGTACTACTGGGTGGGCTTCGCGGGCCCCTCGGCGGGGCTGCTGCTGGCCCAAACACCCTTTTCCCGCAAATGCCCCGTGCTGCGGCCCGCCGCCGGGGAGCAGCTGCGGCAGGCGCTGCTGGATATTTACAAGGCCCGGGGCGGCGACTACCCCAGTGCCGTGCGGATGGCGGGCTACCTCCAGGCGGCCCTGGGGCTTTTGATGGAGAGCGGACCGCACCGGGGCGAGGACGCCCTGGAGGACTATGCCCGGCAGGGCGCCGTCTTCATCCAGCAAAACTACTCCCGCTCCGTCACCGTGGAGCAGATCGCCCGGCAGACAGGCGTCAGCCGCAGCTACCTCTACCGGGCCTTTCAGACCGCCTTCGGCTGTTCCCCCAGCGAGTACCTGACCCGCTACCGCATCCAGCGGGCGGCACAGCTGCTGCGGCACAGCGCCCTGCCGGTGGGGACCGTGGCCACCTCCGCTGGGTTTGAGGACCCCTTCTATTTCTCCCGGGTCTTTCGCCGGGAAATGGGCGTCAGCCCCACGGAGTACCGCACCGGCAGGCCATAATGCACAAAGGGTCCCTCAACCGGCGGCGGCAAAACCCACCAGCTCCCACATTGCGGAAGGCGGGGAGGCTGTGCTACAATGGGCACCATGATGAAAAAAGGAGCCGTATCCCATGATCAGTCTTTTACTGCTGAAACAAATCGCTCAGCTGTTTTTATGTATGCTGCTGGGCTTTTGCCTGGTGCGGGCAAAGCTGCTGAAGCCATCGGACAGCCGCGTGCTGTCCGTGGTGGTGCTGTATGTGGTGATGCCCTGCGTCATCGTGGATTCCTTTCAGATCGACTGCACGGCGGAAATGCTGCAGGGCCTGGCACTGTCCCTGGGTACGGCGGTGCTCATCCACGGGGTGATGTTTTTGCTGACGTACCTGCTGCGGCGGCCCCTGCGGCTGGGTCCCGTGGAGCAGGCTTCCGCCATTTACTCCAACGCCGGCAACCTCATCGTGCCCATCGTCAGCGCCATTCTGGGCAAGGAGTGGATCATTTTCACCAGCATGTACGTCATTGTCCAGCTGCCCCTGCTGTGGAGCCACTGCCGCATTCTGCTCAGCGGGGAGCGGACCATCTCCCTGCGGAAGATCCTGCTGAACGTGAACATCGTGTCCATTTTCATCGGGGCCGTTTTGTTCTTCCTGCATATCTCCCTACCCTCTGTGGTGGTGGGCACCATGGAGTCTGTGAGCAGCATGGTGGGTCCCATGTGCATGATGGTGGCGGGTATGCTCATGGGCAACGTGGATTTCCGCCGCCTGGTGGCCTCCCGGGGCATTTGGAAAGTGGCCTTTTTGCGGCTGGTGGGCTATCCGCTGGTGGTCATGGTGCTGCTGAAATACAGCGGCCTTGCCCGGCTGGCCCCCAACGGGGAAACCATTTTGCTGGTGAGCTTCCTGGCCACCATCACCCCCTCCGCCTCCTCGGTGACCCAAATCGCCCAGGTCTACGGCAACGACGGGGAGTACGCCGGCTCCATCAATGTGGTGACCACGCTGCTGTGCATTGTCACCATGCCCCTTATCATTGCCCTGTACCAGCTGTGACGGTATCATAACGATCAGCAGCGCCCCGGAGATTCCGGGGCGCTGTTACGTTTATTCCGTTTTCAAATAATCCGCCAGGTTCTCCGCAGTGACGGAGGCGTAGGGCAGCCAGACATACTTGCCGTCCTCCAGCTTCACCGCCGTCTCCGGGTCCTCCCCGTCCAGCAGGGCGCAGCTGAGGGCCACGATGCTCTCCGCCTGTCCGGCGGCGTCGTTGCAGACGGTGCCCTTCAGCGTGCCGTCCTTCACCGCCTCCAGCGCCGGGTCCGTGGCGTCCACTCCCACGATATAAGGCATCTCCTCCGCGGTCAGTCCGGCGGAGAGGCAGGCGTCGATGGCGCCCAGGGCCATGTCGTCGTTGTTGGCAAACACCACCTCCATGGCGCCGCCGAATTGCTGGAGCCACTGGTTCATGCGGGCGCTGGCCTGGCTGCGCTGCCAGTTGGCGGTGGCGCTGGCCAGCTTCTCGATCTCCATGCCGCCGGCAGTGAGGGTCTGGATGCTGTACTCCGTCCGCAAAAGGGTGTCCTGGTGGCCGGCCTCCCCCTCCAGCACCACGTATTGCAGGATGCCGTCGCCGCTGCGGTCCAGGGCGGAGGCATCCTCCCGCCAGGCGTCCAGCACCAGCTGGCCCTGAAGCCGTCCGCCCTGTTCGGCATAGGCGCCCACGTAATAGGCCCCCTCCCAGCGGCGCAGATCCTCCTCCACCGGCTCCCGGTTGAAGAAAATCACCGGCACATCCGCCGCCTGGGCCTTGTCCACGATGACGGCGGCGGCGGTGCGGTCCACGATGTTGACGCAGATGATGTCGTACCCCTGGTCCAAAAAGCGGTCCACCTGCTCGTTTTGCACCGTCTGGCTGCCCTGGCCGTCCGCCAGGCTCAGGTTGATCTTGATGCCCCGCCGCTGCTCCTCCTCCTGAAACCGCTGCTGGAGCTGCCGGGTCACCGTGGAGATAAAGGTGTCGTTTTGGTCGTACAGCGCCACGCCCACCCGGAGCGTGGGCGCTTTGGCCGTGCCGCAGCCGCTCAGCAGCAATGCCAGCGCGGCCAGCAGGAAAAAGATCCGTTTCATAGCGCCCTCCTTCACCGGGTCACCGGGAACAACAGCTTCTGGCTGTCTGGTTCATACATATTCTCCCGCCGGAGAATGGAGAATTCCAGGGGGCCCTCCGCCTCCCAGGCCTGGTGTCTGGCCAGACAGACCGCCGCCTCCACCGCCAGGTAGCCTGCCGCGAATTCATTTTGCGCGGCGATGGCGGTGATGCGGCCCTGCTCCAGTCCCGCGGCGATGGCGTTGCTGGCTCCCACGCCGTACAGCAGGGGAGCCGGCTGCTCCACGGTCTCCAGCACGGACGCGGCCGTTTCCAGGGCGCCGGCCTCAAAGGCCATCACCAGCGACGGCCGCCGCGCCGCCAGCGCCGTTTTCAGCGCGTCGGACAGCGTCTTTTCCCCGGGGACGCAGACATCCACCGTCCGGCCCTCCGCCTCCAGCACCGCCGACGCGGCCTCCAGCCGCTCCCGGACGGCGTTGTCGCCGGAGAGGCTATCCAGCAGCAGCACCGTTCCGCCGGGGCGGACGCCGTTGAGGGCGGCCTTGCCCAGGGCGGCCCCCAGGGCGGCGTTGTCCGCCCCCACCCAGGCCTTGGCGCCGCTTTCGCCCATATCCGTTTCCATGGTCACCACCGGCACCTGCCCCGCGGCCTGCTTCACGCTGTCCGCCAGCGCCTCCCGGTCCGCCGGCACCAGCACCACGCCGCCCGCGCCGCCGCTGACCTCCCGCTCCAGAAGCGCCCGCTGTTCCTCCGCGCTGCCGGCGGCGGTGAGGGTCAGAAGCCGCAGCTCCGCGTTTAGATCCGCCGCCGCCTGCTCCATGCCCTGGCGGGCGGCGTTCAGGGCGGCGGTATCCGTCTGCCGCAGGATGACGGACAGCTCCACCGGCTCCACAGTGCGGCTGGCGGGGTCCGGCTGCATGGCCAGCAGTAAAAACAGCATACAAAGCCCCATGAGGGGCACCACCAGCTGCAAAAGCACTTTTCGCTTCATGGCGTCTCCTCCTTCCGGTACTGCCGGGCGGCTTCCTCATCCAAGGCCGGCAGCCGGATGCGGACGGTGGTGCCGGCATCCGGCTCGCTGAGGATGGTGAGTCCGTAGGCCGGACCGAAGGTCAGCCGCAGCCGCTGATGGACGTTCCGAAAGCCGATGCCGGAGCCCTTTGCCCCGGCCAGGGCGGCGGGGCCGCCGGGGTCCAGCAAACGCTCCACCACCTCCTCCGGCATTCCGGGACCGTTGTCCGTCACCTGGATGATTACGTCATCTCCCTCCCGGAAAGCCCGGACCGCGATTTCGCCGTCACCGTCGGCGTAGGCCATGCCGTGATAGATGGCGTTTTCCAGCACGGGCTGGACAATGAGCTTGATGGTATACAGGCTCTCCACGCCCTCCTCCGCCGTGATGGAGGCGGAGAATTTGTTTTTGTAGCGCATTTTCTGGATGGTCAGGTAATGCCGGGCATGATCCAGCTCGTCGCCGATGGAGATGACGTTGCTGCCCCGGCTCAGGGAAATCCGGAAAAACCGGGCCAGGGAGGTCAGCATGACCACCGCGTCCTGGGTGCGGCCGTTTTCCGTCATCCACACGACGCTGTCCAGGGTGTTGTACAGGAAGTGGGGGTTGATTTGAGACTGAAGCACATCCAGTTCGCTGCGGCGCTTCTGCTCCTCTTGCTGGATGATGTCCTCCATCAGGTGGTCCATGGTGGAGGCCATGGACCGCAGGGAATGGCTCAGGTGCTCCACCTCATAGGGCCCGCCCACGTCAAAGTCGATGTTCTCCTTCCGGGCCTCCAGGTCCTTCACCGCCCGGTCCAGCTTTTTCACCGGCGCCGTGATCCACTCCGAGAGGCGCAGGTTCACGAACACCAGCAAAAACACGGAAAACAGCAGCACAAACAGTACGAACAGCACCAGCTGGCCGTAGTTATCCCACAGGCTCTCCACAGGCACCACGCCCACCAGCTTCCAGCCGGTGTAGCCCACGGTCTTCACCGTCACCTGCCGGCGGCTGCCCTGGAAGGTCTCTTTGTGGCTGCCGTCGGAGTAGCCGGCAGCGGCCAGGTTATTCTCCTCCTGGAGGCCGGCGTAAATCAGCTGCTGGCGGGGATGGTAAATGATCTCCCCGCTGCCGTCGATGAGGTAGAGATAGCCGGAGCCGGCCAGGTCCACATCCTTGCAGATCTGCTCGATGCCGCTGAAGCTCATGTCCACCAGCAGCACACCGCCCTCCATGCTGCCGCCCCGGGACAGCTCCACATACCGGCTGAGGGACACCACCCAGCGGTACCGCTGGTCCGGGTCCGCCCACAGATTCTGCACATGGGGCGTGGAAAAGTGCAGGTTTTCGATTTTATTGGTAGCCTGGGTAAACCAATCCTCCCACCGGGGAGAAACGCTGTTTTTCAGCTCCTGAAGGGGCGCTGCGGCAACGAGCTCGCCCTCCTGGGAAAACACGGCGATGGACACCAGGGAGTCCCGGTTGTTCTCATACAGCAAATCCAGGGCGGGGGAGAGGCTCTTGTCCTCCAGGTCCGTGTTTTTGATAACGCTGTAATAGGCGGTATCCGACACCCGCATCATCCGCCGCAGATAGGCGTCCAGATTCCAGTTCACCTGGGTCAGCACCCGCTGGCTGTTTTCCGCCTGCTGGGTGTTGTTGGAGGAGGAAAAGCGCAGAAACAGCGCCAGGCCCAGACCCACCAGGCCCACCACCGCCACGGCGGTGAAGGACAGGGACAAGATCATCTGAATGCTGGAGCGGCTGTACAGCTCCCGCCACCGCCGGTGCAAAGACTGGATGGCATCTTTCACCCGCGCCGCCTCCTTTCCCGTGTCGTCAATTTCCGGCGGCGCCCGCCCGGTATTTGGTGGGCGTCATGCCGAAGTGCCGCTTGAATACATAGCTGAAATAGTTGGGGTCCTCATAGCCGCAGCGGCGGGCAATGAGATACGTCTTATCCTCCGTGCTGCGCAGCATGGCGGCGGCCGCCTCCATGCGCACCACCGTCACGTAGGCGATAAAGCTCATGCCCACCTCCCGCTTGAACAGGGTGGAAAAATACGCCGGACTCAGGTGCAGATGCTCGCACAGCTTTTCCACCGACAGCTCGCTCTCCCCGTAATGGGCGTTGATATAGGCCTTGGCCTCCTCCACCATGCGGCCGGTGGTATCCGTCCGCTGGCGGCGGATGAGGGTCTGGATACGCAGGCACCGCTCCAGGCACCAGCGGCCCATCTGCTCCGGAGAGGTGAAGTCCGTGGCCTGCACGGCGCCGGTGAAGCCGGTGCCGAACACTGTCTCCACCTCCAAGCCCGCGTCCCGGGTCAGCCGCAGCAGGCAGGTGAGCAGTTCCAGGAAAAACAGCTGGCACTGGGACATGGCCTGGCCGGAGGAGCGGACCTTGTCCGTCAGCCGGTCCACCACCGCCCGGACCGCCTCCTCGTCCCGCAGCTTCACGGCGCCGGTCAGCTCCTCCTCGTCGCTCTCCGTGAACGCGGGGCGGACACCGGCGTCCGGCTCCAGGTCGCCGATATAAATGGCCTGGCCCTTGCCCACCAAGCCCCGGTACTCCAGGGCGCTGCGGGCGCCGGCAGCGGACTGGGGCAGGTCCTCCAGCCGGGCGCAGGGGGCGCCCACGCCCACCGTCAGCCGCTGGTCCAGATAGCTCTCCGCCAGGGCGCACACCCGGTTCACCGCCTGGATGAGGTCGTATACCGCCGCCGGAGCCGGCAGCGCCGCCAGCAGGGCCACGGAATCGTTGTACAAAAACGTCCGGCAGCGGATCTGCTCCGGCCGCAGGTTTTCCGAAAACAGCTGCTCCACGGACAAAATCTCCAGCTCGCTGCGCTCCTGGGCACGGTCGATATGGACGATGGCCGCCGCAAAGCAGTTCCCGCTCAGGTCCACGTCGTACCGCTCCGCCAGCTCCAACATCCGCTCCCGGGGGACCCGGCCCTCCAGCAGGCGGGAAAGAAGCTGCTCCCGCAGGATGGGCAGGCTCTCCTCGTACCGTTGGCGCAGCAGCTCCGCGTTCCGCCGCTCCGTCCGCTCCGCGTCCAGCTGGCCCTTCAGCTTCTTCAGCACGGCGGACAGCTCCGCGGCGTTGATGGGCTTTAAAATATACTCGGAGACGTTCATCTGGATGGCCTGCTTGGCGTATTCAAAATCGTCAAAGCCGGAAAACACCACGAATTTGCTGGCGGGCAGCCGGGCCGCCAGGATGCCGCACAGCTCCAGGCCGTCCATGAAGGGCATCTTGATATCCGTCAGCACCACATCCGGCTGCAGGGCCTCCGCCAGCTCCAGGGCGTCCTGCCCGTTTTCCGCCTCGCCCACCAGGGTGAAGCCCAGGCCCTCCCAGTCCATTTTCCGGCTGATGCCCACCCGGATATCCTCTTCGTCATCCACCAGCAGCACCCGGTACCGCTCCATACCATCGCCTCCCCGCGGAATTGTTTTACGTTCACAGTATACCACGCTTTCCCGGGAAAACAAAGACAAAAGGGCGCGCACCTTCGTGCGCGCCCTTTTGCAGGTTGTGCAATTACTTCTTCACCAGGTACTTCCGCATATCCAGGGCGCAGGCAAACAGGATGATGCCGCCCTTGATGATGTAGAACAGGTCCTGGTTCACGCCGATCATGTTCAGACCCACGAAAATCAGGCGCAGCATCAGAACGCCGATGATGACGCCGCGGATCTTGCCGATGCCGCCGACGAAGGACACACCGCCGATGACGCAGGCCGCGATGGCGTCGGACTCGTAGTTCAGGCCGGTGTTGGCGGTGTTGGAGGCCACGCGGGCACCCTCGATGAAGCCGGTGACGGCGTACATGGCGCCGGCCAGGGCGAAGACCATGATGGTGGTGGCGAACACGTTGACGCCGGAGACACGGGCGGCCTCCTCATTGGCGCCCAAGGCGAACATGTTCTTGCCGAAGGTGGTCTTGTTCCAGATGAACCACATGATGACCGCCAGGATCAAGGAGATCCACACATAGTTGGGAATGGGCGTGCCGGCCACTTTCAGGATGGAGCCGGTGATGAAGCTGCTGTAAGACTTGTCCAGACCGGAAATGGCCATGCCGCCGTTGTTGCCGGCCTTCATGTACAGCAGCAGGAACGTGTAGATGATAAGCTGGGTGGCCAGGGTGACGATGAAGGGATGCAGCTTGAACTTGGCCACAAAGAAACCGTTGAACGCGCCGAAGGCGGCGCCCACCAGCATGGCCAGCAGCAGCACCAGCAGCACGGGAGGCGGCGTCAGGTTCACCCACATCTTACTGGAGGCGGTGACCGCCTGCAGCAAGGAGGCGGAGATACAGGCCGTCAGGCCCACGATACGGCCGGCGGACAGGTCGGTGCCCGTCAGCACGATGCAGCCGCCCACGCCCAGAGCCACCGGCAGGTACGCGCAGGTCTGGGCCAGAATGTTGATGATGGAGGCGGGCTTAAGGAAGTTTTTGTTGACGATGGCGATGTAGATAACGGCCACGATCATGATGATGATCAGGGCGTTGTTCAGCACCAGGTCCAGCACGCGCTTGCTGGTCCAGGGCTGTCTGGCCCGGGCGTTGGCCTGGCCCTCTTTTTCCAGAGTCTTGGATTCGTTACTCATTGATGGTATCCCCCTCTTTACACATATTTGGCGGCCAGGGTCAAAATCTCCTCCTGGCTGGTCGTCTTGGCGTCCACCTCGCCGGCCAGCTGTCCGCCGGACATGACCAGGATGCGGTCACAAACGCCCAGCAGCTCCGGCATTTCGGAGGAGACCATGATGACGCCCTTGCCCTCTTTTGCAAGGTCGATGATGAGCTGATAGATCTCGTATTTGGCGCCCACGTCGATGCCGCGGGTGGGCTCGTCCAGCAGCAGGACCTCCGGCTTCGTCAGCAGCCAGCGGCCGATGATGACCTTTTGCTGGTTGCCGCCGGACAGGGAGCGGATCTGGGTCTTCTGGCTGGGCGTCTTGATGCGCATGGCCTTGATGGCCCAATCCGTGTCCTCCCGCATTTTCTTGTCGTTGAGGCAGATGCCGCCCATGAGGTAGGACTTCAGATTGGAGATGACGGTGTTGTCCAGAATGTCCCGGATGCCGAAGATGCCGGTGGCCCGGCGCTCCTCCGTCAGCAGGGCGAAGCCGTTTTTGATGGACTCCCGGGGATTGCGGTTTTTGATCTCCTTGCCGTGGAGGCGGATGGTGCCGCCGCCCTTGGTCATGGCGCCGAACAGGTTCTCCAGCACCTCCGTGCGGCCGGAGCCGTCCAGGCCGGCGATGCCCAGGATCTCACCCTGGCGCAGCTGGAAGGAGGCGTCCTTCAGCCGGGTGTACTTGCCGGACAGGTGCTCCACCTCCAAAATGGTATCGCCGGGGACGTTTTCCTTGGGGGGGAAGCGGTTGGTGAGCTCACGGCCCACCATCAGGCGGATGATCTCGTCCATGGTCAGCTCCTTGGCGGGCCGGGTGGCCACCCAGGTGCCGTCGCGCATGATGGTGACGTCGTCGCTGATGCGGAGGATCTCCTCCATTTTATGGCTGATGTAAATGATGCCGCAGCCCTTGCTGCGCAGCATGTTGATAATGCGGAACAGGTGCTCCACCTCCACCTCGGTCAAAGACGAGGTGGGCTCGTCGAACACGATGACCTTGGCGTCATAGCTGACGGCCTTGGCGATCTCCACCATCTGCCGCTGGGAGACCGGCAGGGTGGACATGACGGCCTTGGGGTCCACGTGGACCTCCAGCTGCTCGAAGATCTCCTTCGTGCGCTTGCGCATGATGGACTCGCTGACCATGATGCCGCCCACCTTGGGGTAGCGGCCCAGCCACAGGTTGTCGGTGACGGTGCGGGTCAGGGCCTGGTTCAGCTCCTGGTGCACCATGGCCACGCCGTTTTCCAGGGCCTCCTTGGAGCTTTTGAAGTTGACCTCCCTGCCGTCCAGGGTGATGGTGCCGCTGTCCTTGGCGTAAATACCGAACAGGCATTTCATCAGGGTGGATTTACCCGCGCCGTTCTCTCCCATGAGAGCGTGGACAGTGCCGGGGCGGACTGTCAAGGACACGTTGTCCAGTGCCTTGACGCCGGGGAATTCTTTGCTGATATTTTTCATTTCCAGCAGAGCCGGCTGATCCATAGTTTTCTCCTCCTTTGCGGTTTTTCACAGTGCTGCTGAAGCTTCTGCCTCGGCCGCGTCCGCGGGCGCGGCTCAGGCAGCGGTTCCATAACGGGAAATCAGGATATCAGGCAAGCGGGGCTGCCGAAATCGACAGCCCCGCTCCTTTTGCATGTCAGCCTTGGGGCGAGCGAGGTCCCGCCGCTTAGCCAGTGATCTTGGCGTAAGGAACGCGGATCTTGGCAACGCCGTCATCCACATTCAGGTCAGAGGTGTTGTCCATCAGCTCGGCGCCGTCCTTCACGTTGGTCACCAGGGTCATGATGGTGTTGGCCATGCCCTCGCCGTCCTGCTTGACGGTACCGGTCATCTGGCCGTCCTGGATCTTCTGCACGGCAGAGTCCATGGCGTCCACGCCGTAGACGGGGATGGTGGTGGAGCCTTCGTCGCCGGTGTTGTAGCCAGCGGTCTGCAGGGCAGCCACGGCGCCCTCGGCCATGTTGTCGTTGTTGGCGATGACCAGCTCGATCATGTTGCCGTTGGCCTCAGAGCAGGAGGCCAGGATGGTGGTCATGTAGTCGGTGGCGGCCTGCGCGGACCAGTTGCCGGTGGTATCCACCAGGTACTTGGAGGAGTTGTTGGCGTCATAGAACTCCAGAGCGGGCTTGCCGGCGGCAGTCAGCTTGGCATCGGCGTCCTCGACGGCGTACTGGGTGCGGTACTCGGCCTCAGCGTTGCCCTCCTGGCCCTTGAACATCACGTAGGTGATGACACCGTCGCCGTTGAGGTCCACAGCGTCATAGTTCTCCAGCAGGTAGTCGCCGATCATCTCGCCCTGCATGTGGCCGGCCTCGGGAGCATCGGTGCCCACGAAAGCGCACTTTTCATAGCTGTTCACCACATCGTCGGAAACCTCGCGGTTGAAGAAGATGATGGGGATGCCGGCGTTCTTGGCGGCATCGCAGGCCTGCTGGGCAGAGTCGGGAGAGGAAGTCTCCACGATGTTGACGATCAGCAGGTTGGCGCCGTTGGTGATGGCGGTGTTGATCTGGTCCAGCTGAGTGGCCTGGTTGCCGGCGCCGTCATAGTTGTTGTAGGTGATACCGGCGCTGTTGAGCAGGCCGTCCATGGCGTTGCGGACAGTGGTGATGTACGCATCGGCGAAGTTGTAATAGAACACGCCCACATTCAGCTCGCTGGCGGCGGGGGTCTCAGTGCCGGACTGTGCGGGAGCTTCCTCCTTCTTGCTGCCGCAGCCGGCCAGAACGGACAGCATCAGAACAGCAGAGAGAATCAGTGCAAAAGTCTTCTTCATCATTGTTCCTCCTATAAATTTTCAATTCCTGTCAATCCGCCTGGGGCGGACTTCCGAAGATACTTGTATTATAGCGGCGCCTCCGCGAAAAAACGATAGAAAAATCTTCGCAGTTCTAGGAAAAAACTTCGTTGTTTACTTTTTCATGACGTAAATTTTTCGCAAGTTTTTGTGAAAACAGACAAAATATTGCAAATATTTTTTAAGTTTTCACCAATTCCTCGTTTTTCTGCTTCCGGCGCAGAAAAGGGGGGACCTTCCGCCCCGCGGATTTGTGCAAAACTGCCTTTGCATTTTTTTCGGAAGTTTGTTATGGTTTTCATACAGCGTGTGGCGTAACTGCGTAAATCCAGTTGCTTGCCCCACGTTTTTTTGTCTCATGACAGGACGTGCGTCCGGAAGCGGTTGTTTCCGGCGGGGTCCTGTCTTTTTTCATACGAGGAGGTTTTTGAACCATGAGCGAAGCAAACGTCAACGCTTTTCTGGAAACGGAAAAGCTTGGCACCCTGATGCGGAAATATTCCGTTCCCTGCGTCATCTCCCTGCTGGTGGCGGCCCTTTACAACATCGTGGACCAGATCTTCATCGCCAACGCGTCTTATCTTGGCTCCTACGGCAACGCCGCCAACACGGTGGTGTTCCCCCTGACAGTGGTGGCCCTGGCCCTGGCCGTTATGATCGGCGACGGCTGCTGCGCCTACGTCAGCATCTGCCTGGGCTCCCGGAACAAGGAGAACGCCCACCACAGCATCGGCAGCGCCGTGACGCTGTGCGTGGTCACCAGCCTGGTGGTGACGCTGCTGTACCTGCTGCTGGCAGACCCCATTCTGACGGCCTTCGGCGGCCGGGTGAACCAGGAGACCTTTGACCTCTCCCAGGAGTACTTTTTCTATATCACCCTGGGCATTCCCTTCTATATGTTCGGCCAGGCCATGAACCCCATCATCCGCTCCGACGGCAGCCCCGCCTTTGCCATGGCCAGCACCCTGGCCGGCGCCGCCGTGAACATCGTGCTGGACCCGGTGTTCATCTTCGGCTTCCGGTGGGGCATGATGGGCGCCGCCGTGGCCACGGTGCTGGGCCAGGTCCTCACCGCCGTGCTGTCGGTGTGGTATCTTTGCCACCTGAAGGCCGTGGAGCTGGAAAAGCGGAGCTTTGTTCCCAACTGGAAGGTCATCCGCAAATTCATCCCCCTGGGCATTTGCAGCTTTCTCTCCCAGATCTCCCTGGTGGCGGCCATGGCGGCCGTCAACAACATGATCCGCAAGTACGGCGCCCTGGACGAGATTTTCGGCCAGGAGCAGTACGCCCAGATCCCCATGGCGGTGGTGGGCATCGTCATGAAGTTCTTCCAGATCGTCATCTCCGTCGTGGTGGGCATGGCCGCCGGCTGCATCCCCATCGTGGGCTACAACATCGGCGCCGGCCGGGCGGACCGGGCCAAGCAGCTGTTCACCTATCTGCTGACGGCGGAGGCCTGCGTGGGCATTATCGCCCTGCTCATTGCGGAGCTGCTGCCGGGCCAGCTCATCCAGCTGTTCGGCGCCAGCAACGAAAGCATCTACTATACCCAGTTCGCCAAGAAGGCCTTCCGGGTCTACCTGTGTATGCTGCCCCTGGCCTGTGTGAACAAGGCGGCCTTCATCTACTTGCAGTCCCTGGGCAAGGCCCTGTTGTCCACGGTCTTGTCCATGGTCCGTGAGGTGGTATTCGGCGTGGGCTTCGCCCTGCTGCTGCCGGTGCTGTTCGGGCTGGACGGCGTGCTGTACTCCATGCCCGTTTCCGACGCTTTGACCTTTGTCATCTCCGTGATCGCCATCGTATCCACCTACCGCGCTCTCACCGCCCAGGAAGGAGGCTCCCATGTCTGAACGCATCATCACCATCAGCCGGGAATTCGGCAGCGGCGGCCGTACCGTCGGCCGCATGGCCGCAAAGGCCTTGAACATCCCCTGCTATGACCAGGAGATCCTGGAGGAGCTGGCCCGAAAAAGCGGCTTTACCCAGGACTATATCCAGGAGCAGGGAGAATACGCCGCCCACGCCGGCTGGCTGTCCAACGCCCTGGCCTCCCGGTTCTCCGACGGCCTCACCTCCCAGGACCGGCTGTGGGTCCTTCAGCGGGAGCTGATTCTGGAGCTGGCAGAAAAGGGCCCCTGCGTCATCGTGGGCCGCTGCGCGGACTTCATTCTCCGGGAGAAGGCGGACTGCCTCACCGCCTTCATCCACGCGGATATGTCCTTCCGGGCAAAGCGCATTGTAGAGGTCTACGGCCAGCGCCAGGACTCTCCCCAGAAGCGGCTTCAGGACAAGGACCGCCGCCGGGCGGCCTATTACCAGTTCTACACGGACACCCAGTGGGGCCAGGCCCGGAATTACCACATCGCCCTGGACAGCGGCGTGCTGGGTATTGAGCGCTGCGCGGAGCTGCTCACCCAGCTGTATTGATATAAAAACATCCGGACGGGAATCCGTCCGGATGTTTTTACAGGTTCTTCAACAGGAATTCTTCAAACCGCTCCCGGGGCATGGGCGGCGCGTAATACAGGCCCTGGGCGGAACGGCAGCCCAGCTCCCGCAGGAAGCGCGCCTGCCGGGCGCTCTCCACGCCCTCCGCCGTCAGGGGAATGCCCAGGTCCCCAATCATCTCCACCAGATGCCGGGCAAAACGCTCCCCCCGCTCCGTCTCCAGGTCCCGGAGGAACTTCCGGTCCAGCTTCACACCGTCCACCGGCAGCTCCGTCAGGGCGTTCAGGGAGGACCAGCCGCTGCCGAAATCGTCCATCTCCACCCGGAAGCCCGCCTGCCGCAGGCGGCGGATGGTGTCGTTCAGCTGCGCGGGGTCGTCACAGTAGGCGGACTCCGTGATCTCCAGCGGCAGCATGTCCCGCCGGATACCCAGCCGGTCCAGCAATTCCCCCAACTGCTCCGCCAAGTCCATCTGGTACACATCCACCCGGGATACGTTTACGGACACCGGCACCGCCGGATGGCCCGCCTGCTGCCAGGCGGCCAGGTCCCGGCAGGTCCGCTCCCACATGAAGCGGTCCAGCTTCAAAATGAGGCGGTTGCGCTCGAACAGGGGCACAAAGGCGTCAGGGGAGAGGGAGCCCCGGGTGGGGTGGTTCCACCGGACCAACGCCTCGGCGCCCACCACTTTTCCGGTGGCCGGGTCGCACTTGGGCTGGTACCAGGCCTCCAGCTGGCCGGTTTGCAGCCCTGTCTCCAAATCGTCCGCCAGCTGCTGCTCCGTCTCCAGGCGGGTCCGGATGGCGTTGTCATAAACCGCCCAGTGGCAGTCGTAACGGTTCCGGATGGAATCCGCCGCGATTTTGGCGTTGTCGCACAGGATGGACACCGGCACCGCCGTGCCCCGGGCGGCGCAGATACCCAGCCGCACCGGCAGGTTCAGGCCCAGGGGATTCGTCCACCCGCGGATCTGGCGCCACAGCTCCTCGCCGCCGATTCCGCCGCCGGGAAAGGCCATGAGGAACTGGTCGGCGGTCCGCCGGGCCAGGATGGCGCAACTGAACTGCTTTTGGAGCCGCCGCGCCGTCTGCCGCAGCACCTCGTCCCCCACATTGACGCCGTACAGGGCGTTCACCAGCTTGAAGTTGCCGATATCCATGGCCACGATATCCACTTCCAGCCCCGGCTCCCGGCGCAGGAGGGTCTCCACCTGCTGGTAAAAGCCCTCCTGGTTGTAAAGGCCCGTCAAACTGTCCCGCTCCACCCGGTGGAGCCGGGCGGCGTTTTCCCGCAGCTGGAGGATGTTTTTCAGCCGGGCCAGAATGACGCGGGGCCGGTAGGGCTTGCCCAGGAAATCCGTGGCGCCCAGGTCCAGGGCCCGCACCTCCGCGTCGGCCTCCGTGTCGCCGGTGACCACGATGACGGGGATGCCGGCTCTGGGAAATTCCCGGCCCAAGGCCTCCAGAAAAGCGTACCCATCCATGCCGGGCATGATGAGGTCCAGCAAAATGGCGGAGAGGGAGGAGGTCCGCTGCCGGACGAGCTCCAGCGCCTCCGCGCCGTCGGCCGCCTGGAGCGTTTCGTACTCTCCCTTCAGGATATTGGCCAGTACCGTGCGGTTCACAGGGCTGTCATCCACGATCAGAACGGTTCCCGCCACAAAGGCCGCCTCCTCTCCCCGAAGTTTTTGTCATATTTATCAAGTTATAGTATACGAGAAATGTCCCCCGGATGCAACGAAAACCTGCCAAAAGCGACCCCGCCTGACGGCGGGGTCGCTCTATATGGATACGCGGTCTGTTATTCGCCGCGCTCCTCCACCTCTTCCAGGCGGTGGAGGTGGGGGCTGACGGTGCAGCTCATCTCAGCGGCGTCGTTTTTGAATTTCTCCACACTGACGGCGCTCTGCTTCACCGGCTGGATGGTGCCGGCGCCGGCCACGCAGCCGCCGGGGCAGGCCATACCCTCCAGCAGGTAGCCGTCCCGCTTGCCGGCCTTGGCCATGGCCAGCATCTTGCGGCACTCCCGCAGGCCGTCGCCGTACTCGATCTTGACCTCCCGGTCGGGGTCCATGTGCTTGATGGCCTCCACCACGGCGGCGGCCACGCCGCCGCCCACGGCGAAGCCGCGGCCCATGCCGGTGCCCTCGTCCATGTTGTCATCAGGGCCGGGGACGATTTCGGCAAAGTTGATCTCCTTGGCATCGAACATGCCCTGGAGCTCCTCAAAGGTCAGCACGAAGTCCACGTCGGAGCGGACGGAGCGGCGGTTGGCCTCCAGCTTCTTGGCGGCGCAGGGACCCACGAAGCAGATGCGGGCGTTGGGATGGTCCTTTTTCACCATGCGGGCGGTGATGACCATGGGAGTCAGGGCCATGGAGATGTAATCCTTGAACTGGGGGAACAGCTTCTTGGCCATAACGGACCAGGCGGGGCAGCAGGAGGTGCCCATGAAGGGCTGCTTGGCAGGGACCTCCTCCAGGAAGTCCCGGGCCTCCTCCACGGTGCACAGGTCGGCGCCGATGGCCACCTCCACCACGTCGGCAAAGCCCAGCTGGCGCATGGCGGCCTTGATCTTGGCGGGGGTGGCGTCCTTGCCGAACTGGCCCACGAAGGCGGGCGCCACGCAGGCGATGACCTCCTCCTTCCGCTTGATGGCGGTGATGATCTGGAAAATCTGGCTCTTGTCGGCGATGGCGGCGAAGGGGCAGTTCACCAGGCACATGCCGCAGGAGACGCACTTGTCGTAATTGATCTTGGCCCGGCCCAGCTCATCGGACTCGATGGCGTCCATGCCGCAGGCGGCGGCGCAGGGGCGCTCGATCTTGCTGATGGCCCGGTAGGGGCACTGGTTGAAGCATTTGCCGCACTTGATGCACTTTTCCTGGTCGATGTGGCAGTGCTTGTCCTTATCCAGATAAATGGCGTCCTTGGGACACACATTCATACAGGGATGGGAGATGCAGCCCTGGCAGCTGTCCGTGATGCGGACCTGCTTGGGGGGGCAGGCGTTGCAGGCGAAGGGGATGATGTTCACCAGGGGCTCCTCAAAATACTTCTGATCGGTGGCGGCCTCCTGAATGCTGGCGGAGATGGGCATCTGCTCCTCCGCGGACTGCAGGTTCATGCCCAGGGCCAGACGGAGCCGCTCCTGGACGATGGCCCGCTCCAGGAACACGTCGTGGCGGTGCTTGGCCACCTCGCCCTGGATCATCTTGTAGGGGATCTCGTCCACACGGCTCAAATCGCCGTCCTCATAGGCCAGACGGGCCACCTCGGTGAATACGTTGCGGCGGATATCGTCCACCGCGCTATGAACACCTCTCATATGTTTTCTTCCTCCATTGTGCCGGGCGGTCGCATACCGTCCCGGGTATTGCTGCTCTATTATATAAAAGCCTTTGTTTTTTTGCAAGGACCTCCCACTGGAAAATCTTTGCCACAATGTCAAGTGGTAAATTCAAAAAAAGGCAAGCGCCATTAAAGAGATCAATCTCTAATTACGCTTGCCTTTTTTATTCATGTTTTCTGCCTTGTACTGTAAGGCAGGCTATTTTATAATGATAAAGAAGCGTTTTGAAGGAAAATCTGTCCGTTGTAACATTGTGCGGACATTTTCCTGTTATGCTATCTCAAAAAGCATAGGAAGTGACGATATGAAGCATATTTTAGTCGTCGAGGACGACAGTTTCTTGAATAAAATGGTAACCTACAACTTGAGTGCTGATGGCTATGACGTAATATCTGCCTTAAATGCGAAAACAGCTACACAAGCTCTAAATTCAAGGGAATTTGATTTAGTTCTGCTGGATATTAACCTGCCAGATGGTAACGGCTTTGAACTATGCAAACTGATAAAGCCCCAGCACCCGGACACCATTGTAATCTTTTTGACTGCCAACGATCAGGAGAGCGATCAGATACGGGGATATGAAGTAGGCGCAGTAGATTACATTACAAAGCCTTTTGTAATTGGAGCCTTGCAGCGGAAAATCAAAGCCATGTTCGCCATGCTAGAACACCACAGGCCAGCAAAAGATATTTATGACGATGGGCGTTTGTTTTTAGATTTTTCCGAGCAAGCTGCTACATTGAATGGCAAGGCACTGTCCCTATCTCCAATGGAATTTAAGATGTTGAACCTGTTCCGCAAAAATCCCCGGCAAGTGCTGACCCGTAGGCAGCTTTTGGAAAAGCTGTGGGATATAGATGAACGTTTTGTAGATGAACACACGCTGACGACCTCGATCAGCCGGATTCGCAACAAAATTGAAGCAGACGGCGGTGCGCCCTATATCAAGACAGTTTACGGCATGGGGTATCAATGGACGGGAGGCGAAAAAAAATGACATTCAAAAACCTTTCCGTCAAGCGGTTGTTTGGCTGGATTGTGGCCGGATTATTTCTTTCGATGGCTGTTATTACTCTGTCCCTGTTCTTTATCACTAAACAGACGGCGGTATTGCTGACAGGTGGCGTATTGCTGCTGTGCGCGTTGATCTGGCTTTTTCTGCTGACGCAGATATTTGGAAAACGATTGTCCGCATTTACTTCTGTTTTGTGCCGAACTCTCGACCACATGATTGAGGGGAACGAAGCTCCCTTGCACCCGGAGGACAGCGAAACTATGCTGGCCCGGATCTGTTACCGGCTGTCCCGCCTCTACCAGATTATGCAGGAGAACCGGCGTAAGGTGGACGAAGAACGCCAAGAGCTTCAATCCCTCATTTCAGATATTTCCCATCAGGTGAAAACGCCGGTTAGTAATTTGAAAATGGCTGCGGATACGCTACTTGAAAAGCCTGTGAGCGAAGCGGAACGTATCGACTTTATCCGGGGCATCTGCTCACAAACGGATAAACTGGATTTTCTTTTTCAGGCACTTGTAAAAACCTCTCGTCTGGAAACGGGCGTGATCCAGTTGGAAAAGAAACCGGGCCGCCTTTTTGATACCGTGGCACAGGCCATGAGTGGGATCGTGTATGCAGCGGAGAAAAAGGAAATCACCGTGTCTGTGGACTGCTCGGAGGATTTGACCGTTTCCCACGACGGCAAGTGGACATCCGAAGCCCTCTTTAATCTGCTGGACAATGCGGTGAAGTACACCCCGGCAGGCGGGAAAATCGCTGTGTCGGTGGTGCTGTGGGAAATGTATGTGGAGATCAAAGTGACCGACACCGGCAAGGGCATTTCCGAAAGCAATCAGGCTGCCATCTTCCGGCGATTTTACCGGGAG
>Ga0129308_1000742_pt1 | contig 43268 bp, 41 predicted proteins | sample L827metagenome_FD_94440 | JGI IMG/M metagenome (GOLD analysis project Ga0129308, IMG submission 94440) | Ring-tailed lemur group fecal microbial communities from Wisconsin, USA - L827 metagenome | ecosystem: Host-associated > Mammals > Digestive system > Large intestine > Fecal | place: USA... | reverse complement strand
TATTGTATCTGTTATCTGGATGGCCCTAAAATCACAGTTGAATTTCGTTCTATTTTTGATGGCCAAGAAAATACTGTGATTTTTTAAAAAAACACTTGCATTTTGCTAAGGGTATGCTATAATACTATAGCGAAATGAATTTGTCTACGTAGCTCAGCTGGATAGAGCACACGCCTTCTAAGCGTGCGGTCGCGGGTTCGAATCCCTCCGTGGACGCCATCTTAAAAAGAAAGCCTTGATTTTATCAAGGTTTTTTATTATAGAAAAAGACTGCTATATAAGGAAAATAAACCAACCTTAAGCTTTTAACAATTAAGTCTTTTGAAAAAATATAAAACCTAAGCTTTATAAGAAACTTAGGTTTTATTAGTTGATAATATCTTTTGGTCTATTTTTGTCTGACTTATGACATGCTTGTTGACGAGTTCGGCGCATAATTGATAAGCTTGCTCGTGCATCTGCGAATGAACAGCTTTTTTAACAGCAGATAAATCCACCGCCAAGGCACATATTGCATGCCATATTTAACATTAGTAGTTTGCAGCAATAATCAGAAGGATCAAAGGTTGAAGTTCCATATTGTTGTTGGCGCTGACGATAACGAGTGCCGGCAGACTGCAGCTGACTATAAAGCATCTGATACTGCATATTCATTGGATTGATGCGAATTGCTTGACGAATATGATCCAAGGCAATAATATCATTGCCTAAATGGCTATTGACAATAGCGCTGTAGTAAAACCATTGATCGTTTTTAGTTGGGTATGTATCAAGCAAATGCAGTGCCGTCGTGTAATCTCCTCGATTGATGGCAAGAATGATTGCGTTAAAGGAAGAGGCATAGCCGTTTTGTCCGGTGTATGTTGCTGATAATTTTGCGACTGGCTGCCATATTTTCTTTCTTTCATAATTAAATCATAAGCATTCTGTACTTCTTTAAATTTTTCTGTATAAGCTTCCTGATTAGGATTATTAATATTAGCATCCGGATGATATTTTTTGCTTAACGTCCGGTATGCTTTTTTGATTTCGGCATCTGTTGCATTGCGGGAAACACCAAGTACCTGATATGGGTCCATTTATACCGTCTCCTTTCTTTTGTGCATGGCTGTGTACTTTGTCCATACACCTGAATATAATATGTTTTCAAGTAATTCTTTATTATCAACAATGGGGAGTTCATCCAATGCATCACACACTTTAGCCATTTGTAATTCAAGAATGTCATGAATCCAGACTTCAAAATCTGAATTATTTTTATAAGCAATGAGGACATTAAATGAATTGTTTTTAAATCCTCTTCAAGATCTTCGCAGGCATCCATCAGATAAATAAATTTGCCTAAATGCATGCCTATTTCAGAGAGAGTAGATTGCCATCTTTCGTTTTGAAAGGTCATGATTTCTGCCATGATTTTTCCAAACAAAGAAGAGAGTTTGTCAATGTCTTTCGATTGGGCAGATTCAAGAGCGTTGATTTCTTTCAGACAGTTTTCAATGACACTGGTTTTATGAGGGAATTTTTTTATGACTTTTCTTACCTTTCGTTTTAAGATTTGTTGATAGAAAAATGCTTTTTTGTTCTTATCATCTTTCCAGTCATCCAGACATTTATAATATGCTAAAAAAATCGTCATATCTGCAGCGTAATCTGTATAGGCATCCTGGCGTAACTGATGTAAAGTCAAAGGATGGAGCAGGCATCTTTTTTGCGTGCAGGAGGGGTCTTTTAAGTCCAGACTGCTTAAAAGCACAGCTACAAAAGTTAAATCATAATTCAGGCTGAGCCGGGAAAATTGACCATATCGATTTTTTATACTGTGACAAATACCACAGTAATAGCTGCGGTAAACCTGAAGTTCTCTGACTTTGAGCTCGGGCTGATTAGCGACAATATATCCAAACATACTTAGCTCCTTCTTGTAAAATGATGATGACAGGAAGGGCAGGTGATCTCAATTTTGCCACGTTTACGAGGGACCCGGACCATTTGTTGGCATTGAGGACAAAGAAAATATTTCCTTTCACGATCAGAAAGATTTCTTTTTATCACTTTAAAACGCAAAGAAACAGGCCGTGAATATTTAATAAAGCGTTGGTTTTCCTGCCTTCTTGCCATATAGTTTTTTGATAAGGCACGAAACAGTGAAAATAATAAACAGATAAAACCCAAATAATTCAGCCAATACTTATCCAGAAGCATAGCTAAAATGACTAAAATAAAATATAAGCATAATAAAAAATAGTTAAAGCTGTCATGACCGTATCGGCCTTGCATAAAGCGAATTATTTTTTCTTTCATAATTGATAAATTACCTCTTTTCTTTTTTTGTTACATTATAAATGGTAAATATAAACAGAAATTGAACTCTTTGCAAAACTGTAAGCTTGACATATTTTTTTTATTCCCATTATAATAAATGCGGCTACAATAGATTATATTATAAAGAAGGATGTGAATAAATGAAAAAAATAAAAATCATTGTGATGGCACTGCTGCTGGCTGGATGTTCAAATTATTCTTCGGAAAAGAAAAAAGAGTCTGTAAACAACAATGACAGCAAGATACAGGAAAAGTCAAGTGATGTGATCGATTTGCAGACAGCCAAACAGACAGCCCTGGATCATGCGGATGTTGAAGAAAATGAGGCCCAGATCATTGAAGCAAAACTGGACTATGATGATGGGGCAGAAGTTTATGAGATTGAATTTGTTGCTAATGATAAGGTTTATGATTATGAAATCATAGCAGCGGATGGCAGTATTAGAAAAATGTCTAATGAGCCAGTCGAAGAAATCAAAAAACAAGTTCAAGCACAAATTTCTTTAGAAGAGGCCAAAACAAAGGCGTTGGAAAATGCCGGTGTTGATCAGAGTGAGGCAGTTTTTACGAAAGTCAAACTGAAAATGGATGATGGTATTCCAGAATATGGCATTAAGTTTTACGCTGGGGATATAGTGTATATCTGTGAGATTGATGGCAATGATGGCACAGTCCTTAAAATGGAAACCGAAAGAAGAGATTATTAGTTAAGGCAGGAATCTTTACAGATTTCTGCTTTTATGATTTTAGGTGTTTTTACTTGCAATTTAGTATTGTTTGTCTTTATAATGATGGCGAGTTAGGGAAGGGGGTATTTAGATGATTGAGGAACTGATTAGTCAAGGGCATTATAAAGAGGCTTTAGAAATGCTGGAGGACAGAGAGGATGAGCAGGTTCGTTATTGGCGTCTTGTCTGTTTATATGGATTAGGTGAATACAAACAAGGCCTGGAGGAATCTAAAGCAGCTAAAATCCTTGCTAAAGACAGCTATTATGACGTTTTATGCTATTATATTAGTTTTTTGAAAGAAAATGAACTATATGAAGAAGCTGTCAATGTACTGGTGGAAGAATTATCCATGCCCTATATACCATATCAGTATGAAACCAAGCTTAACGAAGCCTATGATGAATTGCTGCTTTTAAAACAAGAGGCCAATGCGGTTTATGAAGGAAAAAAGAAAATTTTTTCTGATGAAGAGATAGAACTGTACTTTGCCAAAGGTGTGTCAGAGGATTTGGCAATGATGCTGATTGAACAGTTGGCGGGAACGAATATTCGCCGCTATCTGGGCGGCATTCGCCAGTTTTTAAAGAATCCTGAGCGTTCATCCTTTGAAAAGTCACTGATTCTGGAAGTATTAAAGGATCAGGAGGTAGATGAGGAATTAGAAATTCGCAAGCACGGACATATTATTGAAGCTAATCCGATCTATTTGGAAAATGTACTGGAGTCTACCGCTTATGAAGGAATTGGCGGTTTATTGGAAAAAGTGATTGAACATGAAAATCCTTCTTTATTTGCCATGTGCCTGGAATTTTTAGAATTTTATTTATATGATTGGTATCCTATGCTTGAAGTCATTGAAGATTATGAGGCCACGGCTGCAGCGATTCATTATTATCTGGCTGCTTTAAATGCGCTTGAGGAGGACGAAGAAGAGCTCTGCTATCAATATGGCACAACGCCGGAGGCTGTCAATGATGTTCTTGAAATCGTCCAGCAATTTCAGAAAATATAAAAAACAGTTGATAAATTGTGTGTTAATTATTTGATTATTCTTTTGATATCATGTATAATGTCCATTGATGTTAATCGGAGGTATAGAAATGAAAAGTGAATGGAACAAACTAGAAGGAAATTTAGGTGAATTAAAGGTAGAAATCTCAGGCGATGAGTGGAAAAAAGCACAGGATAAAGCTTTCAAAAAAATCGCGAAGACAGTTCGTATTCCTGGCTTCCGTGATGGTCATGCACCTATGGCAATGGTAAAACAGAGAGTTAATAAAATGGCTGTTTATCAGGATGCTATGGATAATCTTTTAGAAGCTAACTATAGTAAATTATTAACTGATAATGGTGTTGAACCTATTGCTCAGCCAACTTTGACGATTGATGAAGTCAATGAAACTGAATTAAAAGTAACATTCAAAATCGAAGTAAAACCTGAAATCGAATTAGGACAATATAAAGGCTTTGAAGTTGTGAAAGATGCTGTTGAAGTAACCGATGAGGAAATCGAAAACGAACTGAAAAACATGCAGCAGCAGTTTGCGGAAATGACAGTTAAAGAAGAAGGCGAAGTTGAAAACGGCGATACAGCTGTGATTGATTTTGAAGGATTTGTTGATGGCGAAGCATTTGAAGGCGGAAAAGGTGAACAGTATCCATTAACGATTGGTTCTCAGTCATTTATCCCAGGCTTTGAAGATCAGCTGATCGGTATGAAAGCTAATGAACAGAAAGATGTTGTTGTTACTTTCCCTGAAGATTATCAGGAAGAGAGCCTTGCTGGAAAAGAAGCAACATTTAAAGTTGTTGTCCATGAAATCAAATTCAGAACATTACCTGAATTTGAAGAGCTCCCACAGGAAGCCGGCATTGATGGTGTAGAAACTCTTGATGATTTAAAATTAAATATTAAAACAAGAATGACAAACCAGAAAGAAGCTGCAGCAGAAGAAAAATACACAAATGAATTATATGATAAAGTCATTGAGGCAACACCTATTGATTTGCCTCAGGCAATGATCGATAATGAATTAAATGCTTTATTAAACGAAGTAAAACAGAACATTCAGAATCAGGGAATTGATTTTGAAACTTTCCAGAAATTAACTGGCAAAGGTGAAGAAGCAATCAAGGAAGAATTAAAACCACAAGCTGAAAAACGCGCAAAATTCAATCTGATTCTTGAAGCTATCGTTAAAGCAGAAAATCTGACTGTAACTGATGAAGAAATCGATGAAGAAATTCAGACGATTGCCAAGTCTTATGGTGAGGAATTCGATAAGATCAAACCTTTATTAGAAGGTGTCAAAGAATCAATCTCTCAGGATGTCCTGATGAGAAAAGCAGTAAGTGTTATTCGCGAAAACGCTAAATAAAAGACGCCATCGCGTCTTTTGTTTTCGCTGGAATAAGCAAAAATTATAGGAGGTGTTAGATAGGATGGAAGAATTGCAAACTGAACTCGTATTACCGGTAATCTGTACACGCGGGATGATTGTTTTTCCAAACAATGATTTGACACTTGATGTCGGACGCCCAAAAAGTCTTAAAGCGATTGAAGATGCCGCTAATATATATGATGGCAATCTTGTATTTGTTTCCCAGAAGGATCCAGCAAGTGAGGATCCTGATTTTGATGGATTATTCCAAGTCGGTACGCTATGTAAAATTAAAAAGAAAATCCGCCGTGACAGTGCCGGTACCATCAAGCTGACTGTCAGCGGTGTGGATCGTGTACGTTTAGATTCCTTAGATCTGGTCAATGGATGTCTCTATGCTCAAATTTCACCTTTGCAGGATGTCTTCTCTGATCAGACTGAAGAAGTGGCATTAGTTCGTAATGTGGCCAAGAACATGGAGAATTTCATGGCTAGTGTACCAAGTATTCCGCATGATGTTCGAAATGCGTTATCTAAAGGTGTTTCATCCAGCCGATTAGCTGATACACTGGCGAATTACCTGCCTTTATCTTTAGAAAAAAAGCAGCGTTTGTTAGAGACTTTAGATGTCAACGAACGTTTAATGCTTTTAATTTCTGAAATTGAAGAGGAAAAGGTTATTAATGATATTGAACAAAACATTAATAAAAAAGTTCGTCAAAGCATTGATGAAAACCAAAGAGAATTCTATTTGCGCGAAAAATTGCGTGCCATTAAAGAAGAATTAGGTGATACACCTAGCAAGGATGATGATACAGATACACTTAGAGAACGTATCGAAAAAAATCCTTATCCTAAACATGTTAAAGAAAAAGCACTTGATGAGTTAAAACGTTATGAAATGATGCCGCCAGCTTCTAGTGAAGCAAATGTTGTCCGCGGCTATTTGGACTGGCTTCTTGATACACCATGGTATCAGGAAACCACTGATAACGAAGACTTGCAGGTAGTTGAAGATCGGTTAAATGAAGATCATTATGGTCTGGAAAAACCAAAAGAAAGAATTTTAGAGTATCTGGCAGTGAAACAGATGACACATTCATTAAAATCACCAATTTTATGTTTAGTTGGCCCTCCAGGGGTTGGTAAAACATCATTGGCTAAATCAGTTGCCCGTGCGCTTGACCGTAAGTTTGTCAAAGCATCTTTGGGCGGTGTGAAAGATGAATCAGAAATTCGTGGGCATCGCCGTACTTATCTAGGATCTATGCCTGGCCGTATTATTCAGTCAATGAAAAAAGCCGGTGTGATTAATCCTGTTTTCCTTTTGGATGAATTAGATAAAATGTCCAGTGATTATCGCGGAGACCCGGCCAGCGCAATGTTGGAAGTACTGGATCCTGAGCAGAATTCTTTCTTCTCAGATAACTATTTAGAAGAAGCTTACGATTTATCCCATGTATTGTTTATTGCGACAGCCAATTCTTTAGATGGCATTCCTGCGCCATTATTGGACCGTTTGGAAATTATTGAATTGTCAAGCTATACGGAACAGGAAAAACTCGTTATTGCCAGAGAGCATCTTTATCCAAAGAAGCTTGCAGAACATGGCTTAACGGCTGAACAGATGACTGTTACTGATGAGGCAATCATGTATATGATTCGACATCATACACGTGAGGCTGGTGTGCGTCAGCTGGAAAGACTGATGGCACAATTAGCAAGAAAAGCCGTTGTAAAAGTATTGAAAGAGAAATTACCAGCCGTACATATTGATGTTGCTGATTTAGAGGAATACTTAGGTAAAGATCGTTATGAATACACCCAGAAACTTGAGGAACCACAGATTGGCGTAGTGACAGGCATGGCATATACGCAGTATGGCGGCGATATTTTGCCAATTGAAGTTAACCATTTTGAAGGCTCCGGAAAATGCATTATTACCGGTCAGCTGGGCGATGTAATGAAGGAATCTGCTTCCATTGCCTTAGACTATGTGAAAAGTAATGCTAATCGTTTTGGCTTGAAAACAGAAGATTTTGAAAAGCAGGATGTTCATATACATGTTCCTGAAGGAGCTATTAAAAAAGATGGACCAAGTGCTGGTGTTACGCTGACAACTGCTATTTATTCAGCTTTCACTAATCGTCCTGTACGCAGTGATATTGCCATGACTGGAGAAATTACGCTGCGTGGTAAAGTATTGCCAATTGGAGGATTAAAAGAGAAATCAATCTCAGCTCACCGCAGCGGTATTCGAACAATCATCATTCCTAAAGAGAATGAAAAGGATATTGAAGATATTCCAGAACAGGTACGTCAGGATTTGACAATCGTATTGGCAAGTCACATTGATACTGTCCTGGATAACGCGATTGTTAAAGAGTAGGAAAGGGAAACCTTTCCTTTTGTTCAATTTTGAAAGGGGTTATTTACATGTATCAGGTAAAGCAGTCTGAATATCTCTTAAGTGCAGCATGGAAAAGTCAATGGCCTGATGAAAGTCTGCCTGAAATTTGTCTGGCAGGCCGCAGCAATGTAGGTAAATCAAGCTTTATTAATACGATGTGTCAAAGAAAGAAGCTGGCTAAAGTCTCAGCAACACCCGGAAAGACAAGAACTTTAAATTTTTTTGAGATTAATCATGAACTTCGCTTTGTAGACGTACCTGGTTATGGGTATGCCAAGGTCAATGATAATATTAAGGAACAATTTGGCGAAATGATGGAAACTTACATCTCTGAAAGACCAAATCTAAAAGCAATGATTATGATTGTTGATCTGAGACATACACCAACAGCTGATGATGTTTTAATGTATGAATTTGTAAAACATTATAATCTGCCAGTGATTGTGGTCGCTACAAAAGAAGACAAGGTGAAACGAAGCGAACTCAAAAAGAATGAGAAGAAAATCAAAGAAAAATTAAATTTTCATGAAGAAGATCAGCTGATTCGTTTTTCAAGTTTAACCAAGCTTAATGTAGATCGGGTATGGGATGCTATTCTTGAAAAAGTCCAGATTTCTAGTCAAGTATAGAATCCAATTCCTTTTAATTGGATTTTGCAAATCACTACCTAGTATATAAAAAAAACGATGTCTCACATCAGAGGCATCGTTTTTAATTGGCACGGGATCTTCTTTTTTTGATAATGGATGAAATATCTAAACAGATCCACAGAACAATTGTAAGAAGTAAAATCACAGCCAGGGTTCCGATAAACATTTCTGAAGTATTAAATGTTGCGGCAATTGGATTTAAAAGACTGCCAAAAATCTTCATAGAGATATCACCAACAGCATTAAATGCTAACCAGACAAAATGGAAAATACTTTCCGTTGGCGTTAACCAGTCACTTAATCCAATCATTGCGATACCGGCAATCAGGGTAATAACAATAGCGTTCATTAATGCATAACCGATATTGACAATAAAACTTGTGATTAAAGCAGGCTGATTGTCTGTCTCTTCATCATCATCGAGATAATCCTCGTTTTCGTTAAGCATATCTTTTTCCTTAATACCAAGTGTTTTTAATTCTTCTTTAGTAAAAATTTTCGTTCGTGTCAGATCTTCTTTAACAGGTTCCGGATCATTTTGCGAAACCTCACTAATCATATCCAACAGTGCGTTGTCTGTTGGAGAGGTTGACTGGGTTTCGGAATCAGAAGAAAGAGCATCCAAAGTCAGAGATTCATCTGTTTCTGTCAAATCTTTTAAAGGATTTTGGTCAGGTGCTTTTGAGTCGTCTTTAATGTCTGTCTGTTCTTCTTCCTGAACCATTGTTGGATTTGATCTTCTTTTTGGAACATCAGGTTCAATGTTTAATTTCAAAGCTTCAGTAATCGCACTGATTTTTTGAGTATCGTCTTTTAATGCAGATTCTAATGTCGTTAAAACGCTAATATCAGAGGTATCTGACAGACTGACCTGATTTTCTTCTTTTTGTTCCTGCAGTGTTTTTTCGACATTGATTTTTTGAGCCTTGGAAAATTCTTCCTGATAGATTGGTTCAATATAAGCAAGAATTTCTTTGTCCTGACGATAGACATCTAAAAGATACTGATAATTCTGATATAAATCCTGTGTATCACCATCATGTCTCATTAACAGGTATTGGTCAGAAAGTGGGGTGATTCTGCCGCCTTCAAGAATGAGATTAATAATTTCCAGAAGACTGTTTACCACTTTGAGACACCGAATATCCATTTCTTTTGTTACTTTTTCCAGGCCAGGGATATAAACAACATTCATACGCAGCTCATTAGCTGCAAGTACGCTGACACGATTTGCTGCGATGAGCAACACATCCGATGCAGAAAGCTGGTACTTTTCCAGAATTTTTTGATACAAATCAGGATCGGGCAGACATGCTGTTTGCGGATCATCATACATGATTTCTGTAGGCTGATGATAAAGTGCTGCAACTTTGAATAACGGTTCCGTATATTGTTTAGGGTGCGTAGAAGTAACAATGCATTTAATATTTTTTTGTCTGAATAATTCCATTAATTCCACTAAACCATCGCGGTGTTTTAAACCGTACATTTTAGAATAAGCTAACAGATCTTCTTCAATTTTGGCAATCAGACTTTCTTTACTCAAAAGTGCGGCATCAATTGGGCTATTTGAGAACATTGAACGGCAGCTGCCTAAGTGGTTAAGAAATTCATTTTTATCCAATGGGGAGTTATAAAGTTTACATAAACGCCGATAATAATTGTAGCGCAGTCTGGTTAAATCAAACATCACATCATCAAAAGAAAGAATGACGAGCTGTATATTTTTTGTGCTTTGTTTGTAATACATGAGTAACACCTGCCTTCGATAAACTTATTATACCATGTTATCAAAAAATCTTTAAGTCTTTACCTCAAATATTCATCTTAAATTGTCAGTCTTTTTTAAATGAAACCCTTTACAAAACAACTTGGCAGTGGTATAATATATCTCGTAAAGTGAAGGCGCATTCACTTATACATACCCCCTATTATCACCCTTACGTGAAAACCAAAATAAACCAGTCCACCCCCGGGCTGGTTTATTTGCATATCAGATTTCATATCTTTTAAGACAAGAGTGTGTTAAAATATATTATATAAAATAAACGGAGGTATACTCATGGAAAAAAAGTTAAACAGTCAGATTGTTTTTGATGGTAAAATCTTTAAAGTAACACATGATGATGTTTTTGTGGAAAAAACAGGACAGACTGCAAAAAGGGAAGTGGTGCATCATCATGGGGGTGTAGGCATTGTAGCGTATCTTAATCATAAAGTTTTACTGGTTAAACAATATCGTTATGCGATTGGTGAATATACATTAGAAATACCGGCTGGAAAACTGGAAGCAGGAGAGAATCCGGAAACCTGTGCCAAACGCGAAATTGAAGAGGAAACTGGCTATTGTGCTAAAAATATCCAAAAGATAACAACTGTTCTGGCAACACCGGGGTATTGTACAGAACATTTGCATATTTATTTAGCGACCGAGCTTGAAAAAACAGAAAATCCTCGTTTAGGAGACGAGGATGAGGATATTGTTTTTGATTGGTACGATCTTGATGACTGTATTGAGATGATTAAGCGTGGAGATATTAAAGATGCTAAGACTGTCATCGGTATCATGTCCTTAAAAGTTCTCTAAAGCTCATTAATAAATCTTGTGCCAGAATCTGCAGGCTGCACCTGAAATGATTCTGGCGTTTTTTTAGAAATAAGCGCTTAAAAGGTTAATTATATTTACTGCTTTTTTATTTTTTTATAGAGAGTGGCAAACCAGAAATCCATGCCCGTTTCTTCAATATAAAAACGCAGAATAGATTTCCAGTCCTTTGTTGCAGTTCCTAAAAAAATATAGTCTGCTTCATCTTTTATTGTTTCTTCTAAGAAGGTATACATTTTTCTGCCAATTCCCTGTGATCTGTAATCAAGATGAATATAGAATTCTTCAATTTCAAAGAAGCTGCTCTGATCGTCCATAATAGCAGTCATATTTTGAGCCATTGTGGTTTTTCCAAATAAATAGCCAATCATTTGATGGCTATCATAAGCTGTAAAAAATTCTGTATCCGGTAAATGACGCTGCGTTGTTATGAATATAACCAGTTGTTATATTTTCCTTTTCCCATTGCTGGGTTAAGGCAATCAGCTGTTTGATAACATCTGTTGTAGGGATGACTTCTGTAATAACCATTTTTTGCTTCCTTTGCTGATTTAAAAATTTAGTATATGCAGATTGATAAAAAAAACACTGTTGTTTTTACAACAGTGTTCGTATACAGATGGCGGAGACAGAGGGATTTGAACCCTCGCGCCAGTTTCCCGACCTACACCCTTAGCAGGGGCGCCTCTTCGGCCTCTTGAGTATGTCTCCATTGGCTGCTTAGTTATAATATCATATTCGAGTTTCTTTTTCAACTGTATTTTTGATTTTTTTAGAATAATTTTTCTTGTTATCTTTCATCAATGTTTTTTGAGAAATTTTAAAAAAAGTATTGATTTTTATTTTTTTTCATGTATAATATTTCATGCGTTAGATGAAAAGCAAGAAATATTGGTCTGGTAGTTCAGCCGGTTAGAATGCCGCACTGTCACTGCGGAGGTCGCGGGTTCGAGTCCCGTCCAGACCGCCAATATTCAAATATGCGAGTGTAGTTCAATGGTAGAACGCGACCTTGCCATGGTTGACACGTGGGTTCGATTCCCATCATTCGCTCCATCTAATTTGCGAGTGTAGTTCAATGGTAGAACGCGACCTTGCCATGGTTGACACGTGGGTTCGATTCCCATCATTCGCTCCATCTCTCCTTAGCTCAGTTGGTAGAGCATCTGACTCTTAATCAGAGGGTCCACGGTTCGAGCCCGTGAGGGGAGACCATTATGATAAAGATAACCGCGAAGTTAAACTTCACGGTTTTTTATTTGAAAAGGCATTGAATTGTGATATGCTTATTTCATGAGGTGGTCATATGGAAAGAAAAGTTAAAGAATGCCCTTTTTGCCATAGTCAGGATTTTAGAATAGGTTATGCCCCAATTTATGAACAGGCGATGGCATTGAAAAGATCACAATTATTGCATTATGTTGTTTGTGGTCAGTGTGGTACGGTTATTGATCAGTATGTCAGTCATCCTGACCGACTTGAGCCGTTAGTCGATGCTATGAGTGAAGCTTTGCTGGAATATGTAAATAAACATCATTTTATTTTATGCAATCAAAATGCGAAAGCTGATTCTTTGGAAAGTTTAGGCTATTCTATGGCCCATGCGGCTGCTTTGATTAATGATCATTGTTTAATATACACTAAAGCCTTTGAAAAGCGTGCCACGTATCTCTCTTTAGATGTTTATCGATACTATCAGTGCTGCATGAAAAAAATAGAATTGAATCATGATGAGAGAGTCCTTTACCAAACATTGGAAAAGCATGAAGTATTATCCAAGGAAGCGTTAAGACAAGCCGTTTCTTTAGATAAAAAAACTTTGGAAAAAGCGCTGGATCATCTTTTGGAAATGGGAAGAGTGACTGCTTTTTCCAGTTACCGCCAGTCACTGAATTGGTATGCTTATGTTTATTGTACGGATGAGTATTTGTTATCCCATGTTGGAAAACTTCACGGGACTCCGGACTGTTATCATGTGCTTAAAGAAAAAATAGGCGATCTTAAGCCGTTCCGTGCTTTAAAAAAGTTTCACATAAATGAGGAGGGGTAACCATGTATCAGGTCATTGTGGATAAAAACAGTGATGGTCAGAGAGCTGACAAATTTATCAAAAAATTGCTTCCTTTAGCTCCTGCAAGCTTTGTATATAAAATGTTCAGAAAAAAAGACATCAAAATTAATGGTGTAAAAGCAACTGAAAAAACAATGGTCCGTGCCGGAGATGTAGTTGACATGTTTTTGTATGAGGACAAAGTGAAAGCATTTCAAGAGGAAGTCCAAATAGAAAATATACCTACCCATTTTACTGTAGTCTATGAAGATGAAAATATTCTTGTTGTTAATAAGCCCTGTGGTCTCATTTTGCATGAGGATGATAAGGAAAAAAAACAGACGCTGGTTAATGAAGTTCTTGCTTATCTTTACAGGAATGGGGCCTATGACCCTCATACAAGTCAGGGGTTTGTGCCAGGTCCGGTCCATCGATTGGATCGTAATACAAGCGGTCTGGTTATTTTTGGAAAAACCTTTGAAGCTTTAAAGGACCTCAATGAAATGGTCAGATTAAGACATTGTATTGAAAAGCGGTATTTGACAATTGTTGCTGGTGAAATAAAAAAGGATGGGCATTTACTTGGGTATATGAAAAAAGATGAAGATAAGCAGAAGTGCTTTATGGTTTCATCTTCAACCCCTGGTGCTCTAACAATGGAAACGAAATATCGGGTTTTGAAACATCAGAAAGATTATTCTTATCTGGAAGTTGAATTAGTGACAGGCAGAACGCATCAGATTCGCCTGCATATGGCAAGTATTTCACATCCGGTTATTGGCGATCGCAAGTATGGCAATTTTGAAGTCAATAAATACGTTAAAGAAAAATATGGTTTGCATCATCAGCTGCTTCATGCCTATCAGCTGACTTTTAAAAGAAGCTTCGGTTCCCTGAGTTATCTGAATGGAAAGGTGATTCGGGCGATGCCTGATGGTAAGTTTGAACACATTCTTAATGATTTATTTTAAAAGCGCAGTGCGCTTTTTTTATTATTAAGATATTGTTTAAAGAATTTGTTCATTTTGCAATATTTGTTTTGAAACCGCTTCGATAGTATAGTATAATAGTAGAAGAAAAACTTAACGAGGAGGAAGTTAAATGAAATTTTATATTGGGATTGATTTAGGCGGAACAAATGTTCGTACACTGCTGGTAGATGAAAACGGGAATTCCTACAGCGAAGTTAAAGATGTGACAGAACGAGAAAAAGGACCAGATTATGTTTTTTCAAAAATAGTTCGTCAGATTGAATCACTGGATACGACTGCTTGCGGCGGGCTTTCAGGTGTAGAAGGAATTGGTATTGGTGTTCCAGGACCAGTAGATACAGTTCATGGTGTAATGATTATGGCTACAAACCTGCCAGGATTTGAAAATTATCCAATTTGTCAGAAATTGGCAGACCGTTTTAATTTGCCAACTTTTATTGATAATGATGCAAATGTCGCAGGTCTTGCGGAAGCAATTTTAGGCGCCGGCAAAGGATATCCTATTGTTTACTATGTAACAATTTCTACAGGTATTGGCGGAGCTTTAGTCGTTGATGGACGTTTGGTTTCAGGCGGACGTGGTCATGCTGGTGAAATTGGAAATATTATTGTAAAGAACAATGGCTATAAATATGGCGGACTGAATCCAGGCGCAGCTGAAGGTGAAGCAAGCGGTACAGCAATTACCCGTAAAGGCAAAGAATTGCTTGGAGAAGATGTTGTTAAACATGCGGGTAATGTATTTGAATTAGCTGCTCAGGGCAATGTCACTGCTCAGGGTATCGTGGACGAAGTAATTTCTGAATGGGCAACTTTATTTGCGAATATTGCTCATACGGTTGATCCATATGTTTTTGTTGTTGGCGGCGGTGTTATGAAATCTAAAGAATATTTCTTTGACAGATTAGTTGAACAATTTAACGCTAAAATCCATGTTGGTATGCGTGGTCACATTCAGTTCCTTGCTCCAAAAATTGAAGACTGTGGTGCTATCGGAGCTGCTATGCTGCCAATGTCTCGTTTAAAATAAGCACGCTTGTCGTGCTTTTTTTCTTGCCCGACTGTTTTTTTGAAGCAAGTTGTGATATGATAGAGAGCACGAGGGGGATGACAATGAAAAAAAGAGTAGTATTAGGGTTGTCAGGCGGTGTCGATTCCGCAGTGGCGGCTTATTTATTAAAAGAACAGGGCTATGAAGTCATTGGCGTTTTTATGCGTAACTGGGACAGCAGCCTCAATAATGATATATTGGGCAATCCAACAAATAACGACGATGTCTGCCCTCAGGAGAAAGACTATCAGGATGCCAAAAATGTGGCTCAACATTTGGGAATTGAGATTCGCAGAGTAGATTTTATTAAAGAATACTGGGATCAGGTATTTACATATTTTATTGAAGAATATGCGAAAGGAAGAACACCAAATCCGGATATTCTCTGTAATAAACATATTAAATTTAAAGCATTTTTAGATTATGCACTTTCTATTGGTGCGGATTATATTGCCACAGGCCATTATGCACGTATTGATCATACTGGTGAACAATCAGTATTATTAAGAGGCGCAGATGATAATAAAGATCAGACATACTTTTTATGCCAGCTCTCACAGGAGCAAATTAAAGAGGCTTTATTTCCAGTAGGACATTTGACAAAATCGGAAGTCAGAGACATCGCACATCAGTTAAATTTACCGGTTGCAGATAAAAAAGACAGTACGGGGATCTGCTTTATTGGGGAACGGGATTTCCGTGAATTTCTGAAAAACTATATTCCTGCTAAACCAGGTAAGATGGTAGATATCGTTTCTAAAGAAGTAATAGGTGAACATCAGGGAATTATGTATTATACAATCGGGCAGCGTAAAGGACTGAATATTGGCGGTGCCAAGTTACCATGGTTTGTTTGCGGCAAGGACTATGATGAAAATGTACTTTATATTGCTCAGGGCGATGAAAGTGAGTGGCTCCATAGTGATGGTGCGTTAATCAGTGATATGAACTGGATTCTTAATGGTTTGGATGAGCAGTTCCATTGTACAGCAAAATTCAGATATCGCCAAAAAGATAATCCGGTCACTGTCAAAAAGATAGATGATAATCATGTTTATGTCACTTTTGATTATCCTGTTAAAGCTGTTACTCCAGGACAGGCAGCCGTATTTTACGATGGAGAAGTGTGTCTAGGCGGCGGCACGATTGATAAAGTGTATAAAAATGGAAAGGAACTGGATTATTTATAATGAGCGAGGTTTTAACAGGCAAAATCAGCCAGATTCGTTTTTTCAGTGAGGAAACAGCTTTTATCGTTATGAATGTAGAAACCAGTGAATTGGAAAGGCCGGTATTGATGACAGGTTATATGCCTGATTACAGTGAACAGCTTTCCTATCGCTTTACCGGCGAATTTACGGTGCATCCTAAATATGGCAAACAATTTAAAATTGAAAGTTATGAAGTGATGGCAATGGATGATAAAGAAGCGACGATTCGTTATCTCTCCTCATCGCTTTTTCATGGCATTGGGCCGGTTTTAGCAAGCCAGATTGTCGATCATCTGGGGGCGGATGCATTAGAAAAAATTACCGCTAATCCGGATGTCCTTGATCATATTCGAGGCATGACTGCAGAAAGAAAAGCTGCTATTTATGAAGTTTTGAGCCAGCAAAGCCAGCAGCAGAAAACACTGCAGTTTTTAATGGGACACGGACTTTCTTTAAAAATTGCCACGAAAATTATAGGGGTTTATCCGGAAAATGCAATTGAAATCGTTGAAGAGAATCCCTATGCATTGGCGGAAAATGTTGAGGGTATCGGTTTTAAAATGGCAGATGAGGTCGCTCAGTCACTAAATTTTCCTAAGGATCATCCATATCGTCTGGCCGCAGCGATGTTATCAGTGATTAAACAGGAATGCATGAATCGCGGCAGTACGTTTTTATCCTATGAAATGATTGCTGAGCGTTTTCTGAAATTATTCAGTTTTGTTGATGATCCATTAGCCGTTTTAGAAAATTTAAAAAAAGAGGAAAAAATCATTCAGGAAGAAGACCGTTATTATCCGGAAAGTTTGTACTATGCTGAAAAGCTGATTGCAGATGTCTTAAAAAGATATATTGCCGGCATGTCTAATCCGGATTATGATTTTGAAGATGTTGAGGAAGGCATTGAGACTCTGGAAGAGACTTGGAATATTGCATATGATGAAAGCCAAAGAGATGCGATTTATTCATTTTTGGAAAATGATTTGATGATCCTCAGCGGCGGTCCTGGCACTGGTAAGACGACGATAGTCAAAGCTATGCTGGCTTTATATCGAAAAATAGAACCAGGCAAGAAAATTGCTCTGGTAGCACCAACTGGACGTGCGGCCAAACGCCTGAGTGAAGCCTGTGATTTAGAAGCAACAACAATTCATCGGCTGCTTAAATGGGATGTATATACGAATACTTTCAATCAGGATGAAGAGCATCCAATTGACGCTGATCTTCTGATCATTGATGAGTTTTCTATGGTTGACACATTTTTATTCAGCCGTCTGCTGGCAGCTTGCGGACAAGTGACAAAAATACTGATGATTGGCGATGAAGCTCAGCTGCCTTCTATTGCCCCAGGACAAGTGCTATATGATCTGATTGAAACTGGACAAATTGAATGTGTCTTTTTGAAACATATTTTTCGCCAGCAGTCAAAATCAGGCATTATTTCTGTTTCTCATGCTTTAAGAAATGATGAACTGGATGCCTTAAATGATTTTTCCAGCTATAGCGATATTCATTTTATGCCTTGCAGAGAACAGGATGTTGTTCGTTTTGTTTCCAGGATTATTGGCAAAGCTATTGATGAAGGCTATGATCTTTATGACTTTCAGGTGCTTTCGCCCATGTATCAGGGAGCAGCCGGCATTGATGCAATCAATGAAGCTTTGCAGGAACTGATTAATCCTAAAGAAAATGGGAAAAATGAGGTACGCATTTACCAGCACATTTTCCGGGAAGGTGACAAAGTGCTGCAGTTAAAAAATCGTCCGGATGATAATGTTTTTAATGGCGATATTGGTATCGTTATAGAGATTCAGAAGCGCGATGGCTTCTATTATCAGCAGGATAAAATCATTGTCGATTTCGAAGGCGATATTGTTGAATATACAAGTCAGGACTTCAATCAGCTGACATTAGCTTACTGCATGTCTATTCATAAAGCACAGGGCAGTGAATTTAAAATTGTTGTTATGCCGCTGGTATCCAGACATGGCCGCATGCTTCGAAAAAACTTGATCTATACAGGCATGACACGTGCTAAACAAGCTTTATTTCTGATCGGCGAAAAGAATGCACTGACATTAGGTGCGTCAAGAAATGAAAATCGCCGCATGACGACCCTGCAGCAGCGTTTCAAAAAAAATGATGAAATTTCTCCGTATGATTTTATGAATGAATAACATACTAAGACTGAGCTTTTTAGAAAATGAGGTGAAGTCAAATGATGAGAATGGCAGAAGTCATGATGATTGCCGGAGCAACAGCGGTTGGCTTTAGTATGGCATCAGATCCTAAAATGAAACGAAAGGCTAAACGCATGCAAAGGCAGCTGAAAAGAAAACTGAACTTCTAAAAGCCTAGGAACCAGTGAAGACTGGTTCTTTTTCATTTATTGCATAATTTCTAAAAAAATGACCATCGTTAATTCAGGTGATGCTTCTATGCAAAAGTTTTTAAATGAATCTGCCCTTAGGAAAATTCTGTTATTTCTTTTATCCGGCATAGCCCTGTTTTACTTGTTTGAAATATGGCATATATTTCGTTTTATGCAATTAGTTATTCATGCAGTGATCCCCATCTTCATCGGTATTTTTATCAGTTTTCTTTTAGAACCATTGATTGTCAGACTTCATCGTTTGGGAATCAAACGTAAATGGGCATGTTTACTTGTCTACAGCAGTGCGGTAGGACTGTTTTTATTAACGCTTATTTACTTAATTCCTGTCATGGCCAGTCAATTGCAGGGATTTATCAATTATTTGCCAGAATTAACTGGATATCTGACTTCTTTTGAAAATAGTGAGCTTAGCCGTACTATTAGTTCATTTCATCTTGAAAAGCAGATTTCTGGTGTGCTCGAAGAGTGTTGTCATATACTGTTTGAAAATTTGGGGCATTTTTTAGATAGTTTTGTCCAATTTGGCATCGGTGCTGGCGCAGCCTTGTATCTTTCGTTGGACTTTAAAAAAGTCACGGCTTATTATTATGACCTGGCGCCCAAAAATTACCGTAAGGAGTACTGGATTATTTCTAAAAGAATAGGGCATAATGCTTTTATGTTTTTAAGATCAACATTATATGATACATTTATTTTCTTTGCCCTGTCAGCTTTAGTATTATCTATATGTCGTTTTCGCTATCCGCTGGTTTTTGCCGCAATTCTTGCTATTACAAATTTAATTCCTTATATTGGACCTTATATTGGCCTTATTCCCTTAGCTATCTCTGGCTTTATGATCAGTCAATCTCAAGGAGTGCTGGCAATACTTATTGCTTTTGGCTTGCAGAGTATTGAATCATCACTGATTTGTCCGCTGCTGTTAAAAAATATGATTTATCTGCATCCGGTCGTTGGTATATTTAGCATTTCCTTTTTTGGGGCATTATTTGGGGTTGTCGGCATGATTTTTTCACCATTGCTGATGATTATTGCTAAAATTCTTTATGAAGAGATCATTTTAAAGCAAATATGGCTTGAAAAAAAGCAGGAAATGGTCTATAATTCTGATGAAATCGATGAAAAAGACGAGTAAGTTAAAACTAGGTCTCAAGAGAGTTGGCGACTGGTGCAAGCCAATGACTGAATTAACTGAAGCTCCTTTGGAGAGTGACTAATCCTCACCGTTAGCGACGTTACAGCTGGAAAGGTGCATGCCAAGGCATGAATTAGGATGGTACCGCGATATAGTCGTTCCTTTTTGAGGAACGGCTTTTTTATTTAAGAAAGGGTGGAATTAAGATGAAACAATTAACAGGAAACCAGACAAGACAATTATTTTTGGATTTCTTCAAATCAAAAGGACATGCGGTTGAGCCGGGAATGTCTTTGATTCCTGTGGATGATCCAACTTTATTATGGATTGGTGCCGGTGTTGCAGCGTTGAAAAAATATTTTGATGGCACTATGAAACCGGAAAATCCAAGAATTACGAATGCGCAAAAATCTATTCGTACCAACGATATTGAAAATGTAGGTGTGACTGCCCGTCACCATACATTCTTTGAGATGCTGGGCAATTTCTCAATTGGTGATTATTTTAAAAATGAAGCCATTGCTTTTGCCTGGGAATTTTTGACTTCTTCAGAATGGCTGGGCATTGAAAAGGAAAAATTATATATTACAGTTCATGATAAAGACCAGGCGGCTTATGACCGCTGGGTTGAGCTTGGCGTTGATCCAAGTCATTTATTAAAAACGCCAAATAACTTCTGGGAAATCGGTGAAGGTCCTTGTGGCCCTGATTCAGAGATTTTCTATGACCGTGGGGAAAAATATGACCCTGATCACATCGGTGAAAGACTCTTCTTTGAAGAATTGGAAAATGACCGTTATGTAGAAATCTGGAATCTGGTTTTCAGTCAGTATAACTCAAAACCAGGCGTTCCTAGAGAACAGTATAAAGAATTGCCTCATAAAAATATCGATACTGGTATGGGACTGGAAAGATTGGTTTCAGTTATCCAGGGAGGAGAAACAAACTTCGATACAGATCTGTTCTTGCCTATCATTGAAGCGACAGAAAAGAAAGCAAAAATCAGCTACAAAGAAAATAAGATGGCTTATCGCGTTATTGCCGATCATATTCGTACAGTCACTTTTGCCTTAGCTGACGGCGCAAGTTTTTCTAACGAAGGCCGTGGTTATGTTTTAAGACGTATTTTAAGACGTGCGGTGCGTTATGGCAAGAAAATCGGTATTCAGGGATCCTTCATGTATGAACTTGTTAGCGTTGTAAGTGATATCATGAAAGATTACTATACTTATCTTCCAGAAAAAGTCGATTTTATCAGTCGTTTGGTAAAGATTGAAGAAGAAAAATTCCATTCAACTTTAAACGATGGTGAAAAAATGCTTTCAAGTATGCTTGCTAAAGCAGAAGATAAAAAATTAAGCGGACAGGATGCTTTCCGTTTATATGATACATACGGCTTCCCATTTGAATTGACGCTGGAAATTGCTGGCGAAAATGGCGTGACTGTAGATGAAGAGGGCTTTAAGGAAGCAATGGCTAATCAAAAAGCCATGGCAAAAAATGCCAGAGAAAAAACTGAATCTATGGGCAGTCAGAATGCTGAGTTAATGGACTTCATGACACCTAGTGAATTTATCTATGATCCTAGTCCAATTGAAGGCAAAATCATTGCTATTTTTAAAGATGGACATATGGCAGAAACTGCAGATGATGAAGCAGATATTATGCTTGATGTAACGAATTTCTATGCTGAAATGGGCGGACAGTGTGCAGACACTGGGACTGTTGAAAATGAACAGTTCAAAGCCAAGGTTACTAATATCATCAATGCGCCAAACAAGCAGCATATGCTTCATCTGACAGGCGTTCAGGGTGAAATCAAAGTAGGCGACAAACTGAAGCAGATTGTTGATACTGATCGCCGTGCGAAAATTCAATGCAACCATACAGCAACTCACTTGCTGCAAAAAGCATTAAAATTAACGGTTGGGGATCATATCAATCAGGCTGGTTCTTATGTTGATGACAGCCGTCTGCGTTTTGACTTTACACATTATGAAAAATTAACAGCATCACAGTTAGCTGAAGTTGAAAAACGGGTTAATGAAGAAATCTTTAAGGCAGAAGCTGTTCAGATTGAGCAGATGAATATTGAAGACGCTAAAAAGAAAGGCGCCATGGCACTTTTCTCAGAAAAATACGGAAATGTTGTCCGGGTTGTTTCTGTGGGTGATTATTCTGTAGAGCTTTGCGGTGGCTGTCATGTTTCCCGCAGTTCAGACATCGGTTTATTTAGAATCGTTGGCGAGGAAAGTATCGGTTCTGGTATCCGCCGTATTGAAGCTGTCACAGGCATGGCTGCTTATGAAGCCTTCAAACATAGTGAATCATTATTAGATCATACAGCCGAAGTATTAAAGGCTGGCAATGTCGAAAAGATTGACGAAAAATTAGCTGCAGTTTTATCTGAAAATGCGCAGCTGAAAAAAGAAAATGCCACATTGCAGGACCGCATCAATGCGCATGAGGCAAAAGATGCTCTGAAAAATGTGCAGATGGTTGGCGATATACCATTACTTTGTGTGGAAAGCAATGAAACTGATAATGCGGCTTTAAAGAATCTGGCTTTTAGTTATCGTGATTCTTTAGGATCCGGTGTTGTTTTACTGACAAGTACAGGCGCTGATAAATTATCTTATTTTGTAGCCGTAACCAAAGACATTGTAGCTAAAGGTGTGAAAGCCGGGGATTTAGTGAAGGCGATCAATACAGTTTGCGAAGGCCGTGGCGGCGGCAAACCAGATTTCGCTCAGGGCGGATGTAAAGATATTCAGAAAAAAGAAGCCATTATTTTAGAGATTCAGAAGGTATTAATGTAGATATTTTTTCCAAAATGATGTAAACTAATAATAGGTGGTTTCAGAAAGGGGCGATATATATGAAAAAAGATAATTCCAAGACGATGATTTTCAGTTCTGAGGATATTAAACGAGAGGTCATTCGTTCAAATTTGCAAACTGTATTTTCCGCACTGCAGGAAAAAGGGTATAACGCCGTTCACCAGATTGCTGGTTATTTAATTTCAAATGATCCTGCTTATATTTCAAGTCATAAAGGTGCCCGTCAGATCATCCAGCAAATTGACAGGGATGAAATCATTGAAGAATTAGTGAAGTCTTATATGGAGGACCGGCATGAATAAAATCATGGGTCTTGATTTAGGTTCAAGGACTGTAGGTATTGCACTTTCCGATATGTTGGGAATGATTGCTCATGGACTGGAAACTTATCGTTTTGAGCCTGATCATTATCAGGATGCTTTGAATCATGTTTTGGAAATCGTTGAGAAGGAGCAGATACATACTATTGTTTTAGGCCTGCCTAAACATATGAACGGTGATATTGGAGATCGGGCAAAAATCTCTATTCGCTTTAAAGAAAAACTGCTTGAACGAAAACCTGAATTAAATGTGGTTCTTGCGGATGAACGTTTAACAACTAAAGTAGCTGAGCAGTCGCTGATTTATGCCAATGTCTCACGCAAAAAACGCAAAGCTGTCATTGATAAAATGGCTGCAGTAACGATACTGCAAAATTATCTGGACAGTCACTAAAAGGAGGAACTGCCAATGGATAGTGAGAAGATTATTGTTTCCAATGAACAAGGTGAACAAAAAGAGTATGATATTCTCTTTACATTTGAGAATAATGATAAATCTTATGTTTTATACTATGATGCTTCTGAAGAAGAGCCTATGGTATTTGCGTCAGTTTATGATGATGATGGACATTTGTTTGATGTAGAAACAAGTGAAGAATGGGATTTAATTAATGATGTTTTCGAAAGCTTTATGGGTGAGAATGCCGATGAGGATGATGAAGAACATGAATGCTGCTGTGGACATCATCAACATGAAGATAAAGATCATGAATGCTGTGGCGGACGTCACCACCATAAAGGTGAAAACCATGAGTGCTGCGGCGGCAGTCATCATGATAAAGATCATGAATGTTGCTGCAAGCATCACGAAGAAGAGGAATAGTTTAGTAAAAAAGAGAATGAGGGTTCATTCTCTTTTATTCATAGGAGAAAATGAAAATGTGCAGAGGAATCATGATATTAGGATCTCCTGGTGCAGGAAAAACAACGCTTGGAAAAGTAATTGCCAAGCAGCTTGATATGACGATGATAGATATTGATGCGTATATTTGGAATTTTGAGACGGAAATACCTTATACTGTCATGTATTCTAAAGAGGAAAAAATCGCCAGACTCAAAAAAGCGGTAGCATCTGCAAATGAATTTGTCATGGCTGGATCGATGAATAGTTTTCATGAACAATTTGATCATTTATTTATAATGGCTGTCTATCTGACAGCGGATACTAACATCAGAGTTGAGCGCGTCCATCAGCGTGAACTTGAAGAATTTGGCAATCGTATTTTGCCTGGCGGGGATATGTATGAATCACATCAGTCCTTTTTAGCGGATGTTATGAATTATGATTCGGAAACGTGTGCTTGTAATTATCAGCAGCATGAGTTGTGGCTGAGTCAATTGCGATGCCCGATTTTAAGACTTGACGGCGGGAATGATTTAGAAACAAATGCAGCAGCGATGATAGCGTTATTTCATAAATGCCAGGAATCTGCGGATAAAGATTAAATTTATTGATTAGGGGTAATTGTATGATAGATATGGATAATTTTATAGATGAAGCCAAACGTATATGCAGAAAATATCAGATAGATTTGGCAATCCGTTTAATCAATGATGATAATGTCAAAGAAAAAGTCATGAAACAAAATAATGAACTGATCTTTAATCTTTCTAAAATCAGGGAAGTTTATGGGGAAGATTATTTTTGGTATGTTTTAAGAGATGAAATGATGCCTTTTCTCCATTTTGAAACGGAAAGGCTGATTATTCGGCGTGTTCAAAAGCAGGACATAGAAGATTTGTTTGCGATGGTTTCTTATGAACCCGGATGTCTTGATGATGGGTTTGAACCTTTCACAAAAATGGATGATGCTTTTGATCAATACTTTGAAGGACTTTTGAACGATAAAACAAGATATGTGGCGGAGCTGAAAATCTCACATCAAGTTATTGGCATTATCAATATGATGAAAAAGAATGACAGAGCTATCGATTACTTTGAGGTTGGTTACGCCTTTAATCAACATTTTTGGCGTCAGGGCTATGGTTATGAGGCGGTTAGCGAGATGCTCTCGAGAGCTTTTATTGATTTGCATATACCAATGGTGACAGCCGGTGTTTTTGAATGGAATGAAAAATCACAGAAAATGTTAGACAAACTCGGCTTTAAAAAAGAAGGCGTGCTTCATAAAGCAGTCTTACATGAGCGCTATGGCCCTGTTAATTTAATCAGCTATGTAAAAGATTTTAGTGATCAGTAATGCCTTTATGAAAATCACTGATGATGATATTCTCTTAAAGTGATTTCTGTCTTTACGATGATAGAAATGAATAGTACAGGCACTTCAATTTTTGATTTAAAGCATTTCGTCAGCTCATATTTTCGGGTATGATAAATGTATGGAAAAACGCAAAAGCTCGATGATTGTCGTATTTACTTTTATAAAGAAATCACGTATAATAGAAACATGTGACAAAGGAGGTGGGCGTGCAATCAGAGATTGTACTAAATTATGGGAAAAAAAGGAATAAGACTTATTATTGTATTTATCATGGTAATACTTGCGCTGTGCGGCGGTGCATTTATATACTATAAAGAAAACCTGAAACCAACTGGAACAAGTGATGAGAAAGTCATTGTCAAAGTGGAAACAGGAACAAGCTATCAGGGATTATTTAATCAGTTGGAAGATGCTGATTTGATTCACAGTTCATTTATTGCCAAGATTTATCTAAAATTATCAGGGGCCAATGGACTGCAGGCAAATACATATGAATTAAACAAGGGCATGAGTCTTCCAGAAATTATGGAAGTCGTTGCGACAGGTGATTTTAATTATCTGACAAAAGTCCAAATGACAGTGCCTGAAGGTTTAACTATACCGGAAGTCGCTGATATTGTTGCCGAAATAGCTTCTGTCAGCAGACAGGATGTTTTAAATCAGTGGGCTGACACAGCTTATCTTCAGGAATTGATCAATGATTACTGGTTTTTAGATGGGGAGACAATTTTACAAGAGGGAATTATGTATCCTTTAGAAGGATATTTATATCCGGAAACTTATACAGTTGCCAGTGTTGATCCTTCTGTGGATGAACTGACGCGTATGATGTTAGATTTTACAAGTGATGCTCTGGAAAAATATAAAGATGGTATGGATGCATTGGGCTTTACACCACATGAATTTTTGACTTTTGCCTCTATTGTCGAAAGAGAATCGCTGTTTGATGAAGATCGTCCAATGATTGCGGAGGTATTTTTAAATCGACTGGCAGATGGCATGGCCTTGGAAAGTGATATCACCGTACTTTATGCTTTGAAAAGAACTGGACTTGATTTGACTATTGCCGAAATTCAGTCTACCGATTCTTACTATAATACATATCTTTATGCTGGACTGCCTATTGGTCCAATTAGTAATGTATCTGATGTAACAATGAATAGTTGTGTTAACCATGACGATAATGATTATTATTATTTCTATGCTCGACCAGATGGTAAAGTGCTTTATGGCAGAACACTTGAAGAGCATAATGAAAATGTCGCAAACAATCCATGGGATTAGAAGAATTAAAGGCGCTTGCACTTGAGGAAAATATACCGATAATGCAGGATGAAGGCCTGGCGTTTATGATCAGTCAGCTGAATGAATGCCAGGCTTCTTCTTTACTGGAAATCGGCAGTGCCATTGGTTATTCTGCCATCGTGATGGCATCACATGTGCCGGAGTTGAAGATAGATACGATAGAACGTGATGAATTAAGATATTGTGAAGCAAAAAAGCATATTGATGCATTTGAACTGTCAGAACGGATTTTTATTCATGAAGCCGATGCTTTGGAATTTGATGAGACATTGTTAAAATATGCGCCTTATGACTGTTTGTTTATTGACGCTGCTAAAGCACAGTATCAGAAATTTTTTGAAAAATACATTGGATATGTAAAAGAAGATGGGTTTGTTATTGTCGATAATTTAGATTTTCATGGTATGGTTTTTGATATAGATCATATCCACAATCGCAATACAAGAGCATTAGTAAGAAAAATTAAAAGATTTAAAGAATGGATTTTAAACAATCAGGATTATGAAAGCCACTACTATGGCGTGGGCGACGGTATTGTTCTGATTAGAAAGAGGGAAAAACATGAAACTCATGAGTCATTTGAATAGTCTAACTTATATTTCGGATTATCACGAATTGGGTGTGGAAGGATTGCTAGTCGGCAACGATGAAGTATCAAGCCGTCATTCAATCAGTTTGGATTTTGAAAAAATGCTGGATTTATCAAAATACTTTGAAGTTTATGTACAATTAAATTTGCTTTATAGCGAAAAAGAACTGCCGCTTTTGGAAAAATGGATCAGGCAAATTGCTCATACGAAAATTGCCGGTATTGTGTTTCAGGATTTCGCTGTCCTTTCACTGGCAAAAAAATATGCATTATCCCAAAAATTAATGTATGCACCAGAAACGCTGAATACGAATCATATGACTTTGGATGATTTAAAAGGACTGGGTGTCAATGAAGCCTTTTTGGCCCGGGAGATTTCGGTTGAGGATATTGTTTCTATGGCTGAAAAAAGTCAGTTGGATCTGATGGTACAGGTACACGGCATCATGTATATGGCGCAGTCTCGCAGACCGCTCTTAACCAATTATAGTAAGGAAAATGGCCTCTTGTTAGAACGGCAAAAGTATATTTTAAAGGCAAAGGACAGTCCTTTAAAAGCCTGGATTTTTGAAGACGATCACGGAACGAATGTAGAGACTTACAGCGAATTATGTGCCTTGGATTTTTTGAACTTGTTGAATACAGGCAAGATGACCTGGTTTTATGTTGATACACAGATGATGGATGAATATCGGGCTTTAGAAATAATCAGTCTTTATCATGATGCTGTTGTTTCTTTAAATCAGGGTACATTTTTGAAAGATATACATGCCTATCGGCCTATTCTTAATCATTTAATGGAAGGTCACGAGGCAGATAGTGGTTTTTATAATGAAAAAACGGTTTATAAATTAGAAGATGTTAGGATGAAAGACAATGAAAAAAGAAATCAGTCAAATCATTAATGGCCGCAGAGTCATTGTAAAAAAGCCCGAATTATTGGCTCCAGCGGGAAATTTAGAAAAACTAAAAACAGCAGTATTATATGGAGCAGACGCCGTTTTTATAGGTGGCAAAGAGTTTTCACTGCGTTCACTAGCTTCAAATTTTTCCCTGGAAGATATTGCCGAAGCAGTCTCTTTCAGTCATCGTTACGGAGCAAAAGTGCATGTTACGACGAATATCGTAATGCATGAAGAGAATCTTGATGGTTTAGAAGACTATTTAAAAGCATTGGACAGCATTGGGGTAGATGCTATCATTGCTGCGGATCCGCATGTGATTTTTACCGCTAAAAGACTAGGATGTCATTTCGAAACACATCTTTCAACACAAATGTCCACAACCAATAGTGAAGCAGTTGCTTTTTGGGCAAGTCAGGGTGTGGAACGTGTTGTGCTTGCCCGTGAAGTTACCTTTGAAGAGCTTAAAAGCATTATTGATAAAAGTCCAATTGATATTGAATACTTTATTCATGGGGCTATGTGTATTAATTTATCAGGCCGCTGTATGTTGTCTAATTATTATTCTCGCAGAGATGCTAACCGTGGCGGCTGTTCACAGTCCTGCCGCTGGTTCTATTCTTTGGAAAATGCTGATGGCACAGTTATAGGGGATACACCATTTACGATGTCAAGCCGGGATCTAGCCAGTATCAGGGAAATTCCCCAGTTGATTGAAGCAGGCGTGGATTCATTTAAAATAGAAGGCCGGATGAAATCGATTCATTACATAGCGACAGTTGTTTCCTGTTACCGTAAGTTAATTGATGCTTACTGTGATGACCCTGATCATTTTGAATTTGATGAATTTTATGAAGAAGAATTGCTGAAAGCTGCAAATCGCCAGGTCGGCACGGGATTTTTCTATGGCATAGCGTCGGAAAATGAGCAGCTATTCAATCTCAGAGATGAACATCCAACGCAGGAATTCGTGATTCGTGTTTTGGATTATAACGATGAAAGTAAACTCGCTAAAATTGAACAGCGAAATTATTTCAGGGTCGGCGAGACCGTTGAGTTTTTCAGTCCATCGCATGATAATATTGTAATGGAAATCTCCCATATTTATAATGAAAATATGGAGGAAGTGGAAGTTGCCAACCATCCGATGGAAATTCTATATATTCCTGTCACTGAACCAGTGAAGGCAAATGATATGGCAAGGAAGGTGCGAAAATGAAACCTTATGTAATTGGTATTGCCGGAGGAAGCGCTTCGGGTAAAACCTCTATTGTAAATGCTTTAAAAAAGTTTTTTAATGATAACCTTACGGTTTTATATTTTGATGATTATTATAAAGATTTAAGTGATTTATCTTATGAAGAACGCTCACGGGTGAATTTTGATCACCCTGATGCCTTTGACTTAGATTTATTGGCAGAACATCTCAATCTGTTAAAACAGGGAAAAACAATTATAAAACCTATCTATGATTTTACGAAACATAATCGTTCAGAGAAGACAGAGGTCTTAGCCGCAGCCCCTATCATTCTGGTGGATGGTTTATTTACACTTGCTGTAGAAAGTATTTGCAGTTGCTGCGATTTGCGTCTCTATGTGGATACCCCTGCGGATATTCGCTTTATTCGCCGTCTGGAAAGAGATATGCTGGAAAGAGGCAGAAGCCTTGAATCGGTAAAAAAACAGTATCTGACAACTGTACGTCCTATGCATGAACAATTTGTAGAACCATCTAAATATAAAGCAGATCTAATCGTGCCAAATAATGTCGGATATGATACAGCAGTAGATGTTATTATCTCAAAAATATATTCTAAACTTCAATAATATTTTGACTAATGTTATGAATTATGCTATATTAATTGTTGCGAGGTGAGAGTATGGCAGAACATGAAAAAGTATTGCTTACCAAAAGTGGTATAGAAAAGTTGCGCAATGAGCGTGATTTATTAGTAAATGTAGAAAGACCTAAAGTTATTGCTGATCTGCAAGCTGCGCGTGCCCAAGGTGACTTATCAGAAAACGCAGATTACGATGCAGCAAGAGAAAGACAGGCTGAAGTTGAAGCCAGAATCAAAGAAATCGATGCAATGATCCAGAATGCGGAAATGATCGATGAGGATGCCATTGATTTACAGATCGTTAAGCCAGGTATGCGTGTAAAAATGCTGGATATGGCTGATAATGTTGAAAATCAGTATGTTATTGTCGGTTCATTTGAAACAGATCCTGATCATGGTAAGATTTCCAATGAATGTCCATTGGCTAAAGCAATTTTGGGTCATGCTGTAGGAGAAGTCGTTACAGTTATGGTCGAAGAGCCTTATCAGGTAAAAATCCTTGAGATTTCTTTAGCGGAATAACTTTACCAGTGCTTGTTATACAGCACTGGTTTTTATTTAAAAATGATGATAAATTTTCAGTTAAGTGGAAGGAGAAAAATCATGATTTTAAAATGGATTCTGTTTGGATTGATGAGTCTAAGCCTGCTTTATAAAGTCGTGACTTATCAAATTATTTGGAAACAAAGAAAAAAGCCGCTTCCAAAAGAAGTCAGTGACATTTATGATGCCAAACGCTATCAGCAATTTATTGAATACAAAAAGGATTACCGTATATCTTACTTTATTAGTATTGTTGTACCATATATTTATAGCTGCTGCATTATTTTTTCTGATTTCTATTGTTGGATTGATCGGCTGACGGATGGCAATGTTTATATGATATTTCTTTTGACTTTCCTGATTCAGACTGTATTAGAGACATTGTTTAATCTGATGATTCATTATTATGATACTTTTTATATCGAAGAAAAATATGGCTTAAATAAAAAAGATAAGAAGGAATTTTTTAAAGACTTTGGCATTGATTTTCTGACGAATCAGACAGTTTTAGTCTGCTTCATCTTTCTGATTATCTTTATTTGTGAGCATTTAGGAAAATGGACAAATAATTTTCAATTTACCTATATACAGGCACTCCTCATCTGTATTGCAATCGCCGCCGTTTTTGCTTCATTTATGCTTTTTGCTAGTCTCATTAGTTTGTTTGCATTAAAAAAACAATATACATTTACAGAACTCGAGGATGGAGAACTAAAAGATAAAATCAATGAATTGCAAAAGAATGCGAAAAAGCAGGTGAAACATATTCAGGTTTATGATGAATCAAAAAAATCAAACAGTAAAAATGCGTTTTTGTTAAAATTGCTGTGGCACCGGGAGTTTGGAATCGCTGATAATTTTCTGAATGAAAATTCAATGAGAGAATTGTTAGCGGTCTTATCACATGAAATTGGTCATTTGAAACATCAGAAAAATATTTTTAATTATGCGCGTTATGTCCTTGGTATTTTCTTTGTTTTATTGCTGGCATGGCTGTTAAGTCATATTCAGATATTACTTAATTTTAATCAGTGGATTAATCAGTCTTTCTCTCTTCAGTATAATAACTATTATCTGATGATGCTGGTGATTACCAATTTGCTTAATCCATTGTTAAGTATTTTAATTATATTCAGAAATTATGTGTCACGTCTTGAAGAAAAAGAGGCTGATTATCATGCTGTAGATCAAGGTTACGGGCAAGAATTAATAACAACCTTCAAAAATGTATCCAGTGATGAACTGATGGATGTGAATCCTTCTTCGATTATTGAATTTTTGGAATATGATCATCCGGGAATGTATCAGAGAATTAAATATATTGAAGAAAGAATAAAATATAATGAAAATCGGAAGGAGGATAACAATGCGTGTTGATGAATTAAACCCCTGGGAATTGCTTCAGAAGCAGATGACATGGAAACAATTAGGTAATATTGAAGGAAAAACCATTCTTGATTTTGGCTGTGGCAATGGGGTGATGAGTGCCTATTATGCGGCTAAAAATAAAGTCATTGCTATTGAACCAGATCAGCAGGTATTGTTAGAAAACCAGTATTCCAATGTTATTCAGATATGCGGGGATGTCCAGGCACTTCGTACATTTGAAGATGGTTATTTTGATGTGATTTTGTGTCATAATGTGCTGGAGTATGCCGAAAATCGAGAATTAATTGTGGCTGAATTTGAGCGGCTTTTAAAAACGAATGGCTTTATTTCAATTATAAAACATAATGTCGCCGGACGTGTGATGCAGATGGCAGTCCTCTTGAATAACTTTGAACATGCGCACGAGTTGTTAGATGGAAAGAGTGGCGGTGCGAAAAAATATGGCACTATTCATTATTATCAGGACGAGGATTTGGTTAAATGGACTAATCATTTAAAAATAAACAAGGTATTAGGAATGAGAACCTTTTGGGACCTTCAGCAAAATCAGGAGCTGCAAAATGATAAAGACTGGCAGCGGCAGATGCTGCAATTAGAACAACGGGTATCAGATTATGCAGAATTTAAAAACATTGCATTTTTTCATCATATATTTTTAGTAAAGGATAATTTTTATTAGTATTGTCCTTTTTAATTATTGCTTTTATTTTAAAACGAAAATTTTATTTTGTGTAAAAGTAGTTGACCATAGATAGACTGATGATATAATGAAAGTATAGATTAAATGCAAAGTAGGGATCCCATTATGTACAAGTATGAAAAAATAAAATTGGACGATAAACTGCCTATCAAGTTAATTGATTTATTTTTAGAAAACAATAATTATAAAATCGATAAACATTGGCATAATAGTATCGAAATACTGGTGCCTGTAATCGGCAGACTTGATGTCTGGCTAAATGGGAAAAGTTATTGGGTTGATGAAGGTGAAGTTTTTATTATAAATTCTAAGGAAGTTCATAATGTTATCTGGGTCAAAAATACAGAAATTTATAAGGGATATGCTTTGCAGATTAATTATGAGTTTATCAAAAAATATTATAATCAGATTGATTCAATTTATTTCAAGTAGCCAAAAGGTCAAAAAGACCTCATAGAGTTAAAACATTATCTCTTTAAAATTATCAATATTTATGGGCAAAACAGCGAAAACAAACAGGCGGGTATCGAAGGATATTTATTGCTGCTATTATGTATGATGATGGACTGTTTAGCTGTGAAGAAGGACGCAACAATGATTGTTAAAAGTGACAAGCATCGTGAACGAATCGCATCTATTGTTAATTATATAGATAAACACTATAAAGAAGACTTGTCAAATGAAAAATTATCTGAAATCTTTAATATATCAAGCGGATATCTTTCCAGATTATTTAAAGATCATCTGAATACAACAGTTAAATCATATGTTTCAAACATTCGTTTAAAAAATGCGGTTTATGAGCTCATGGAAACTGATTACGCAGTTACAGACATAGCTTTGAATAATGGTTTTCCAAATCTTCAGTCATTTTATCAAGTATTTAGAAAAAATTATGCAATGACCCCTATGCAGTACCGTAAGAATAAAGAACAGTGCTTTGATACCATTAGATAAAAAAGTCAAACAGTCATTGTTTGGCTTTTTTTAGAATACCACATAATAAAATAAAAGTTCATGAATTAACAATATTTACGTGATTTTTTCACAAGCTTTGAAAATAGGCATAATGATATAATATGACTATTGAAGGAGGAGGAATAAAATGATAAGAAAAGCTTTAATCAGTGCTCTTTGCATGATGTTCGCTTTTAGCGGCGTAAGTGTTGTTCATGCCGAAGAGCCAGCTGAAGAACCTGTTGAAGTAACTCCTGCAGAAGAAGTTGAAACATCAGCTTCTGAAGAAAATGAGGAGACTGTTGCGTTGCCTGCAGCAGAAACTGAAACACCAGCAGAAGAAACAGATACACCTGCAGAAGTTCCAGAAGAACCAGCAGTAAATGTTACTGCAACAGGCACACAGAAAGCATATGTCATTGGTGATGATTGGGGACCAGCGGTTTCTAAAACAATCATTAACCTGGACAAGACAATTGATGCTGATTCAATTTCGGCAGATAAATTTGCAGTTGTAGAAACAAAAATAATGACTAACTGGGGACAAAATCCTGATGTTGATTTTGGAACAGCCTATGTTGGTTCATCAAATCGTACAATTCTAAACGCTTATGCATCAGATGCAAGAGGAAATAAAGTAAGCGGCAATTCTAATTACGTGACGATTGAAATGTATGTATCACCAAATGAAGGATCACCATTTATTTACAGTTTATTTACAGGCTTCAATAGTTGGTGTGATCCATATGAATTACATGTAAATTTAACAGATGGTTCTACTTTGACTTCAGGTAAAGAAGTCATCGATACTTTGGCTGTGGAAGCATCTATTGATGTTGCCGGAAATGGTAAGATTTGCCCACAGGGTGAAGTTTTCAATTTAGGTGAATATACTGCAAAAGATGGCATTACTTATTCTTATGCAGAATATATTCCTGAAAAAGATGATAAAACAAATGCTTTAGTTATCTGGTTACATGGTGCTGGAGAAGGCGGACATGATCCTCAGATCGATTATTTAGGAAATGAAGTAACTGCCTTTGTAGGAGAAGAATTCCAAAGCATGATGGGCGGAGCATATGTATTATGCCCACAGTCACCAACAATGTGGATGGATGATGGCAATGGTCAATACCAGAATGGTGATAAAGGTTCATGCTATGCCGAAGGATTATTTGATTTAATTGATAACTACGTGAAGAATCATCCTGATATTGATCCAGAGAAGATCATTATTGGCGGATGTTCAAACGGTGGTTACATGACAATGGAAATGATTTTGAAACATCCAGATTATTTTGCTGCAGCATTCCCAATCTGTGAAGCTTATAGAGATGAATACATCACAGATGAAGAAATCGAAGCAATTAAAGATATGCCAATATGGTTTACATATGCTTTGGCAGATGAAACAGTAGACTACAAGATTTGTACAGAAGCAACAGTAGAGAGACTGTTAGCAGCAGGTGCTAAAAACATTCATGTATCAAAATTTAATAAAGTACTTGATACAACAGGCAGATTCAAGGATCAAGATGGAAATCCATATGAATACAATGGACATTGGTCATGGATTTATTTTGATAACAATGAATGCTATGATGGAGAACTTGGTGCCTGGACATTCTTAGCAGAAATTGCTAATCCTAGTCAGCAGCCTACAGTTGATCCAACAAATCCAACAACTGGTGATACGACAGTGATTATGCCTTTTGCTGCATTAGCAATGTTATCATTAACTGGTTTGACAGTGATTGCAAGCTATAAAAAGAAACACGATATTGTTTAAGAAGATGTAAAAGAAGGACGTTATAGCGATAGCGTCCTTTTCTTATGTTGAATAGATTTAGCTGAATTGAAATATGCATATTACTGCTTTCTTTTTCAATTGTATATTAAAAGACATCCGTCTTTACATTTGTGATGTAATGTCAGATGTCTCTGGTACAATTTCTTCAATTTCTTCAAGATAAGGCTGCAAAATGTCTTTAAAACGAGGTTTGTCTTCCTGAAGATCTTTAATCTCTGTAATCGTTTCTTTGCGATATGAGTTATTTACTGAAAATTGATACTGATGGTTATTCATCCAGTCTTCCAGTGTCCGATGAAGTGCTATCAGTGTTTTTTGTTCCATAGATTCAGTATCTACTTCCTCATCCAAGGCTTCGTAAATATCGCGAATACCAACAAATTGATTAATAACGTAATCATATTGAGAAACAATATCGGTTATATCTTCAGATACGGACATCTGCTCATAAAACATTTCAATTTTTTCGTCAAAATCATCGACAATTGCATGTGAATTGTCGAAACATTTTTTACAGACACGTTTATTGAACAGAATTCTTTTACCGCAGTAAGCGCAGCGTCCACTCCAGACAATAAGATAAATCAGTGACCAAGGCAGAGAAACAATTATAAGAAGGACAAATAATATCTTCTGACCTGTTGTTGCTTCCTTAGTACGTGTGCTTTTTTTCTTTGTAGGCACAATAATCACTCCCTTGAGTATATTTATAACATAAATTGACAGCTCTTTCAATAAATTCGCAAATTTTGTAATAGGCTCTTTGAAAATTAGAAACACAAAGAAGAAAGTAGAACACGGATAATTCTAAAATCTGAAAATCTAAAATTTTTATTTTCATAGCAGAAAGGGCTACCACTTTTGAAGTTTATAAGGTATAATAAAAAAAGAAACAAAGGAGGAAATAAAATGGGACGTTTAGGAGTTTCTATCTACCCAGAGCATTCAACACCTGAAAAAGATAAAGCTTATTTAAGTATGGCTGCTAAATACGGCTTTTCTCGTGTGTTTACATGCTTGCTTTCAGTTAATAAGCCAGCTGAGGAAATTAAGAAAGATTTTGTGGATGTCATCAGTCATGCCAACAGTTTGGGAATGGAAGTTGTTGTGGATGTCGCACCAAGTGTATTTAAAAATTTGGGAATTACTTACGATGATCTTTCATTCTTTAAAGAAATCGGCGCTGCCGGTTTCCGTTTGGATGAGGGATTCAATGGTGCTGTAGAGGCTAACATGACTTACAATCCTGAGGGATTAAAGGTTGAAATCAACGCCAGCTCAGATAGTCCATACATTGATTTAGTTGAATTTAATCAGCCAAATCGTTCAACTTTGATTGCCTGCCATAATTTCTATCCGCAGCGTTACAGTGGTCTTAGCTTTGATTTGTTTAAAAAAGCAAGTCAGAAACTGCGCGGATATAATATTCCAATTGCGGCTTTTGTTGGTTCTCAGGAAAAGGGAACATATGGTCCATGGCCAGTAAGTGAAGGGCTTTGCACTTTAGAAATTCACCGCGATCTGCCAATTGATGCACAAGCAAGACATTTATTTGCAACGGGACTTGTAGATGATGTCATTGTAGCAAATGCTTATGCAAGTGAAGAAGAACTAAAATCACTTTCTGAAATTGACCGTAATAAACTGACATTTGGTTTAAAAATGGAAGATGGAGTCAGCGATGTAGAAAAAGAAATCATCTTTAAATTCAAGCATCACGTTCGTGCTGATATGTCTGAATATATGGCTCGTTCTACAATGTGCCGAATTACATATGCTGATGCTGATATTCCAGCTGGTAATACTCGTGATTTAAGACGAGGTGACATTGTTGTTCTGAATAATGAATACGGCCATTATAAAGGTGAGCTGCACATTATTTTAAAAGATATGCCAAATAATGGTGCTAAAAATGTTGTCGGACGTATTCCTGATTACGAATTGGCAATGTTGGAATATGTTGTTCCTAATGCAAAGTTTGCTTTTACAGAAGTGAAATAAGCAAATGTGCCGCAGGTTTAGAGACCTGCGGCTTTTTTGATTGACTTTGATTAATGTCTCATTTAAAATGCTTTTAGAGGTGAAAAAAATGGCGCAGCAGTTTAGTTTAGCTTTTGTTTTATATAAAGATCAAAATGTAATGATGTCAGAGATTTTTAGAAATTATGAAAAATTATGGGGTGAGCATTTGTCCGGAAATACGGGCGTTGCTGAAATCAGGGGAGATATGGGTCCTTTTTCTTATGTAATTAGTTTTGCAGACGAACCAATTAATCAGGAAGAAATGATTCGTGTGGCAAGACATAATGCATTATTTGAAAAAGGGGAACAGATTGCCAAGCATCACCGCTGTCACGCGATTATTGGAGTGAGGGGGACGGGCAGTACGCTTTTACGCTATACCTTACTGACAAAGCTGATGAGTGCCGCTGCTGCTTCCTATAATGCGGTCGCTCTGTATTTAGGTGAGCAACAGCTTTATTACAGTAAGGAGTCATTGCTGGAAGAGGCAAGTAAGCTTAAAAAAGGCCTGCTTCCAACAAAATCATGGATTTATTATGGCTTTTATGCCCATGATAACGCTTATTGGTGCTATAGTCAGGGCATGCATATATTTGGACGTGAAGAGCTGGAAATTTCCTCAGATCACCATACCCTCCAGCAATTACATGAGCTTCTGGTTATTGTTGCCAGTTTAATGATTTCTAACCATCATCAGTATGAAGACGGAGAACTGCTTGAAGTAGGCGATACGTATCTTTCTATTACACATCGTTTTAGTCCTGCCCTGCAAAGTTCCGTGCTATATTTGCACTTTGAAAATGAGTAGAAATTTGCTATAATGGAAGCGGAGGGATGAGAATGAAGCAATTATTCAATGAGCAGGCTGTCAAAAGAACACTTGTTCGTATTTCACACGAGATTTTGGAAAAAAATAAAGGGTGTCAGGATCTTGTACTTGTTGGTATCGTAACACGAGGTGCATATTTAAGTCAGAGGATTGCCCAACAAATCAAACTCATTGAAGGGGTAGAGGTTCCCTGCGGTCGGCTGGATATTACGAATTATCGGGATGACCGTAAAGAAATAATCGCTAACGACTTATCCCATATTCCATTTTCAGTGGAAAATAAAATTGTCGTTTTGGTAGATGATGTTTTATTCAGCGGCCGGACGGTCAGAGCTGCGATGGATGGCATTATGAAATTGGGAAGACCCAAAGAAATTCAGCTGGTTGCATTTATTGACCGCGGACATCGGCAATTGCCTATTCGCGCAGATTACGTAGGAAAAAATATTCCAACTGGTTTGCATGAAATAATTGAAATGCATTTAAGTGAGATAGATCAGGATGATTCAGTGCTGATCAGGGAATTGGAGGAAAATGAATATGCACAAAAATAATAAAGTAAGAAAAGCTGTTATACCTGCCGCAGGACTGGGAACACGTTTTTTGCCTGCAACTAAGGCTTTAGCTAAGGAAATGCTGCCAATCGTAGATACACCAACGATTCAATATATTATCGAGGAAGCTGTTAAGAGCGGTATCGAGGAAATTCTAATTATTACTAACAGCAATAAACATTCAATGGAAAACCATTTTGACCGCAACTATGAATTAGAGGAAAGATTGATGGCTTCCGGTAAAACCGCAGAAGTGAAAATGATTAATGATATTGCTAACTTAGCGAATATTTTCTATATTCGTCAAAAAGAACCTAAGGGACTTGGACATGCAATTTTGTGCGCAAAATCATTTATTGGCGATGAACCATTTGCAATCCTTTTAGGAGATGATGTGGTCGTCAATAAAACATCAAAACCTGCTTTGGAACAGCTGATTGATGCTTATAATGAAACGCATGCCAGTGTGGTAGGCGTACAGACGGTTGACAAGAAGGATGTCAGTAAATATGGGATCGTGGAGCCATCGGCTTCGCATCCAGCCAAAGGCCGTTTAGTGAAACTGACAAATATGGTTGAAAAACCTAAGGTTGAAGAAGCACCTAGCCAGATGGCTGTGCTTGGCCGCTATGTTTTAACACCTGAAATTTTTGAACTTTTGGAAACTCAGCAGGCAGGGGCAGGCAATGAAATTCAGTTAACAGATGCAATTAAACGTCTGATGGACCGCCAGGCTGTTTATGCGTATGATTTTGAAGGTGTCCGCTATGATGTCGGTGATAAGTTTGGCTTTATTAAAGCCACAATTGATTTTGCGCTGGATCGTGACGATTTAAAAGAAAAAGTTCAGGATTACCTCTGTGATTTGGTGGAAAAGGGGTTCGAATAAAATGGGCTGGAAAGAAACTTTCGAGCAAAAACGGCAGAGAAACGAAGCCAATCGTTATTTTCGGGGCAACAATCCGGAATATTTTGATGCTTCAATGTGGCTAAAGCTGATTGGCGCAGGACTGGGAATGGCGATTGCCTGCGGCATTCTTTACGCTGCATTCATTGCTTTAACCCATTTGCAAATGGCTTATATTCTGGCCCTTTTGGGCATTGCCATTTCTAAGGTGTTAAAGAAAATCGCCGGTACAGGAAATGTGAAAATCGCTGTATTAACTGTTGTTTTCTACGTTCTTGCCATCCTATTCAGCTATGTTTTCTATATTGCATATGAATATTTCATTGCTATTGATTATGGCACGATTTTCAATTATATTTTCAGTGCTGGCACATGGCGGATGGCTTTGGCATCTATATCGGATTCTGGCATTATGACTGGGATAATTTTCTTTATTGGCGGTGCTTATGCCTATCAAAACGCATTATATGATTAAAAGTGGGGGATTTCTTTTAGAAATTCCTTCTTTTTTATGGCAAAAAAGCAAAACTGGTAGTATAATTATTATGTTAATAATAACAAGGAGGAAATTGTAATTATGGCAAAAAATTATTTATCAATGGATGGTAATACAGCTGCCGCTCACGTGGCATATGCATTTACCGAAGTTGCCGGCATCTATCCGATTACACCTTCTTCTCCAATGGCAGAAAATGCTGAAACATGGGCTGCTCAAGGAAGAAAAAATATTTTCGGATCAGCTGTCAATGTTGTTGAAATGCAGTCAGAAGCTGGTGCAGCTGGTGCTGTACATGGTGCTTTACAGGGCGGTGCTTTAGCAACAACTTTCACAGCATCTCAGGGCCTGCTGCTGATGATTCCAAATCTTTATAAAATTGCTGGTGAATGTTTGCCAGGTGTTGTTCACGTTGCTGCCAGAGCATTAGCAACACGTGCCTTAAATATCTTTGGTGATCATCAGGACGTTTATGCATGCCGTCAGGTAGGTATGCCTATGCTTTGCTCTCATTCCGTACAGGAAGTCATGGATTTAGCAGGCGTAGCTCACTTATCTGCAATCAAAGGCTCAGTACCATTCATTCATTTCTTTGATGGTTTCAGAACATCTCATGAAATTCAAAAAGTTGAAGTAATGGATTATGATGTCCTTGCTAGTCTTGTTGACAAAGAGGCTTTAGCTAAATTTAAATTAGGCGCATTAAATCCACATGTTAATCCAATCCAGCGCGGCGGTGCTGAAAATGATGACATTTATTTCCAGGGCAGAGAAGCTCAAAACCAGCACTATGAAGCAGTTGTTGAGATTGTTGCTGATTACATGAAGAAGATTTCTGAAATTACGGGAAGACATTATGCACCATTTACATACTATGGTGATCCTGAGGCTGAAAAAGTTATCATTGCAATGGGTTCAGTCACAGAAACAATCAAAGAAACAATTGATGAATTAGCTAAACAGGGTGAAAAACTTGGTTTAATCAAAGTTCATTTATATCGTCCTTTCTCAGCTAAATATTTATTAGATGTATTACCAGCATCAGTGAAGAAAGTAGCTGTTCTTGACAGAACTAAAGAAATGGGTGCAACAGGTGAACCATTATACTTAGACGTTGTCAGTGTATTAAAAGATACAGATGTTGATTTGGTTATTGGCGGACGTTATGGTATGGGTTCAAAAGATACAACACCACGTCAGATTAAAGCTGTCTATGATCATTTGGATTCTGAAAATCCATTTACTTCATTCACAATCGGTATTAATGATGATGTCACTCATTTATCTTTAAAAGAAGATCCTAACTTCCATGTAACATCTGATTATACGGCATGCTTATTCTATGGCTTAGGTTCAGATGGTACAGTATCTGCAAATAAAAACTCAATTAAAATCATCGGTGACCACACTGATTTATATTCACAGGCATATTTTGCTTATGACTCAAAGAAAGCCGGTGGTGCAACTCGTTCTAACTTACGTTTCGGACATACACCAATCCGTGCAACTTACTATGTTAACAATGCGGATTTCATTTCCTGCTCATTAGATAACTATGTATTAAAATACGATATGTTAAAGAACCTGAAAAAAGGCGGAACATTCTTATTAAATACAGAATTCTCTAAAGAAGAGGTTATTGATTATCTGCCAAACTTAGTTAAAAAGCAGTTGGCTGAAAAGAATGCTAAATTCTATATTATCAACGCTAACGAAATTGCCAGAGAAATTGGTATGGGTCGTCGTACAAATACAATTCTGCAGTCTGCTTTCTTCGCATTAAACGAACAGATTTTACCGATTGATAAAGCTGTTGAATACATGAAAGCGGCAGCTAAGAAGTCTTATGGCAAAAAAGGTGATGCGATTGTTCAGTTAAACTACAAAGCAATCGATGCTGGTAAAGATGCCATCGTTGAAGTTGCTGTAAATCCTGAATGGGCTAACTTAGAGGTATCCAGCCGTCGTGCTCGTACTGGTGACGAACATTTCGATGAATTTGTATCAGTTATCAATGGCTTAGATGGTTATGATTTACCTGTATCAAGCTTCTTAGGTGAAAAATTAGATGGTTCTATGAAATCAGGCGTTGCTTATAAAGAAAAACGTGCGATTGCTATCGAAGTACCTAAATGGCATAAGGAAAACTGTATCCAGTGTAACAACTGTGTAATGGTATGTCCACATGCAACAATTCGTGCTTTCTTAATGACTGAAGAAGAAGTAAAGAATGCACCTGAAGATATTACAAATGATGTATTAAAACCAATGGGCAAAGGTGTTGAAGGCTTAGTTTATCGTATTCAGGTTTCTCCTGATAACTGTGTAGGCTGTGGTCTTTGTGTTACTGAATGTCCTGGTATGAGAGGAAACAAAGCATTATCTATGGCTCCTGTAAAGGAAGAATTAGAACATGCCGAGCTTGCTGATTACATGTATACGAAAGTTACATATAAATCTAATTATTATCCAACAACAATGACAAAAGGTGTCGGATTCTTAAAACCTTACTTTGAAGTATCTGGTGCCTGCGGCGGATGTGGTGAAACGCCTTACTACCGTTTAGCTTCTCAGTTATTCGGCGAAGATATGATCATCGCTAACGCAACTGGATGTTCTTCAATTTATACTGGTTCTACACCATCTACACCAATGACAATTGATGAAAATGGTCATGGTCCAGCTTGGGCTAACTCATTATTTGAAGACAATGCTGAATTTGGTTTCGGTATGAAATTAGCTCAGGAATACAAGACAAAACGTATTCTGGAAATCATCGAAGCTAATAAAGCAGATGTTGAACCTGAACTTGCTGAATTATTAGATAAATACGTTGCCGTTTCTGGTCATCGTGCTGAAGAAAAGGCTTTGGTTGAAGACATCGTTAAAGGTGTAGAAGCTTCCAAATGCGAAGGCATTAAAGATTTATTAGCGCTGAAAGGCGATTTAGTTACTAAATCACAGTGGATTGTCGGCGGTGACGGATGGGCATACGACATCGGTTACGGCGGAGTTGACCATGTCCTTGCTAATGATTTAAATGTTAATATCTTAGTCTTAGATACTGAGGTTTACTCAAATACAGGTGGTCAGTCTTCTAAATCTTCAC
>Ga0129308_1000741_pt1 | contig 43269 bp, 55 predicted proteins | sample L827metagenome_FD_94440 | JGI IMG/M metagenome (GOLD analysis project Ga0129308, IMG submission 94440) | Ring-tailed lemur group fecal microbial communities from Wisconsin, USA - L827 metagenome | ecosystem: Host-associated > Mammals > Digestive system > Large intestine > Fecal | place: USA... | reverse complement strand
GTTCTATTTCCGCACGACGGACGTTACCGGCACGATCACCCTGCCCGAAGGCGTTGAAATGGTGATGCCCGGCGACAACATCCGCATGGAGATCAAGCTGATTACCCCCATCGCGATCGAAGAGGGCCTGCGCTTCGCTATCCGTGAAGGCGGCCGCACGGTCGGTTCCGGCGTTGTCAGCTCCATCATCGAGGACTAATCTCTTCTGCTGATGCGCTTTCCCTTGAGCGGCACAGGTTTCCCTGTGCCGCTCTTTGCATGTTGAAAGGGGGATACAGGGGAAGATGATCCGAAAAACTTTTCGCCACATGGACAGAGCGGGAAAGACCTGAAAAAGGGAAAAGCAGGAGGATGGAAGCAAGAAAGGGTGGGGCGGGTACGAAAATAACGGTGCTGTTTTTGTGGAAAAGGCAGATCCCTCGGAAGTGTCTTTCTTTTCCGAAGGATTGCTTTTATGATAACGAACAGAAAATTGACAGAATGCCGGGAAATGGATTGACTGCATTATAAAAGAATGTTACACTGAACAAAACTAAATAGAATTTCCTGTCGATAGAGGCGCGAATGTCATCAGTACCGCTGCTGAGCAGGACAGCATGCAGCAGGGAAAGGGGCCTTCGCCGAAATGGATTGAGCCGTGTCCTCGGCTGGTCTGTTGGGCCGTTTGGAAAAACCAAACGGACTGTCACGAGTTTTGTGGAGCGCTATCTGATGAAAAGTTTGTTTTCGTGAGGATTTTGCGTCCTCGCGATTTTTTATTCTTCATCATACAAAGGAGTTAGGTCATGAGAAAGAAGAAAAGGCTCTGGCTCGCCGGCATTGTGATTCTGCTGGTCTGCGTGCTTTCCGTTTCGGTCGCCTTTGCCGACGGCGGGGAAGGGGAAGAGTACGTCAGCAACATGTATGCTACTGCATGGGCCCTGATTCCGCCGGTCGTCGCCATTGTGCTGGCGCTGATTACAAAGGAGGTATACAGTTCCCTCTTTGTCGGTATTGTGGTGGGCGGACTGTTTTACGCAAACTTCAATCCGGTCAAGGCGTATACCACCATCATCAACGACGGGTTCATCGCAAAAGTGGCCGACGCATGGAATGTGGGCATTCTGATTTTCCTGGTTGCGCTGGGTACGGTGGTCATTCTGGTAAACAAAGCGGGCGGCTCTGCCGCTTACGGCCGCTGGGCCAGCAAGCGGATCAAGACACGCCGCGGCGCCGCTCTGGCGACGTTTGGACTGGGTGTGCTGATTTTTGTGGACGACTATTTCAACTGCCTGACGGTCGGAAGCGTTATGCGCCCAATCACCGATCAGAACAAGATTTCCCGCGCCAAGCTGGCTTATCTGATTGACTCCACGGCGGCTCCGGTCTGCATGATTGCCCCCATTTCTTCCTGGGCAGCAGCGGTAACCGGCGTGATCGTTGGAATGAACGGCCTGAGTCTGTTCATCCAGGCAATCCCGTATAATCTCTATTCTCTTCTGACCATTGCCATGATTTTGATCATCACCTTCCTTGGCCTGGATTTCGGCCCGATGAAGAGGCATGAGCGCAATGCGGAAAAGGGAGATCTTTTCACCACGGAAAGCAGGCCCTATGCCGCTGCCGAGGCAGAGGAGAAAGCGGAAGATGGAAAGGGAAGGGTCATTGACCTGCTGATTCCCATTCTGATCCTGATCGTCCTTTGCATCATAGGCATGGTGTATACCGGAGGATTTTTTGATGGAGTGGACTTTGTGACGGCGTTTTCTGAATGCGATGCTGCGTCCGGCCTGGCCATGGGCTCTGTGCTGGCGCTGATTGTCATTATGATTTACATGCTCTGCCGCCGGGCGCTTTCCTTCAAGGAGATTATGGCTGCCCTGCCCGAGGGCTTCAAGGCCATGGTTCCCGCGATTCTGATTCTGATCTTTGCCTGGACGCTCTCCGGCATCACCGGTCTTTTGGGCGCCGACGTATTTGTCAGCACTCTGTTTGAAACTTCTGCAAAGAATCTGGTGAATCTGCTGCCTGCCATTGTCTTTGCAGTTGCGGTCGGTCTCTCCTTTGCAACCGGTACTTCCTGGGGCACTTTTGGTATCCTTCTGCCCATTGTCGTTGCCTGCAGCGAAGCGCTCAATGGCGAACTGCTCATTATCGCAATTTCCGCTTGTCTTGCTGGCGCTGTTTGCGGCGATCATTGCTCCCCCATTTCTGACACAACGATTATGTCCTCCACAGGCGCTCATTGCGATCATGTTAACCATGTTTCCACGCAGCTGCCATATGCGCTGTTTGTGGCGGCCTTTTCTTTTATGGGATATGTGTTTGCCGGCTTTGTGCAGAACGCATGGATCGTGCTCCCGGTGATGATCGTGGCCCTGTTTGCGGTGCTGTTTATCATCAAAAAGGTCAGCGATTCGAAGAACGAAAAATTGCATGGAAAAATTGAGGGCTGATCGCTGAAGAATGGCTTAGGAATTTTTCAGTGGCAGGCAGAGAAGCACGTCGTCTCCTGCTTAGGAAATGACGTGCTTTTTGCGTGAAAAGTAATGATAGGATAGGCGACAACGCAAAGATGTATTACAAGATTAAAAAATAATACTTGAACTTGTAATACAAGAGTGGTATGATGCAGAAAACGCAGGGCAAAGGTCACGGCCTGCGAACATACCATTGAAGGAGGAACTCATCATGCTGACCGCATATCCCAACTTGTTTTCTCAGGCAAAAATTGGTAGGCTGACGCTGAAAAACCATATTGTGATGTCCCCGATGGACACGAATTTTGCCAATCCTGATGGAACGGTTTCCGATCAGATGGTTGCTTATTATACCAAACGGGCTGCCGGCGGCGCAGGTTTGATCCTGACGGAGTATATTTCGATCGATTTTCCCCGGGGAAGGGGCTCTATCAACCAGCTGAAGATGACGGATGACAGCGTAATTCCCGGCTATCGGAAACTGACGAACAATATCCACGCCTTTGGAGCGAAGATTTTTGCGCAGCTTCACCATGCCGGCGACCGTTCTGTTGCGATTCCCGGCGAGCTTCCTGCCGGTCCGAATGAAGTGGAGGGAAAATCTCACGGCCTGACAGAAGAGGAAATCGCGGATCTGGTCAATCGGTTTGCAGCGGCGGCAAAGCGTGCGCAGGCCGCAGGGTTTGATGGCGTAGAGCTTCATGCAGGGCATGGCTATCTGCTCGGACAGTTTCTTTCTCCGCTGACAAACAAGCGCACTGACCGCTATGGCGAAGCCATGGAGGGTCGCGCGCGCTTCCTGCTGGAGGCAGTCCGTGCGGTCCGGAAGGCGGTTGGCCCCAATTTCGTTATCAGTGTGCGCCTTGCGATCAAGGATTGGGCGGAAGGCGGCATCACAAAGGAAATGGGCGTGGAATACGCAGAAATGCTTGACGCAACCGGCTGCGTTGACATGATAAATTGTACGACCGGCCTCAAAAGCGGATGGTTTGGCGCTTCTGAAACGCAGGATCGGCCGGACGGCAATCGCATTGATCTCGCCGAAGCTGTCAAGCCGCATGTCAAAGCAGCCGTGGCCGTGGTTGGCAAGCTGCGCACTGGTGAGATGTGTGAGAACATCATCGCAGAGGGCAAGACGGATCTGGTCGTGATCGGGAGGCAGCTGATCTGTGATCCTGAATGGCCGAACAAGCTTCGCACCGGCAGGGAAAAAGAAGTACGTACTTGCCTCAACTGCTTGGAAGGCTGCTATGCCGCGCTTGGCCGCAAGGAAGGCATCACCTGCGCACTCAATCCTTATGTAGGTCAGGAAGGGCAGTATGACGAGGGCGGTCTCCCACAAGTTAAGAAGCCAAAAGAGATCGCCGTGATTGGCGGCGGCGTCGCCGGCATGCAGGCAGCTCTGACCGCAGCGGAACGGGGTCATAGCGTCACGCTGATCGAGAAGAGCAACCGTCTCGGCGGTCAGGTGAACCTTGCCGCCGTGCCGCCGCACAAGGAGATCCTTACTACCATTGTTCCCTGGTTTGAACAGCGTCTATGGGCAGAGGGTGTTGAGATCCTGCTCGATGCGGATGCCAGGGCTGAGATCGAAAAACTCCAGCCTGACAAGATCGTCCTTGCCACGGGCAGCCTGCCCTTTGTGCCGCCGATTCCCGGCAGGGAAAACGCCGTGGAATCCTGGGCAATCCTTTCCGGCGAGGCGCCCATGCCCGAGAATAAGCGCATTGTCGTTATCGGCGGCGGAAACGTCGGCTGCGAAACGGCGCTGCACCTGATTGAAAAAGGAAACAATCATATTGCTATCATTGAGATGCTGCCCACGCTTTCGGGCGGTCAGGAAGCGACGCATCGCAATCGCGATATGGCCTTGCTCAAACAGGCGAAAGCCAACCTCCAGGTCAACGCCAGGGTCAGGGAGATTACGGATCACAGCGTCCTTTATGAAAACGCCGAGGGAATTCTTGTGGAAGAACCGGCTGATCTGGTGGTGGTCTCCACCGGTCAGCGTCCGGCGGGGCTTGACCTTTACGAAGAGCTGTGCCAAAATGGATACGATATTGTAAAGGCCGGCGATGCCATGGGAATGGGCAATATTCGCTCGAACATCCGCAGTGGCTTTCTCATCGGCTATCATCTTTAAAATCTGGTTCGGGCGGCAGCTTCGGGCCATTCACAGGAGGAGTTATGCCAGCAGCACAGACTTTGCAGACGCAAGTGGAGGAAAAGCTGCGTCAGCGCATTCTTGCGGGGGAATGGGCCCCCGGCACGGCGATTTCTTCGGAGAACGAGCTGTGCAGGGAGTACGGCATCAGCCGTGTTACAGCGCGCTCTGTTCTGACGCAGCTGGTAGGGGCCGGGCTTCTGTACCGCATCCCGGGGAAGGGAACTTTTGTCCGTGAACAGGCGACGGTAAAACGGAGCGGCCCATATCAATGCGTAAGAGAACGCTTGCGCGATCAGGGGCAGGAGGTGGACACAAAGCTCATCTCCCAGCAGGTGGTGCCGGCCTCGGTGGAAGCGGCGGAGGCGTTGAAGCTTTCGTGCGGCGCGCCAGTGGTTCAGGTTCATAAGGTCTGTTATTTGGGCGGACGGCCAATGAGCGTGAACTGGATCTGGTATCCGGCGGAACGTTTTCCGGGTCTGGAAGACAGGGACATTACCCATGGCAACAGCTGTGCGCTGCTGCTGGAGGAGTATGGCGCGGTCCGTGAGCACGTCCACGAAACATTGGAGTCGCTGGTGGCTTCCTTTGATGAAGCACAGTATCTGGGCGTATTGCCAGGGCATCCGCTTCTTTTGCTGCGGTCAACCTTTATTGCGCAGGATGAAAAGCCTTACGAATATTCCAGGGTGGTATTTCGGGGCGATCTGATCCGGCTTTCTTTTGATTATTAAACCGAACTGATTCTGAAAGGGCCCGTGCGTCAAAACGCACGGGCCCTTTTCTATGCAACAGATTATTTTGAAAACAAAAATGTTGTGTTCAGCAGAAAAATCGCGGATAGAAGAAAAAATTGTCTTGATTCTAAACTGTAAAAGACAAAATTGGAAGACAGAAGGAAAATGCGGCGAATGGAAAAGAAGAATATGTTTTCATTTGTTCTAAGTATTAAAAATAAAAACACTTTATCAATTGTTCTTTTTAGGATATATTGAAAAAATAAATACTGCCGCATATAATTCAAATCAGATGAGGCGGCACAATAAGGAGGCTGCTCCCATGAAAAAGATTGTAGATAACACGCGAATGATTTTTCGCTGCTGCAAGCTGTATTACGAAAAAAATATGACCCAGCAGGAAATTTGCAAGAAGCTGGAGATCTCCCGTCCTACCGTGTCAAGGATGCTTCAGGCAGGACGCGAAAAAGGCTATGTACGCATTGAACTAATCGACCCAAACAGCAACGGTTTTGAAGCGCTTGAGGAAGCGCTGGAACGGCGCTATGGCCTTAAAGAGGCCATCATCGTGCCGACGGAATCCGGAGAACACATCAACGGCTATTTGGGCAAGGAGGCCTTCTGCTATCTCAATCGTGTACTCAAGCCGGGAAGTGTTTTGGGCGTTTCTATGGGAAACACCCTGAAAAACCTTCTCAGGGCGGCTGATATGGCCGACGCGCCGGTGGATTGCACGGTGGTGCCGATCATCGGCGGCCTCAATGAAGAGGATGCAAGCATTCATGCCAACTATCTTTCAGCGGAACTGGCGAGCATCTATGGAGGAAAAAGCGAGCAGTTTTATGCTCCAGCGGTTCTGGCAGATCCCATAATCCGAAAGGGGCTGCTGGCAGAAAGGGCATTCTGCCGGCTGCACGAGCTGCATAAAAAGCTCGACGTGATTATCACAGGCGTTGGCGTCCCTGACCGGGGAATGTCCTCCCTGGTTCGAGGCGGCTACATCAGCGAGGAAAAGCTGCATCACTATTTACAGACAGGACTTGCAGGGGATATCGCGCTGCAGCTCTTTGACGAAAAGGGACGCACTGAGCCTTTTGAAGAGCACAACTGCTGCGTATCAGGCTTTCGGCTCAATCAGTTTGAAAAAGTTCCGCTCCGCATCGGCATCGCTGCCGGTGAGGCCCGTGTCCGGGCGTTCGCAGGAGCGCTGCGCGGCGGGTTTATCAATATTGCAATTCTGGATCAGTCCTGCGCGCAGGCGTTGTGGAATTTGGCGCGATAAATACAGATAAAAGCGCCGTATACAGGTTTTTCAGATTGAACACAAGATCATCGCCAGCAGTCCCACAGTTTTTCAATTTGATAGCATGTGCCGTCTGTAATCTGACGGCATGCAGATAAGTTTAGGCCGGCCTTCTCAATAAAATAAGGAGGAAACTTTATGGCAAAAAAATATGTAATGGGAGCTGATTTTGGCACTACAGGCGTAAAGTGCGTCATTTTGGATCTGGAAGGAAATATCCTCGGCTCCGGAAGCTGCCCGACACCCACGACTTATCCCCGTCCCGGCTACGCGGAGATTGATCCGGACATGGTGACGGAACGCACCCTGCAAGCGGCGAAGATTGCCCTGGAGAGATCTGACGTCGACCCGGCCGACATCATTGGCATCAGTTCTTCGAGCATCTGTTCTTCCATCGTGCCGATGGATGCAGACGGCAAATATATTTATCCTTTCATCCCGTGGAACGATACCCGCTGCTATGAGGTGTTTGACTTCATGCGCGAATGTATGGCGAAGGAAGGCGACAGTGAGCTTGACGATTACATGTATACCGGCTACGGCCTGCAGGGCAACTGCACACTGCCTTCCATGATCTGGGTGCAGAAGAATGAACCAAAGATTTACGCCCGCACGGCGAAGTTCATCAATGCCCAGTCCGTCATCACCCGTGCCTTTACCGGCGGCAACTACTACGACGACGAGCCCGGCGTCACCTTCTCCAAACTGGCGGACGTTCAGACCCTTACTTACTCGCCCGAGCGCGCGAAGCGCTACGGCTTCGATTTTGATAAGATGCCCGAAGTCAGAAAGACCTGCGAACAGGCGGGGGTGGTAGGCGCGGAGGCTGCTGCAAAGACTGGCCTGAAGCAGGGAACGCCTGTATTTGTCGGTGCGGGTGACGTGATGTGCGCCACGGTCGGCGCGGGCGTTGCAGAGGATGGCGTGGGCTGCGTGGTCGTCGGTACCGGCGGCAACGTCAACGCTTACAGCTCTACCCCAAAGCTTCATCCACAGGCGAAGTTTCCTGTACATGGCTCTCCTGTGGGCGGCTGGCATCTGATGGGTTCCTGCGGCGCTGCGGCTTCCTCACTGACATACTTCGTCGATACCTTCTGCCAGGCGGAAAAGGCCTATGCCAGTATTGCCGGTAGATCCGTTTTTGAAATCGTGACGGAGTACGCGGCCAAGTCCCCCGCAGGCGCCAACGGTGCGGTGTACTATCCCTGGCTGATCGGCGCGGACTGCCCGAAATTCAACGCAAATGCCCGCGGTACCTTCTCCGGCCTTTCTTTTGTGCACACCAAAGCGGATATTGCCCGTGCCGTGCTTGAAGGCGTGGCGATGGAGCTGCGTTCCATGCTCCTTGCCTGTGAAGAAGCGCTGCAGAACAAATTCTATCTGCTGCGCATGATGGGCGGCGGCGCCAAGTCAGACCTCTGGGCGCAGATCTTTGCCGACGTCAACAACATCCCCGTGGAGATCCCCGCCTGTGACGAAGCGGCGGCTCTGGCTGCCGGTCTGTATGCGGCTGTAGGCGCCGGCGAGTTTGAGAACGTCCTGGAAGGCACGAAGAAGATGGTCAAGATCGCCAAGCGATTCGAGCCCAATCCGGAGAACGTCGAACGTTATCAGGAGCTGTATCAGCTCTATGAAATGACTTACTCCGCGCTGGCTCCTGAGGTCTTTGAGGCACAGGCTGCCTATCAGAAGAAGTACATCAAGGGCTAGGCAAGAGGTTTTCGGCAAGAAAAAGGAGGGGAGATTGGGAGAACTCCCTTAACCTGTTTCATAAAAATTCAACGACTGACAGACAGGAGGAAAAATCATGGCTTGGGTAATCGACATGACGGGAAAGAACGCTCTGGTAACCGGCGGTGCAACGGGCATTGGTGCACAGACCTGCCGCGAGCTGGCGGAGGCCGGCTGCAACGTTGCAGTGAACTACTTTCCTTCTGAACGTGACCGCGCTGCGGCAAAAGAGCTTCTCGAGGAGCTGCGCGCCATGGGCGTTAAGGCCGAAGGCTATGAGGCGGACGTTTCCAGTGAAGAACAGGTCAACGACATGGTCAAGAAGATCGTCGAAGACTTCGGCAGCCTTGAAAAGCTCTTCAGCAATGCGGGCAATTTTAACAAATGTCTCATGCACGAGATGGATCTGAAGGAATGGCGCAGGATCACCTCCGTGCATCTGGACGGCGCGTTCCTGATAGCCCGTGCCTGCGTCGAGCAAATGCTCAAGCAGGGCGAAGGCGATATCGTCTTCATGGCTTCCGGCTGCGGCCTCAACGGCGGCGGCGGCTCTGTGGCCTATCCTGCGGCCAAGGCCGGCATCGAAGGCATGATGCACGAAATGGTCAACGAATATGCTGACAAGGGCATCCGCGTCAACTGCATCCGCCCCATGGTGGTGGAAACGCCTATGACCCGAGGTCGTTACGACGATGCCGGCTGGGCGCACTATCTTGAGTATATGCCCGCAAAAAAGGCGGGTACTGCCAAGAACGTCGCGGATCTGGTCGTGTTCCTGCTCGATCGTGAGCGCTCCGAGTTCATCATCGGCGCATCGGTCAATGTCGACGGCGGCCGTATTCTCCATCAGCGCAAGCCTTTTTAATTAAGCAGAGGCTTCGTGAAAAGAAATGCAAAGTGAGGTAGAAAAATGATTTCTCTGGCAAAAGATCGTGAAAAGTATTTCCGTTCCAACCTGCGCGGCGGCGTCGGCAGCCTGCAGTTTGAAGACCTGATCCCCGAGGATCAACTGCCCAATACTGTTCGTACGCTTTCGCTGTCCGTTATCAAGAAAGGCGAGTCCATCGGCCTGCACGAGCATATTCAGGAAGGCGAACTGTATTTTGTCATCAGCGGCGAAGCGACTGTTGTCTGCGATGGGCAGGAGTTCACCATGCGCCAGTTTGATTCCACATGGACGGAGCAGGAAGGCAACTTCCACAGCATCCGCAACGACAACGACGAAGACGTGGTAGTGCTTTTCTGCGTGCTGCGGTTGCCAGACGACGTGCGCGATCCCGCGTGGAAGGCCAAGTGCCTGCGCTGAGGCGAAGGTTCTGATGGGCCTTCAGGAGCTGGAACAGTTCTTTCTGCTGTGTAGAGTCAAAAGCATTTCGCAGGCAGCGAGAGAACTGTATCTTACACAGCAGGGGCTGTCAAAGATCGTTCAGCGATGGGAAAGGGAACTCGATGCGCCTCTCTTCATCAGAACGCGCAGCGGGCTTGAGCTGACCGAATGCGGAAAAGTCGTTCAGACCCATGCACAGATCCTTTTTCACCAGTATGCCGCGCTCAAAAGCGCGCTGCATGACGCAAAAGAGGAGAGGGGAGAAGCATCACCTGCCGCTTCTCCCGCCCCCCTTTCAATTTTTTCGGAGGTATCAGCATGCTCAACATCCGAGGCTACGACATCACGCCGGAATTTCTGGCAAGCCGCATCGACTATGCGGTCGTAATTCCCGAAATGGACGCCAAGACCGTGGAGGAGCACATCGCCACCTGCATCCGTCTGGGCACCAACGTTTTCTGCGTCAACCCCCACTACCTTGAACAGGTCGTTGAGGGTCTCAAGGGCAGCAGGGTCAAGCCCGCCTGCGTTCTCGACTATCCGGACGGCACCTCTACCCGCGCCGTCAAGCAGAAGATGGCCGAAGAATACGTCCGCATGGGCACCATGTCCCTCGACATGGTCATCGACTTCGGCGCTGTCAAAAACCACAACTGGAAGCTGCTCACCGATGAGCTGAAGGATCTCGTTGCCGCCTGCGGCCCCGCCGAGACCAAGCCCATCATCGAGTGCTGCAAGCTGACCAAGGACGAGATCGTTTCGGTCACCAAGTGCTGCGAGGAAGCCAGCGTCTCTTACATCAAAACCGGTACCGGCCGCATGGCGGGCCCCGAATGGCACGACATCCTGCTGATCAGGGATACGCTCGCCAAGGACAGCAAGACCAGGATCAAGTTCTCAGGCACCGGCCGTTTCTGGACCTCTGCCGTGGCACTGGGCGGCTTTGCCTGCGGCGCTGACATCATCGGCACCCGTTCTGCCGACCAGATCATCAAGGAACTGCCCATGCTCGAGCGCCTCTACGGCAACGTTACTGTCGCCGGCAAGAGCGACGCTCCTTCCGCGATCGGCTTCGTTCCCCTCGAGGGCGGCGAATATTAAGGTCTTTGCGGGTTGCGTTTCAGGGAAGAAGAAACTATAATATAATAAGTAGAAAGCCCGCCGGGCAGGCGGGCTTTTTGCGCGCTTTCGTTTGAATCTGCGGCGGCCAAAGAGAAAATCGTGAAAAAGCCGGAGAAATCTAAAAAAACAAGCATTTTCCCCTTGCAATTTGTCCATGGGTTTAGTACAATTTAATAGTTCGCGGCCATAGCCGCGTTGTCGCCATGTCAGGGATGATGCAGGAGGTTGCCGGCGCCACCGGGTAATTTCTGCGGACCAGTCTGAAAATCAGACGACGGGCCAAACGTGCCCAGTCGTGTAAAAAATTAAAATGGAAACACACGGCTGAGTGTATTTGAGCAAGGAGGAAATAAAATGGCAAGCCAGAAGATCAGAATCAAACTCAAGGCTTACGAGCACAAGCTCATCGACCAATCTGCTGAAAAGATTGTCGAGACGGCGAAGCGTACCGGCGCCCGCGTTTCCGGGCCTATCCCGCTTCCGACCGATAAGGAAATCGTCACGATCCTGCGCGCCACGCACAAATATAAGGACGCGAGGGAACAGTTTGAGATGCGCACGCATAAGCGCCTCATCGACATCAACAATCCCAGCGCCAAAACTGTGGACGCACTGATGAAGCTCGATCTGCCCGCTGGCGTCGAGATCGAGATCAAACTCTAAAAATCGGAGGTGGACATAGATCATGAAAAAAGCCATTGTGGGCAAAAAGCTCGGAATGACGCAGGTGTTCGCCGCGGATGGCACTATGCTTCCCGTCACCGTCGTCGAAGCCGGCCCCTGCACTGTGGTGCAGAAGAAGACTGCTGAGCATGACGGCTACGATGCCGTTCAGGTCAGCTTTGGCAGCATCCGTGAAAAGCTCGTCAACAAGCCTGTGAAGGGCCATTACGCCAAGGCAAATGTTCCCGCCGCCCGCTATCTTCGCGAGCTGCGCCTGGAAGACGCCGCTTCCTATGAAGTGGGTCAGGTCATCAAGGCTGATGTTTTTGCCGAGGGCGATAAGATCGATGTGATTGGAACCAGCAAAGGCAAGGGGTTTGCCGGCGTCATCAAGCGCTGGAACCAGCACCGCCTGCGCATGAGCCATGGTACCGGCCCTGTGCATCGCGAGCCCGGCTCCATGGGTTCGACCTCTTCTCCCAGCCGCGTGTTCAAGCACAAGAACCTGGCCGGTCATCTGGGTGTCGAACGCGTTACTATTCAGAACCTGCAGGTCGTCCGCGTTGATGCTGAGCGCAACCTGCTGCTCATTAAGGGTGCTGTTCCCGGCCCCAAGGGCGGTCTCGTGATGGTTCGTGAGACCGTGAAGAAGTAATAGGAAGGAGATAGCGCCATGCCTAAAGTTGCAGTGTATAACACGGCGGGCAGCCAGGTCAGCGAGATCGAGCTGAACGACGCCGTATTCGGCCTTGAACCCAACACCGACGTCATGCATGAGGTCGTGCGCGCCCAGTTGGCCAACAAGCGCCAGGGCACCCAGTCTGCCCTGACCCGCGCTGAAGTCAGCGGCGGCGGCATCAAGCCCTGGAGGCAGAAGGGCACCGGTCGTGCCCGCCAGGGTTCTACCCGTTCTCCCCAGTGGACTCACGGCGGCATCGTTTTCGCTCCCAAGCCTCGCAGCTACGCGGTGAGCGTCAACAAGAAGGCCCGCCGCCTTGCGATCCGTTCCGCCCTGTCCGCCAAGGTTCAGGCCAACGAGATCATCGTCCTCGATTCCCTGACTCTTGAAGAAGCCAAGACCAAGAAGATGGCCGCGGTGCTCAAGGCTCTCGGCGCCGAAAAGGCCCTGATCGTCACCCCCGGCAAGGATGAGACCGTCGTCCGCGCTGCCGGCAACATCCCCGGTGTCGCCACTACCATGGCTGACAACCTCAACGTTTACGACATCCTCAAGTATGAGAAATTCATCATTACTGTCGATGCCGTTGCCAAGGTCGAGGAGGTGTATTCCAAGTGAAGTCCATGCACGACGTTCTGCTCCGCCCTGTGCTCTCCGAAAAGAGCATGGACGGCATCATCGATAAGGTCTACACCTTCGAGGTAGCCAAAACTGCCAACAAGACCGAGATCCGCCAGGCTGTGGAAGCGATCTTCGGCGTTAAGGTCGAAAAGGTCAACACTGTCCGTACGATTGGCAAAATGAAGCGCCAGGGCCGCTATGAGGGCCGCACCGCTGAGGTCAAAAAGGCAATCGTAACCCTCAGGGCCGACTCCAAGGGCATCGAGTTTTTCGACTCCATGCGCTAAGCTCGGATAGTTAAGGAGGTTTATCAAAATGGCAATCAAAAAGCTGAAGCCGACTTCTCCGGGCCGTCGCTTTATGACCGTTTCGGCCTACGAAGAAATCACCTGCACCACGCCCGAACGTTCCCTGCTCGAGGATCTTCGCGGCAACGCCGGACGCAACGTCCACGGCCGCATCACCGTCCGTCATCGCGGCGGCGGCACCAAGCGCCAGTATCGCATTATCGATTTCAAGCGCAACAAGGACGGCGTGCCCGCCAAGGTGCACAGCATCCAGTACGACCCCAACCGTACCGCAAACATCGCTCTTCTCCATTACCTTGATGGCGAAAAGCGTTACATCATCGCTCCTTTGGGCCTGAAGGTCGGCGACGTGATCGTCTCCGGCGCCGACGCCGACATCAAGATCGGTAACGCGCTTCCCCTTCGCAATATCCCCGTCGGCACGATGATCCACAACATTGAGCTCAAGCCCGGCAAGGGCGGCCAGCTGGTCCGCAGCGCCGGCAATTCCGCTCAGCTGCTGGCCAAGGAAGGCGCCTACGCCACTGTTCGTCTTCCTTCCGGCGAAGTTCGCCTGATCCCCATGGATGCCAAGGCGACCATCGGTCAGGTCGGCAACGTCGACAGCGAGCTGGTCAACCTCGGCAAGGCCGGTCGCAAGCGCCACATGGGCTGGCGTCCCACGGTTCGCGGTTCCGTCATGAACCCCTGCGATCACCCGCACGGCGGCGGCGAGGGCAAGAGCCCCATTGGCCGCAGCGGCCCTGTTACCCCCTGGGGCAAGCCTGCGCTTGGTTACAAGACGCGCAAGCACAAGAACAAGTCCAACAAGTTCATCGTCCGTCGCCGCAACGGCAAGTAAGACGGTTGCCCGCAATTAGAAAGGAGGCTATTACGGCATGAGCAGGTCTGTCAAAAAAGGACCCTATGTAAGTGAGCGGCTGTTGAACCGCATCATCGAAATGAATAATGCCGGCGAGAAGAAGGTTCTCAAGACTTGGAGCAGGTCTTCCACGATATTCCCGGATATGGTCGGTCACACGATCGCCGTACACGACGGACGCAAGCACGTTCCCGTTTATGTCACCGAGGAAATGGTCGGCCATAAGCTGGGTGAATTCGCCCCCACCCGTACCTATCGCGGCCATGCCGGCTCCGAGAAGTCCTCGGGCGGCCGTTAATGGAGGGAGGAAGACATGGCTACTCGTATTCGTGAAAAAGCGGCACAGCGCAAGGCCAACGCCGATAAGCGTCCCCACGCCGTCGCCCGCTATGTGCGTATTTCTTCTCGCAAGGTCAAGATCGTGCTTGACCTGATTCGTGGCAAGAGCGTTGCCGAGGCTCAGGCGATCCTTCGCTTCACCCCCAAGGCTGCTGCCCCCATCGTGGAAAAGGTCCTCAATTCCGCCGTTGCGAACGCGGAAAACAACCTGGATCTTTCCGCTGAAACCCTGATGGTTGCCGAGTGCTTCGCCAACCAGGGCCCGACCCTCAAGCGCTATCGTCCCCGCGCTCACGGCCGCGCCAACAGGATCCTCAAGCGCACCAGCCACATCACTGTCATTCTCGATCAGGCGAAGTAAGGAGGTATACCATGGGTCAAAAAGTTAATCCGCATGGATTCCGCGTTGGCGTAATCAAAGATTGGGATGCCCGCTGGTATGCATCCAAAAAGGATTTCGCTGACAATATCGTTGAGGATGAAGCGATCCGCAAATTCCTCAAGAAGAGACTGTATGAGACCGGCATCTCCAAGATTGAAATCGAGCGCGCCGGCCGCAACGTGACGGTCAACGTTTTCACCGCCAAGCCCGGCATGGTCATCGGACCCAAGGGCGCCAACATCGAAGCCCTCAAGGCTGAGACCGCCAAGCTGGTCGGTAAGCCCGTCAACCTTAACATCATTGAAGTTAAAAATCCCGATGCCAACGCTCAGCTGATTGCTGAAAACATCGCTGCTTCTTTGGAAAAGCGTATCTCTTTCCGCCGCGCCATGAAGCAGGCCATGGGCCGTGCGATGCGCGCCGGCGCTAAGGGTATCAAGCTCAAGTGCTCCGGCCGTCTGGGCGGCGCTGAAATCGCCCGCGAAGAAGGGTATCATGAGGGTTCCATCCCGCTGCAGACCCTGCGTGCGAACATTGAGTACGGCTTCTGCGAAGCCAAGACCACTTACGGTCGTATCGGCGTGAAGGTCTGGGTGTACAAGGGCGAGATCCTTTCCCACGGCATCGTGCCCGCCGCCGAAGCCAATGCTGCGGCCGCGAAGGAAACTTCTCCCTTCAACAACAGGGAACGGGGCAACAGGAGGCCCCCGCGCCGCGATCGTGCGGAAGGAGGTAAGCGCTAATGTTGATGCCTAAGAGAGTCAAACGCAGGAGGGTGCATCGCGGTCGTATGACCGGTAAGGCCCAACGCGGTAACTTTATCGCATATGGCGATTACGGTCTGGTAGCGATGGAGCCCTGCTGGGTGACCAGCCAGCAGATCGAGGCCGCCCGTATCGCCATGACCCGTTATATCAAGCGCGGTGGTAAGGTCTGGATCAAGATCTTTCCCGACAAGCCTGTTACGGAAAAGCCCGCCGAAACTCGAATGGGTTCCGGCAAAGGTTCTCCCGAATACTGGGTTGCGGTCGTAAAGCCCGGCCGCGTCCTGTTTGAGATCGCCGGTGTGCCCGAAGAGACCGCCCGCGAAGCTCTGCGCCTGGCCATGCACAAGCTCCCGCTCAAGTGCAAGTTCATCAAGCGCGAAGAAACGACTAACGAAGTGGGTGGTGAAGGCGATGAAGGCTAAACAGTTCAATGAATTGACGACGCAGGAACTCATTGAGCGTGAAAAGGAGCTCAAGAGCGAACTCTTCAACCTCCGCTTTCAGCAGGCTACCAGTGAGCTCACGAATCCCATGCGGATTAAAGAGTGCAAGAAGGACATTGCCCGTGTGATGACTATTCTGCGCGAGCGTGAACTCAAGGCAGAAGCCAAGTAATTGAAAGTTGAGTTGAAAGGAGGAATTTCCTGTGGCTGAAAGAGGCATTCGCAAGACCAAGGTCGGTACTGTCGTCAGCGACAAGATGGATAAGACCATCGTCGTGGCGATCAAGACGAAAGAGCGTCATCCCCTCTATGGCAAGATGATCAATCACACGGTCAAGTTTAAGGCCCATGACGAAGAAAATGCCTGCGGCATTGGCGATACCGTTAAAATTATGGAAACCCGTCCTTTGAGTAAGGACAAGAGGTGGCGCCTGATCGAAATCATCGAAAAGGCCAAGTAAGTCTGAAAGGAGTTTGATACCATGATCCAGCCGCAAACCCGGCTCAAGGTAGCCGATAATTCCGGTGCGAAGGAAATCATGTGCATCCGCGTGTTGGGTGGCTCCTTCCGCAAGACGGCCAACATCGGCGATGTCATCGTCGCATCTGTGAAAACCGCGACTCCCGGCGGCGCTGTGAAGAAGAAGGATGTTGTCAAGGCGGTTATCGTCCGCTCCGTGAGCGGCAAGCGCCGTCCTGACGGTTCTTTCATCCGCTTTGACGACAACGCAGCAGTTATCATCAACGACCAGAAGCAGCCGAGGGGCACCCGTATCTTCGGGCCCGTGGCGAGGGAACTTCGTGAGAAAGACTACATGAAGATCGTTTCCCTTGCTCCGGAAGTGCTCTAATTGAGGAGGGTGCAAAATATGAGCAAGCTTCATGTGAAGAAGGGCGACACCGTTGTTGTGATCGCCGGTAAAGATAAGGGCAAGAAGGGTAAGATCCTTGCCGCCATGCCCAAGACCGGGCGCGTGATGGTTGAAGGCGTGGCTATGATCACCCGCCACACCAAGCCCGTCGGCCAGCAGCCTGGCGGCCGCATCGTCAAGGAAGGCACGATCAATGCCTCCAACGTGATGCTCGTGTGCGGCAAGTGCGGCAAGGCGACCCGCGTTGCCCATCAGATCAAAGATGACAAGAAGGTCCGCATCTGCAAGAAGTGCGGCGCCGTCATTGACTAAGGCGGAAGGGAGGAAGCAAGCAAATGGCTAAGAAAGAAACGAAGGCTCAGGCCGCTCCCTTCACCGGTACTCCCCGTCTGAAGGATAAGTACACTGCCGAGATCGTTCCCGCTCTGATCCAGAAGTTCGGCTATGAGAACATCATGCAGGTTCCGAAGCTGGAAAAGATCGTCATCAACATGGGTATCGGTGAAGCCAAGGATAACCCCAAGGTTCTCGAGGCTGCTCTGAACGATCTGACGATCATCTCCGGCCAGAAGCCTGTAGTCACCAAGGCCCGCAAGTCCGTTGCAAACTTTAAAATCCGCGAAGGCATGAACATCGGCGCAAAGGTTACTCTGCGCGGAGATCGGATGTACTACTTTGCCGACAAGCTGATGAACATCGCGCTCCCCCGCGTCCGCGACTTCCGTGGCATTCCCAGCAAGTCCTTTGACGGTCGCGGCAACTATGCCCTGGGCATCAAGGAACAGCTGATCTTCCCGGAGATCGAGTACGATCAGATCGACAAGGTTCGCGGCATGGACGTGATTTTCGTCACTACAGCCAAGACGGACGAAGAGGCCAAGGCGCTGCTCGAGATGCTCGGCATGCCCTTCGCCCAGGCGTAAGGAGGAGCTTTAAACATGGCCAAGAAAAGCATGATTAACAAGCAGCAGGCTGCGCCCAAGTTCTCTACCAGGGCTTACACCCGCTGCAGGATTTGCGGCCGTCCCCACAGCGTTCTGCGCAAGTACGGCATCTGCCGTATCTGCTTCCGCGAACTCGCTTACAAAGGCCAGATTCCCGGCGTCCGCAAGGCCAGCTGGTAAACCATCGGAAGGAGGTAAAACACAATGGTTGTTACTGATCCTATTGCTGATATGCTCACCCGCATCCGCAATGCTCAGGTTGCGCGCCACGAAACTGTCGATGTGCCCGCTTCCAATATGAAAAAAGCCATCGCGCAGATCCTTCTGTCCGAGGGTTACATCAAAGGCTATACCGTGATCGACGATGGCGTCCAGGGCGTTATCCGTATCAATCTTAAGTATGGCGCCAACAAGACCAAGGTCATCACCGGCCTCAAGCGCATTTCCAAGCCCGGCCTGCGCGTCTATGCGCGCAAGGATCAGATCCCGAGGGTTCTCGGCGGTCTGGGCATCGCGATCCTGTCCACTTCCAAGGGCGTTATGACGAGCCGTGAGGCCCGCGCTCAGGGTGTGGGCGGCGAAGTGCTCGCTTACGTCTGGTAAGTTGGTTCTCCCATAAAGACAAATTTTTAAGAGAGGTGTAAAGCAATGTCTCGAATCGGAAAACTTCCGGTCAGCATCCCTGCTGGAGTGACAATTACGGTTGCGGCCGACAACACCGTCACTGTAAAAGGTCCCAAGGGCGAACTGAGCCAGAAGATCTCCCCGAAGATGATCATCGAGCAGGACGCCGGCGTTCTCCACGTTAAGCGTCCCGATGACGAAAAGGAATCCCGTGCGTTGCATGGTCTGAGCCGCACCCTGATCAACAACATGGTCGTGGGCGTGACCGCTGGCTTCTCCAAGAGCTTGGACATCGTCGGCGTGGGTTATAGGGTTCAGAAGAACGGCGCTAACCTGACGCTGAATATGGGTTATTCTCATCCCGTCGAAGTGGTCGCCCCCAAGGGCATCACGCTTGACGCTCCCGGCCCCAACAAAATCGTTGTTTCCGGCATCGACAAGCAGCTGGTCGGCCAGATTGCCGCTGATATCCGCAAGATCCGCAAGCCTGAACCTTACAAGGGCAAGGGCATCAAGTATGAAAACGAGGTCATTCGCCGTAAGGAAGGCAAGACCGGTAAATAAGTAGAAAGGAGTGACACAAGATGATTTCCAAGATCGATAAGAATGCAATCCGTCAAAAGCGTCATTATCGGATGCGCAAGAACATCGTGGGTACTGCGGAACGTCCCCGTCTGAACGTGTATCGCAGCACCGTGAATATCTATGCGCAGGTAATCGATGACAGCGTTGGACACACCTTGGCCTCCGCTTCTACTCTGGATGCCGAGATCAAGGCTCAGCTGGAAGGCAAGACCAAGAAGGAAGCCGCAAAACTGGTGGGCGAGCTGGTTGGCAAGCGTGCCCTCGCCAAAGGCGTGACCAAGGTCGTCTATGACCGCGGCGGCTACAACTACACGGGCCGTGTGGCCGAACTGGCTGCCGGCGCTCGTGAAGCCGGCCTGGAATTCTAAAGGAGGTTACACGACATGCAGCAGCGTATTGATCCCGCTACGCCCGAACTCAAGGAGAAGCTTGTCTCCGTCAATCGCGTAGCCAAGGTTGTTAAGGGCGGCCGCAATTTCCGCTTCAGCGCGCTTATCGTCGTGGGCGATGGCAACGGCAATGTCGGTGTCGGCATGGGCAAGGCCGCTGAAATCCCCGAGGCGATCCGCAAGGGCAAGGAAGACGCAATCCGTCATATGATCAACGTGCCGATCGTCGGCACCAGCATTCCCCACGACGCAGAAGGCAAGTTCGGCCGCAGCATGGTTCGCCTGCTGAAGGCTGAAGAAGGTACCGGCGTTATCGCCGGCGGCCCCGCCCGTGCCGTTCTCGAAATGGCAGGCGTCAAGGATATTCGCACCAAGTCTTACGGATCCAACAATCCCATCAACTGCGTGAAAGCGACCCTCGATGGTCTCGCTCAGCTGCGCACTGCTGAAGAGATTGCCAAGCTCCGCGGCAAGACCGTTGCGGAAATTCTGGACTAAGGAGGGCTATCACAATGGCTAAGCTCAAGATCACGCTCGAAAAGAGCACCATCGGATGCCTTCAGAATCAGATCGCGACTGTCAAGGCTCTCGGTCTGAGGAAGATTCGCAGCGAGGTAGTGCATGAAGATACGCCCGCGATCCGCGGTATGATTTTCAAGGTAAAGCACCTCGTTAAGGTCGAAGAAATTTAACGAGGGAGGTGCAGCACGATGAAACTTCATGATCTCAAGCCTGCAGCAGGCTCCGTCAAGGAAGTCAAGCGCGTTGGCCGTGGCTCCGGTTCCGGTATGGGCAAGACTTCTACCCGTGGCCAAAAGGGCCAGTGGTCCCGCAGCGGCGGCGGCGTCCGCCCCGGTTTCGAAGGCGGCCAGATGCCCCTTTCCCGCCGTCTGCCCAAGCGTGGCTTTACCAACATTTTTGCTAAGGTTTATACCGTCGTCAACGTTTCCGATCTCGAGAAGCTGGAGAGCGGCTCTGTGGTCACCGCGGAGCTCCTCAAGGAAATCGGCATCATCAGCAAGATCGAAAAGGACGGCCTGAAGGTCCTTGGCCGCGGCGAACTCACCAAGAAGTTGACCGTTAAGGCGGCCAAGTTCACGGAGAGCGCCAAGCAGGCGATCGAAGCCGTTGGCGGTATCGCCGAGGTGATTGGCTAATGTTCCAGATCCTTCGCAACGCATGGAAAGTTCCGGACGTTCGAAAGAAGATCCTCTACACTCTGATGATGCTTCTGATCTTCCGTCTGGGTGCTTTTCTGCCGATCCCTGGCGTCAATCCCAGCTACATTGCTTCGCAGGTCAGCCAGTATGACATCCTCGGGTTTGTCAACCTGATGAACGGCGGTGCGCTGGGCAACTTCACGCTTTTTGCGCTAGGTATTTCTCCTTATATCAATGCGTCCATTATCATGAACCTTCTGACGATTGCCATTCCTTCTCTGGAGCGGATGGCGAAGGAAGATGACGGAAGGGAAAAGATTGAACGCATCACCCGTGTTGTGGGCGTTGCGCTGGGCGCTGTGATGGCGCTGGGTTTTGTGCTTTCTATGGGCTCCGGCGCTGTTCTGCCTTCCGATACGGTTCCCGTATGGTTCACTTACATTGCCATCGTGCTGGTGGCCACGGCAGGCTGCGCGCTGTGCATGTGGATCGGTGAGCGCATTACGGAAAAGGGTATTGGCAACGGCATTTCCCTGCTGATTTTTGCGGGTATCGCTTCTCAAGTGCTGCCCACCCTTATCAGCTACTTCAAGATGGTCTTCAGCGGTGCGATCACCTTCTGGCTGGTGCCTGTCCTGGTCGTGCTGATTCTGGTGGTCGTCGCTGCTCTGACCCTGGTGGATCTGGGCGAGCGCCGCGTACCGGTTCAGTATGCAAAGCGTGTTGTGGGCCGCAAAATGTATGGCGGCAACTCCACCAACATCCCCATGCGCGTCAATCAGAATGGCGTTATGCCTCTGATCTTCGCCATGACCATCATCCAGTTCCCGGGCATGATCGCCCAGTTCTGGCCTAACAGTGGCTTTTATGCCTGGTATACCAAGTATCTTGGTTCCGGCAGCGTGATCTATATGATCGTGTACGCCCTGTTGATCGTTGGTTTTGCTTATTTCTATACCGCGATCTCTTTCAACCCCATTGAGATCAGCAAGAATATGCAGGCAAACGGCGGGTTCATTCCGGGCATTCGCCCCGGTCGTCCTACCTCCGATTATCTGAGCAAGATATCCACCCGTTTGACGTTGTTCAGCGCTGTGTTCCTTGCCGTGATCGCTGCGGTTCCCACGATGCTCAGCTCCCTGATGGGCGGCATGAGTGCTTTTGGTGCGACCAGCTTGATGATTCTTGTGTCCGTTGCACTGGAGACCAGCAAGACCCTCGAGGCCGAGCTGACTATGCGCAACTACAAAGGCTTCCTTAAATAAGCCATAGGAGGGCAAAAGTATGAAGATTGTATTCCTCGGACCTCCAGGAGCCGGCAAGGGTACCCAGGCGGAGCGCATTTGCGAGCGCTTCTCTCTGGCCCACATTTCCACCGGTGATATGCTCCGCGCTGCCATGAAGGCAGGGACCGAACTGGGCAAGCAGGCAAAGTCCTTTATTGAGCAGGGTGCACTGGTTCCCGATTCTCTCATCATTGACCTGGTAAAGGAAAGGGTTGCTCAGCCCGACTGCTCCAAGGGCTATCTGCTCGATGGCTTCCCGAGGACGGTGCCGCAGGCCGATGCGCTCAGCGCAATCGTCGACCTCGACGCGGTGATCAATCTTGACGTGCCGTCCGACCGCCTGGCTGCCCGCATTACGGGCCGCCGCGTGTGCCGGTCCTGTGGCGCCACGTACCACATTTCCACGCTCTCTTCTCCGGATGGTTCCTGCGAAAAGTGCGGCGGCGAGCTATATCAGCGCGACGACGACAAGCTGGAGACCATCATGAATCGCCTTAAAGTTTACGAGGCGCAGACCAAGCCGTTGGTCGACTATTACACTGAAAAGGGTAAGCTGATCACCGTGAACGGCGATCAGGAAATCGACGATGTGACGGCTGCGCTCTGCGCTGCGCTGGAGCAGAAATAATGACCCTGAAATCCGCACGTGAAATCGCAGTGATGCGAATCGCGGGCCAGATCACCCATGGCGCACTGCTTGCCGCAAAGCAGGCGGTGCGTCCGGGGATCACGACCATGGAAATCGACCGGGTGGTGGAGGATTACATCCGTTCCAAGGGGGCCATTCCTTCCTTTAAAGGATACGAGGGTTTTCCGGGCTCTGCCTGTATCTCTGTCAATGAGGAAGTGGTTCACGGGATTCCCGGCGACCGCGTCCTCAAAGAGGGAGATATCGTCAGCATTGACGTCGGCGCGATCTATGAGGGCTACCACGGCGATGCCGCCCGCACCTACGGTGTAGGCAAGATCTCCGCGGAGGCTCAGCGCCTGATCGATGTGACCCGCCAGTCTTTTTACGAGGGCATCCAGTTTGCAAAGCTGGGATATCGCCTCGGTGACCTGGGCGCTGCGATTCAGGCTTACGCCGAAAACGCTGGATATTCTGTGGTTCGCGAAATGATTGGTCATGGTTTGGGAAAGAATCTGCATGAGTCCCCGGATGTTCCCAACTACGGACATCCCGGCCACGGGCTTCGTTTCCAGCAGGGCATGACGATCGCCGTTGAGCCTATGATCAACGCCGGAACCCGGCGGATCAGGATTCTTGACAACGGCTGGACTGTAGTGACGCAGGACAGCGCACTGTCGGCGCATTACGAAAATTCCATCGCCGTTACAGACGGTGAGCCCGTCATCCTGACGCTCGAATGAGCAAAGGAGGCCTTCAGTGAAAAGAGTGACTGCCGAAACGGGGCGCCTCGCGCTTTCCAAGGCAGGGAGGGACAGAGACCGCTGCTTTATCATTCTTGACGTGATCGACGAACAGTTTGTCACGGTGGTGGACGGCCGGCTCAGAAAGCTCAGCCGCCCGAAGAAGAAAAAGCTGATGCACCTGCGGCTCAAACCGCAGATCGCGGCAGAGATCAGGCAGAAACGGCAGGATGGAACGCTGCTCGACAGCGACGTTCGCCGTGTGATCGATTCTCTCAGTGCCGAAAAAACGATTCCAGCGATTGAGAATTAAGGAGGAGACAGCTTGTCCAAGCAAGATGTTATCGAAGTTGAAGGCAGAGTGACCGAAGCGTATCCCAATGCTGTCTTTGAGGTGGAACTGCAAAATGGCCATAAGGTGCTTGCCCATATTTCCGGCAAGCTCCGTATGAACTTCATCCGGATCCTTCCGGGCGACAAGGTGACCATTGAGCTTTCTCCGTACGATTTGACGCGCGGCCGGATTACCTGGCGCGCCAAAAGCTGAAGCAGCTGATTCCTACCGATACATTCCGTCATTAGCCTATAAGGAGGTAAACCAAGATGAAAGTCAGGCCGTCCGTAAAGCCGATCTGTGAAAAATGTAAGATCATCAAGCGCAAGGGCCGCGTGATGGTCATTTGCGAGAACCCCAAGCATAAGCAGAAGCAGGGCTAAGTGCTGTGGGGTTCGCCCCATGCAGAGAGCTTTGCAAGCTGTCGCACCCAACAACTCTTGCGCGGTGCGGCTGCCCCGTCCGGGGAATCCGCGCAATTTCCATAGAATCGAAATGACCTTTCAGGAGGTGTAACAACTACATGGCACGTATTTCTGGTGTGGACCTGCCCCGAGATAAGCGGGTAGAAATCGCCCTGACCTACATTTTCGGCATCGGCCGCAAGACCGCCAACGATATCCTCGCCGCTACCGGCGTCGATCCCGATACCCGTGTGCGCGACTTGTCCGAAACCGATGAGCACAAGCTGAGGGAGTACATTGACCACCATCTCAAGGTGGAAGGCGATCTGAGCCGTGAAGTTTCTCTCAACATCAAGCGCCTTGTGGAAATTGGCTGCTATCGCGGTGTGCGTCATCGTCGCAATCTGCCCGTTCGCGGCCAGAAAACCAAAACCAACGCACGCACCCGCAAGGGCCCGAAGCGCCAGGTCAGCAAGAAGAAGTAAGAGGGAGGGATAAGCAACCATGGCTAAAGCCAACCCCAAGATGAAAAAGGCTACTCGCAAGCGCCGCGAGAAAAAGAATATTGAGCGTGGTGCCGCCCACATCCGCTCTTCTTTCAACAACACGATGGTGACGATCACTGACACTCAGGGCAATGCTCTTTCCTGGGCTTCCGCTGGCGGTCTCGGTTTCCGCGGTTCCCGTAAGAGCACTCCCTATGCCGCTCAGATGGCTGCAGAGACCGCTGCCAAGGCCGCGATGGAACACGGACTGCGCACGGTGGAAGTGTACGTCAAGGGGCCTGGTTCCGGTCGTGAGGCTGCGATCCGCGCCCTGCAGGCTGCGGGTCTTGAAGTCAACATGATCAAGGACGTCACTCCTATTCCCCACAATGGCTGCCGCCCGCCCAAGCGGAGAAGAGTGTAAGGAGGAAAAAGCACTATGGCAAGATATACCGAATCCGTATGCCGTCAGTGCCGCAGGGAAGGCCAGAAGCTCTTCCTCAAGGGCGATCGCTGCTACAGCAGCAAGTGCGCTATCGATAAGCGGCCGACCCCTCCCGGACAGCATGGCGCTGGCCGCAGGAAGGTTTCCGAGTACGGCACCCAGCTGCGTGAAAAGCAGAAAACCCGCCGTGCATACGGTGTATTGGAATCCCAGTTCAGGAAATACTATGAAAAAGCTGCCCGCGAAAAGGGCATCACGGGCGAAAACATGCTCCGTATGCTGGAACAGCGCTTGGATAACGTTGTGTACCGTCTCGGTTTCGGCGATTCCCGTCCGCAGGCCCGTCAGATGGTCAACCACGGCCATATTACCGTTAACGGCAAGAAGGTTGACATTGCTTCCTTCCAGGTTTCCGTGGGCGATGTGATCGCTGTCAAGGAACGCAGCAGGGATATCGACAGGCTCAAGGAGCTGCGTGAAAACGGCCTTGGCAAGCCCGTTCCCAAGTGGCTGGAGCTGGATGCCGCGAACCTGACTGGCAAAGTCGTCGCTCTTCCGGAGCGTGAGGACATTGACCTCAACATCGAGGAGCATTTCATTGTCGAGTTGTACTCCAGGTAAGCCGCGAGTATCATCCGCCGCCCTCAAAACGACAACAACCAGGAGGGTTATAACGCATGATTGAAATCGAAAGGCCGAAGATCGACTGTGAAGTTGCCGACGATAAGTACGGCAGGTTTGTCGTTGAGCCTTTGGAGCGTGGATTTGGTACGACGATGGGCAATTCCCTTCGTCGCGTACTCCTTTCCTCGCTGACTGGAGTCGCTGTTACGTCTATCAAGATCGACGGTGTGCAGCATGAGTTCACCACCATTCCCGGCGTCAAGGAAGATGTGACGGAGATCATCCTGAACCTCAAGACCCTGCGCGCCAAGCTGTATACCGATGTGCCCAAGATCCTCACGATCAATGCAGTGGGCCCCTGTGAAGTGACCGCGGCTGATATTTCCACGGATTCCGATGTGGAGATCGTCAATCCGGATCTTCATATTGCCACCCTGAATGAGGACGGCAAGCTGAGCATGGAGATCACCCTTGAAAAAGGCCGCGGCTATGTGCTGGCGGACAAAAACAAGCGGCCCGGTCTCCCGATCGGCACGATTGCTGTGGACTCGATCTTTACCCCCATTGAAAAGGTGAATTTCACCGTTCAGAACACTCGTGTGGGACAGATTACCGACTACGATAAGCTGACCCTTGAGATCTGGACGGACGGCAGCATCAAGCCAGAAGAGGCTTGCAGCTTTGCTGCCAAGATTCTCAGCGATCATCTCACGCTGTTCATCAACCTGACTGACAACGTCTCCAACGTTGAGATCCTCGTCGAGAAGGAAGAGGACAAAAAGGAGAAGATCCTGGAAATGTCCATCGAGGAACTGGATCTTTCCGTGCGTTCCTTCAACTGCCTTAAGCGCGCCAACATCAACACCGTGGAGGAGCTGGTGCAGAAGAGCGAAGAGGATATGATGAAGGTGCGTAACCTAGGCCGTAAGTCCCTCGAAGAAGTTGCCCAGAAGCTGGCGGCGCTCGGCCTGAGCCTCCGCCGCAACGATGAATAATTGTCCATAGGAGGAGTAAGCATATGGCCAACCGCAAGCTGAATCGGGCGAGCGACCAGCGCAAGGCTATCCTTCGCAGCCTGACCACGGCTCTGATCTGGAACGGCAAGATCGTTACCACCGAAGCCCGTGCCAAGGAAGTGCGTTCCATCGCTGAGAAGCTGATCACGCTCGCTGCGAAGGAATACAAGAACACCGTGGAAGTCACCAAGACCGTTAAGGACAGCGCAGGCAATACCGCTTCTATCACGGTCAAGAACGACGCTCCCAGCAAGCTCCATGCCCGCCGTCAGATTATGAGCTACCTGTATGATCTGCAGGAGCCCAAGAAGGATGGCGAAAGCAAGGGCGAGTACAAGGATCGCACCAAGAAGGTCAACCACCCCGTGGTGGAGAAGCTCTTTGGTGAGTACGGCCCCAAGTATGAAAAGCGCACCGGTGGTTATACCCGCATCGTCAAGATGGGCCCCCGCCGCGGCGACGCTGCCGAAATGGTCCTGATCGAGCTGGTGTAACCGCCTGCTCCAGTGGATCTGATAAAAGGACTACGCCGGTTTTGCCGGGGTGGTCCTTTTATTTTCGGCGGAGTGCAGCAGTGAAGAACATCATTTTGATAGGATAAGACAATCTGTTAAATTCCTGTGGCAGAGTTGCATTTTTGAAGAAAGCATATTATACTGAACAAGAATCAGTTATCCGTTTTGACGGGAACAGGAAAGGAAGTGCAAACATGGACGCGAGCCCATATCCCGAGCGAAACAGCAAAAATTTATACAGCCGGGCGCGTTCCATGGATCGTGTCTGCTTTGCCGTGTAATCTGCCGGCAGGCAGGACATTTCCTGAAAGTTGATCCTTCAAAGAGCCGCCCGGGAAGGGAGGCTTTTTTATGGCAGAAAATATTGTAAAGCTTTTGGAGGAAAAGAACTATGAGGCCCTGAAAGGCTTGCTAGAGGGCAGCAATGCAGTGGATATTGCTGCTGCGCTTGATGGAATGGAAAGCACGGAACAGATCCTTCGGCTTTTCCGATTGCTGCCCAAGGACGATGCGGCGGATGTCTTCTCCTATCTTTCCGGCGAAACACAGGAAGCGCTGATTAATCTTCTCAACGACAAAGAGCTGGGTCATATCATCGACGAAATGTATCTGGACGATGCGGCGGATCTTGCCGGAGAAATGCCGGCCAATCTGGTGCGGAGGCTTCTACGGGTCGCTCATCCGGAGACTCGGGCACAGATCAACCGACTGCTCAATTATCCGGAAAAAAGTACTGGCAGCATTATGACCACGGAATTCGTGGATCTGCATCGAAATATGACCGTACAGCAGGCCTTTGATTACATTCGGAAAAATGGTGTGGACAAAGAGACCATCTATACCTGCTATGTTACGGATGAAACGCGGATTCTTCAGGGCGTTGTGACAGTACGGGAATTGCTCCTTTCTCCGCTGGATGCAAGGGTGGGAGACATCATGGAGGAATGGATGATCTACGCCAGTACCCTGGACGATCAGGAGCAGACGGCGCAGCTCTTCCAAAAATACGACATGATCACTCTTCCGGTTGTCGATCAGGAAAAGCGTCTGGTAGGCATCGTAACCATTGACGATGCGGTGGACGTCATTCAGGAGGAAAACACGGAAGACTTCGAGCTGATGGCCGCTGTGTCCCCAATCGAGGATTCTTACATGCGGACGCCGGTCTTGACCCATGCCCGCAAAAGGATCGTCTGGTTGTTGTTTTTGATGATTTCCGCAGTGGTGACCGGCAGCATCATCAGTCATTATGAGGACGCTTTTGCGGCGATTCCGCTGTTGGTCTCCTTTATTCCCATGTTAATGGACACCAGCGGAAACTGCGGATCACAGGCGTCGACCTTGATCATTCGCGGCATGGCGCTCGGAGAGATCAAAACCGCAGATTTTTTCCGCGTACTGTGGAAGGAGATCCGTGTGGCGCTGGTGGTCGGAACATCGCTGGGAGTGGTGGAAACGGCATATATCTTTTTGCGCTATCGCAACCTTTCGATCGCTTTGACGGTCAGCATCAGCCTGCTGATCACGGTCTGCCTTGCAAAAAGCATTGCCTGCATTTTGCCTATGCTGGCGAAAAAGCTTAGGCAGGATCCGGCGCTGATGGCGGCGCCCCTGCTGACGACAGTGGTGGACGCCTGCGCAATGATGGTGTATTTTACGGTGGCTGGCCTGCTGCTGCATGTATAAGGAAAAAGAAAAAAGGACCGTCTGAAGGACGGCCCTTTTTGACCGTTCGGAGTTTTGAGACGGAAAAGCGACGGATCAAAGTGGAATGCTTGCACAATATCGATAATTGGTGTATTCTTTAAAAAGCTATGACTTATCGGACGAGGCGGGTAAAACAATGATCGAGTATCAGGGCGTTTCATATGCCTATGGGGAGGAAGGGGAACAGGCCCTTTCGAGGGTGGAGTTTTCCGTCCGGAAGGGCGAGTTCATCGCTGTGATCGGACACAATGGCTCCGGAAAATCTACGCTGGCCAAGCTGACCAACGCACTTTATACGCCCACGGAGGGCAAAGTGCTGCTCGAAGGCATGGATACCTCCGTGCAGGAAAACGTGCTTAAGATTCGGCAGAAGGCGGGCATGGTCTTTCAGAATCCAGACAATCAGATGGTCACTACTATCGTAGAAGAAGACGTGGCTTTCGGACCGGAAAATCTTGGCGTGGAACCGGCGGAGATCCGCCGCAGAGTGGACGAAGCGCTTTCCACTGTCCGCATGGGCAAATATGCGGGCGCTGCGCCTAACATGCTGTCCGGCGGACAAAAGCAGCGGATTGCTATCGCGGGCATCCTTGCCATGAAGCCGGATGTCATTATCCTCGACGAGCCCACGGCGATGCTGGATCCTGCCGGCCGGAAAGATGTGCTCGAGACGGTACAAAGGCTCAACAAAGAAGAGGGGATGACCGTTCTCCTGATTACGCACTTTATGGAAGAAGCGGCCCTGGCGGACCGGATTGTCGTGGTGAACGATGGAAAAATTGCTTTCAGCGGAACGCCATCAGAAATTTTTGCCCGGGAAGAGGAATTGACGGTGCTAGGGCTAGATGTGCCGCTTTCGGTTCAGCTGATGCATCAACTGAAGGAGGCGGGCGTGCCCGTCCGGGATGTGATTACAGATGAGGAGATCGTAGACGAACTATGCCGATTGTTCTTGAGAAACTGACCCATACGTATCTTGCGGGCAGCACGATGCAAGCCACCGCGGTGAGTGAGGTCTCTCTGACGGTGGAGGACGGAGAATTTTTGGGGATCATTGGGCATACCGGTTCGGGAAAGTCCACCCTGATCCAGCACATGAATGGCCTTTTGCAGCCGAGCAGCGGCAGGGTGACGGTGAACGGTATTGATCTGGCGGACAAAAGCACCCGCCGGGAAGTACGCCGGCAGGTAGGAATGCTGTTCCAGTATCCGGAGTATCAGCTTTTTGAGGAGACCATTGCCAGGGACGTGGCTTTTGCACCGAAAAATCTGGGCGTTCCGGAAGCGGAGATTGAACCGCTGGTGCGCGCTGCGCTGGAAAAGGTGGGCCTTCCCTATGAGGAATACGCGGAGAAATCCCCCTTTGAGCTGTCGGGCGGACAGAAACGCCGCGTGGCTTTGGCCGGCATTTTGGCTACAGCGCCTAAGATTCTGATTTTGGATGAGCCAATGGCCGGATTGGATCCCCGTGGCCGGGAAGAGATCCTTTCTCTGATTAAGCAGCTCAACCGGGAGGGGACGACGATCGTTATGGTCTCCCACAGCATGGACGACATCGCCCGTCTGGCGGATCGTGTGGCTGTTATGAGCGACGGACGGCTGAAGATGATCGGCAGGGTGCAGGAAGTATTCTCCAGGCCGGAGGAACTGATGGAAATCGGTCTGGATGTACCGCAGGCGGCCAAAATAGCGGCGCGGCTGCGGGCGAAAGGCCTTGCAGTTCCCATGGAAGTATTCCGGATCGATCAGTTGCGTGAATTCCTTATGAACAGGTGGAAGAATGCTTAAGAATATCACTTTGGGCCAGTACTACCCGGCCGACTCTGTCGTCCACAGACTGGACCCCCGTGCCAAGATTGTCATTGCGCTGGCCTATATCGTACTGGTGTTTTTTGTCAGCAATTACTGGGGCTATCTGTTTTTGACGGCGGCGCTGCTGGGAGCGTCTTACCTTGCGAAAGTGCCGGTGAAATACCTGCTGCGCACTCTCAAACCCCTGCGTTTCATTCTGATCTTTACTTTTGTGCTCAATATCTTTTTTACGAGAACGGGTACGCCCATTTATCTCTGGAGGGATTTTTACCTCTTTACCAACGAGGGTGTCCACAGGGCGCTGTTTATGGCGTTGCGCATGGGATTCCTGGTGGCGGGGTCGAGCATGCTGATGCTGGTCACCTCTCCGATCACCCTGACAGACGGCCTGGAAAGGCTGATGTCTCCGCTGAGAGTCATCAAATTTCCCGCCCATGAGCTGGCCATGATGATGTCAATTGCACTTCGTTTTATTCCGACCTTGACCGATGAGGCGGACAAGATCATGAAGGCGCAGATGGCCCGCGGCGCGGATTTTGAATCCGGTAAGCTCCTGCAGCGGGCCAAGGCCATGATTCCTCTGCTGGTGCCGCTGTTCGTCAGCGCATTCCGCCGGGCGGACGAGCTGGCCATGGCAATGGAAAGCCGCTGCTATCACGGCGGCGAGGGCAGGACCCGCATGCGCGTTTTGAAGCTGGGAAGAAACGACCTGATCGCTCTGGCCGCCATGGCTGCGCTCTTTGCGGTGACGGTTCTGTGGGGCTGAGCTGTGCGCAGGATCCGCATTGTCGTAGAATACGACGGAACGAATTACGCCGGCTGGCAGCGGCAGGAAAACGCCATGACCGTTCAGCAGCGCATTGAGGAAAACCTTCTGAAGGTGACTGGGGAACGCATCTGCGTGCAGGGCTCCGGCAGAACGGACAGCGGCGTGCATGCCCTGGGGCAGGTAGCCCATTTTGACACCAATGCCCGTATACCGGCGGAAAAGTTTGCCTATGCCCTCAATACAGGGCTTCCGGCCGATATTCGCGTATTGCGCAGCGAAGAAGTGGATAAGACGTTTCACGCCCGTTTCTCAGCGAAAAAAAAGCATTATCGTTATACGATCAACAATGGTGCTCATGCTTCGGCGATTTGCCGGAACACGCAGCTGCATATCCATGTGCCGCTGAATTTTGATGCCATGGCAGAGGCGTCGCTCTTTTTGGAAGGAAACCATGATTTTGCCGCGTTCAAGGCTGTAGAGTGTACGCTGGAAAACACAGTGCGCACCCTTTACAGCTCCCGCATGAGCAGGGAGGGAACTCTCCTGTTTTACGATGTGACAGGAAGCGGATTCCTTTATAATATGGTGCGCATTATCGCCGGAACGCTCATTGAGATCGGCAGGGGGAAACGTCCGCCGGAGGAAATGAAAGAGATCCTGGCCTCAAAAGACCGCCGCCGTGCAGGCGCTACGGCCCCTGCAAAAGGACTGACGCTGGTGGAGGTGGAATACCCGCAGGAAGTTGCCGAAATAGAAACTGCTGCCAAAGGGGGAGACCATGCTGGCTGAGACAGCGATGCGCCGGGCGCTCGAAGAAGCGCAAAAAGCCTTTGCAGCAGGCGAGATTCCGGTTGGAGCAGTGATCGTCCGGGGAGAGGAGATCCTTTCTGCCGCCCATAACTGTTGCGAGCGGAGGAAGGATCCCACAGCTCATGCGGAGCTTCTGGCAATCCGCCAGGCGGCAGAGCGCATTGGAGACTGGCGGTTGAACGATTGCACGCTTTATGTTACGCTGGAACCCTGTCCGATGTGTACCGGCGCGATTCTTAACGCCAGAATCCCGCGGGTAGTCTTCGGCGCATGGGATCAGCAGGCGGGCGCGCTGGGAGGGAAAATGGATCTGCCGGCGGCGTTCTATGATGCCTGCAAAAGTGTGGGCGGCTTTTTGCAGGAAGAGTGCACAGAGCTTTTGAACGCCTTCTTTGCAGCAAGGCGGCCTTGATTTTTCCGGCGCTTTTCGATATAATAAAAAAGCTCTGAGTCAGGGAGGCCGTGGAGCGGTATCGAAGTGGTCATAACGGGGCTGACTCGAAATCACATTTTTTTGGTACTCTCCACCCGCAAAATTGAATATGGAAGCGTATCGAAGTGGTCACAACGGGCCTGACTCGAAATCAGGTAGTCCTCACGGGCTCGTGGGTTCGAATCCCACCGCTTCCGCCATCGGGAACCCGCATAAACTCAATGTTTATGCGGGTTTTCCATTCCCCAACATATTTACGGCAGGAACAAAATTCCTGCCGTTTTGTTATTTTTCGGGTTATTGTTATCACGATTTTTATGATAACACAGCGGTACAATAGCCGTTTCCTATAAAGGCTTAAACCATGACAAAAGCCTGAATTGTTGTAAAAATGTTATCAAATCGAGTAAAGCGATATAAAAAGATACGGGGTTTTACGGAACAATACATAATCTTAATATTAAGGAGGCAGTAAAAATGTCAAACGAAAAAATGTATTATCTCTCGAAGCCATTGAACTCATCAGCAATGTATCAGGCGCATACTCTGCCCCTTTTTGGGACGGATTGCTGGAAGTCACCGGAACATTAGATACAGTCCGAAAAATAAGGACAGTTCTTGAAACGCTCTGCTCCACAGATCACGAAAGCGAAGCATACGATCTTATTCTTACGATATACGATTTAATTGCCGTTGAAACTCCGCTTATAGCTGAATTTCTGCTGGATATTGATGATTTAATGGTCGATTACGAATGCGAGGAACAGGAAAAAGAAAAATCAAATGAATGATTCAGCAAATAAGCACCTAAACGAACTTTAACAAGGCAGCGATTTCATACCTTTGTAGCAAACCACAGACTTTTTCTTTATCGGGTTGTTCAAATACAAACAAAGCGAAAACGCTATACGATATACCAGCAAGCATCGCCTTTATGATACCACACGGCAAAACTTGTCAGGGAAAATCCCTGAAACCCTTAATCTTGACTGCACTCATTTAAAACGGAGAACAATTCCGGCGATAGCTGCCAAGAGAATCACTATGCCATAATGTCATAGGGTGTTATGAGATTCTTGGGTACGGTGTGCCGCAGTATTAAGTGTAGGGAGACTTTCTCCCCATTACATATTTCAAAATTTTTTTGAAAACATCGTAAAATATATTGACAAATATCTATGTGTTGAATATAATATAGATAAATGTCGATGGGAGGTGAGCGTGTTGGAATTGGACGAAAAGAAAACAGCCACTATTTTCAAAGCGTTTTGTGATGAAAACCGCATTCGTATTCTTAAATTGCTGACAACAGGTGAAAAATGCGGGTGTAAGCTGTTGGAGGAAATCAATGTAACGCAGCCTACTCTATCGCACCATATGAAAATCCTTTGTGATTCCGGTGTGGTTGTTGGGCGTAAAGAGGGCAAATGGATGTACTACTCTATTTCTCCTGAAGGCTCAACTATTGCGATGAAATGTCTGCAAGAACTTACAAAAACAGCTTGTACAGATGTAGACAAGTCGTGTTGTGAAAAGTAAGAAAGTCGAACGCTTTTCCGCACGGCTTATAAACCCGCCAATATATTGATACATTTCAATATAACTATATATGAAAGGAGCTTTTCTATATGGAGGCACTAAAAACAGTATGGGACTTTATTCAAAATGAGGTCCTCGGTATGAGTTGGTTAAACCGGCTTATATCCACGATTTTGAACGCCTGCGGTTTAGACACCACAGGGAAGATCGGCGGCAGCGTTCAATTTTTCATATACGATACGATTAAAATTATGGTTTTGCTCGGCGTGCTGATTTTAATTATATCGTATATCCAAAGCTACTTCCCGCCGGAACGAACCAAAAAGATTCTTGGTCGGTTTCACGGTGTTGGAGCAAATATCATAGCCGCCTTGCTGGGTACGGTAACGCCGTTTTGCTCCTGCTCGTCTATTCCGTTGTTTATCGGATTTACAAGCGCAGGTTTACCGCTAGGCGTAACATTCTCGTTCCTGATTTCTTCTCCGATGGTCGATCTCGGAAGCCTTGTTCTCTTAATGAGCATTTTCGGCTGGAAAGTAGCCATCCTGTATGTTGTTCTCGGTCTTGTGATTGCCGTTGCAGGCGGTACGCTGATTGAAAAGCTGCACCTTGATAATCAAGTTGAGGACTATATCCGCAGAGGCAACGCTCTTGATGTACCACAGGAAGAACTTCATTTCAAAGACCGTATGAAATTTGCTTGGGAGCAAGTTGTTGAAACCGCCGAAAAAGTTGCCCCCTATGTTTTAATCGGCGTTGGTATTGGAGCATTTATTCATAACTGGATTCCCGAAGATTTCATTGTCAAAGTGCTTGGTGACAACAATCCGTTCGGCGTTATTTTGGCTACTGTCGCAGGCGTTCCGATGTATGCGGACATTTTCGGCACGATTCCGATTGCGGAAGCATTGCTTGGAAAGGGCGCATTACTTGGTGTTGTCCTGTCCTTTATGATGGGGGTTACTACCTTGTCTCTGCCGTCTATGATTATGCTCCGTAAGGCGGTCAAACCGAAGCTGCTCGGCATTTTTATTGCAATTTGCACAGTAGGAATTATTATCGTTGGCTATCTGTTTAATGTCATACAGCCGTTAATTTTATAAAACATTATGGAGGTAATTGATTATGGCACTGTTTAACTTCGGTAAGAAAAAGAAAGAAGAAAAGGAAGCTCCAGCTTGCGCTTGCAGATGCGGCTGTCCTACGGGTGAGGCGGAAGAAATTACAAACGATTGTTGCCCCGAAGCAAAGGACGGAATCTGTTGTATTAAAGTTTTGGGAGCAGGCTGCAAATCCTGCCACGAGCAATATGAAAATGCCAAAGAAGCTATAAAAGCAATGGGACTGTCCGCAGAAGTGGAATACATTACAGATATGCAAAAGGTAATGGAATACGGCGTAATGAGTATGCCCGCACTTGTTGTCAACGAAAAAGTTGTATCTATGGGTAAGGTATTGAAATCTGTCGATGTGGAAAAGCTGTTGCATAAATTAGGGTTTTAACATAGGAGAAATCAAAATGGAAAATTCGGAATGGATAAAATGTCCGGTTTGTGGTTGTAAGACGCGCGACATCATTGGCTTCTGAACTTTTACTGTTTGAATTTGACGGCGTTTTGTTCGTTTTTAGGCAGTTTTTATTTACGGGGGTTCAAATCCCACAGCCCAAATGCAGAAAATATCTTTTTCATGTGCCTCTGACAAGAAAACCCCAGAGAGTTAGGCTTCTCTGGGGTTTTGCTTTATCTTAGTCAGACTATGTCAGACTTTGGTATCAGATTCAGCGAAGATAGCGCAATAGGTTTTTTCGATGAGCTGTGCTCCGATTTCATCATCTTCCTCCATTTTATGACTGTATATGCCTTCCGTATCCATGTCTTCGCCGTGCCGATTACCATGCGCTTGATACCCTTGGGGAGAGATTTGTTAATACTAACGAAGGTATGACGCAGCTCATACATGGACACATCAATGATTCCGTTGTAATTTGTATATCGTTTCCAGGCGGCCCAAAGCTGTTTTTGAAAGGAAAAGGCGGATGACGATAGAACAGCTTCGGGTCTGCTGGTGGCAGCGGAGCCGGATCGAGTCGATCAAGGGGCGGATCGAGGAGCAGATCACCAGCGCATCCGCTAGGCCTCTGAGCCACGCGCCAAAGGGCGGCGCGGGAAAATGATCCTGGAGCATCCGGCCTATCGCTACGCGGCGGCTGCGGCAGCGGGGAAAATCGAAGCGCCCAGATACGTCCGGCTGCAATGCGCGGATTTTGCCAAAGTGGCGGAGGGAAAAAGCGAACGGTGGGGGATCGACGAAGAGCGCCTGCGGCTGATCGACGGGCTGACCGGCCTGATGCAGATGCCGCCCAAATCCCTCAGGGCCGGGCAGACGGTCAGGGAGGCGGCGGCAGGCTATCAGTGGCTGCTGTGGGTGGCAAGCCTGTGCGTCGTGCACCGGGCGGCGCCCGAAAAGCGCAGGTACACCACGGTTCTGCTGGAGATCGCCCGAAAAAACGCCAAGACCTTTGACATCGCGGTGTTTTTCGTTCTCCTGATGCTGACGGAGCCGAAGTTCTCCCGATTCTTTTCGGTGGCGCCGGACGGAAAGCTGTCCCGGGAGCTGAAGGAGGCCCTGCGGGAAATCATCAGCTCCTCGCCGGCCCTCAGGGAAAAATTCCGCATCCTGCGGGACATGGTCCGCTGCAAGCTGACGGAATCGGAGTATATTCCGCTCAACTACTCCAACGACAAGCTCGACGGCAAGCTGCCGTCTGTTTTTCTGGTGGACGAGGTGGGCGCGCTGCCCAACAGCTACGCCATCGAGGCCATGCAGTCCGGTCAGCTGACCATCAAAAACAAGCTGGGCTGCATCATCTCCACCAGATACCCAAAGCTCAACAATCCCTTTGAGGACCAGGTGGCCTACGCCAAACGGGTGCTGGACGGCCTGGACGGGGACGAAACGCTTTTCGCGCTGCTGTATGAGCCGGACAACACCAAAGACTGGATGACCGACGACCGCATCCTGATGCACGCCAATCCTCTGGCGCTGGAGACGCCGGAGATCTGGGAGGACCTGCTCAAAAAGCGGCAAAAGGCCATCTCCATGGAATCGGCGCGGGAGAATTTCCTGTGCAAGCACTGCAACATCCTCTATCAGGGCGCGGGGACGGAAGCCTACGTGTCGGTGGAGGACGTGCGGCGCGGCAGAGTGGAGCACATCGACTGGACGGGCCGCGAGGTCTATCTGGGCCTTGACCTGGCCATGACGAACGACAACTGCGCCCTGGCCATGGTAGCCGGCGACGGCGGCGAAGGGATCCTCTGCGACGTGTGGGCCTTTATCCCGGAGGATCGCATGCTGGAAAAGAACCGGGCGGAAAAGCTGGATTACCGGGATTTTATCCGGGAGGGCAAGTGCTTTGCCTGCGGCGACGGGATCGTCAGCTATGGGTTTATCGAGGAGATGGCGCTGGGGATCGAGGAACGCTTCGGCGTGACGGTGCTGGGCGTTGGCTTTGACCGGTACAACGCCATCTCCACCGCGCAGAAGCTGGAGGAGGGCGGCCTGCCCTGCACGATCGTCAGGCAGCATTCCAGCGTCCTGCATCCGGCGACCAAGTGGCTTGCTGAGGTGATCGGCCGGGGAAAATTCCATTATGAGCCCAATCGGCTGCTGGAAATCAATTTTGCAAGCTGCAAATGTACCTACGACACCAATCTGAACCGCTTTGTCAACAAAAAGCGGTCAAACGGCAAGATCGACATGGTGGCGGCGCTGCTCAACGCCGCTTTTTTGCTTCAGCAGGAGCAGCTCAGCGGCGGTTTTGTGATCCAGATGTAAAAAACAAAGACGAGGGAGAAGACATGGGACTTTTTTCAAGGCGGAGGGAACGGCGCGCCGAAGGAGAGGTGCAGCTTGACGGCCAGCTCCTTTCCGCGATCCTCGGAGGCAGTCAGGTCACAAGGGAAATGGCCCTGCAGGTGCCCACAGTCAGCGGCGGGATCGACCTGATCGCCGGCATCGTGGCCGGAACGCCCATCAGGCTGTACCGGGACGAAAACGGGAAGGCGGAGGAAATCAAGGACGATCCCCGTCTGAAGCTGCTCAACGACGAGACCGGAGATACCCTCAACGCCAACGAGTTCTGGCGGGCTATGATCCGGGACTATTACACCGGAAAGGGCGGATACGCTTACATCCACAAGGAGCGGGGAAAGATCAGATCCCTGCATTACGTGGACGAAGCGCGCATCTCAATCGTCAAAAACAACGACGCGATCTTCAAGGACTTTGCCATCTGCGTAGACGGAAGGAGCTACCGGCCCTTTGACTTTTTCAGGATCCTGCGCAACACCCGCGACGGCGCGACGGGCGTGCCCATCACGGTCGAGAGCGCGAAGCTGATCGAGGTGGCCTGGCAGACGCTGGTTTTTGAAGGGTACCAGATCAAAAAGGGCGGCAACAAAAAGGGCTTCCTCCAGTCCGAGCGAAAGCTGGGCGAGCAGGAGCTTCAGGCCCTGCGGGAGGGCTTCAACCGGCTGTATTCCTCCGGGACGGAAAACGCCATCGTCCTCAACAACGGCGTGAGGTTTCAGGAATCGTCGAACACCAGCGTTGAAATGCAGCTCAACGAAAGCAAGCAGACCAACGCCCGGGAGTTTGCCAGGATCTTCCACATTGCGCCGGAGGTCATGGAGGGAAAAGCGGCGGAGGCGGACACGGCGAGCCTCGCCCGGCTGGCGGCCATTCCGCTGATGGTCACGATCCAGTGCGCCCTGAACCGGGATCTGCTGCTGGAAAAGGAAAAGGGAAGGCTGTACTGGGCCTTTGACACCAAGGAGCTGCTGCGGGGCGACATGGCCTCCCGCTTCGCCGCCTACAAGACGGCGCTGGACGCCAATTTCATGCAGATCGACGAGGTGCGCTACGCCGAGGATCTGGAGCCGCTGGGCCTCAACTGGATCAAGCTGGGCCTGCAGGACGTCCTCTACGACCCGAAAACCAAACGGATCTATACGCCCAACACCAACCAGACGGGAAGCATGGAGGAAAGCGCCCTTTCGCCGTTGCCGCCGGAGGACGGGGATGGTACAATAGAGCCAAGAGCCGGGGGCAATCCCAACCACGGGCCGGACGGCAGGTTCACCTCCGGCCCGGGCGGTCCATACCGCGCACCGGACAGAGGCGGCGGAGGCGGGGCCGCAGCAAAAAGCGGCGGAGCTGGAGACAATACGGTAAACCTGCCGGACGGAAAGAAAAAGCAGCGGACGTATGACCCGGACGATTATGAAAACCTCACTGTAGGGTCGGCGGGAAATACCACCCGGACCGAGGTCGGCGGATTTGAAGGAAAGGGTAAAAGAGATGCCCACATTAAAGGTCATATGAAAAACGTCGGGGCGAAGAGCGAACGGGAATACCAGCGCAAGGCAATCGAGTTTCTGTCGCAGCCGCTCGGGGAAGACATGGAAGACATGCTGCTGGAAAACGGCAAGCGGTACCGGTACAATTACCGCACCAACGAATTCGGCGTCGTAAATCCGAGCGGAAATGTATCGACCTACTATAAGCCGGACAAGAAAGAGAAAGATTGGGAGGAGAAAGTGGAAAAACATGGAAAAAGAAAACGATAAAAAAATTCCATGCCCGATTTGCGGAAATATAGCTTTTGAAGAAGAAGGAGACTTCGATATTTGTGAAGTATGCGGATGGGAGAATGATGATACTGCATTAGACTATCCAGATGAAAGTAGCGGTCCAAACGAGAAATGGAGCGTAAATGCCGCCCGAAAAGCATGGGCGGCAGGCGAAACACTTTTTGAGCATTGGCCGAACCCCAACGCGAAGAAATAGGAACCCAACAGAATGAAAAGCGCTTTACGCAGGTAAGGCGCTTTTTGCATGCCCTTTTTTAAGCTATGGAAAGGAGGTGAAAGGATGGAAATTGAGATCAGGGCGGACGGGGCGCACATCACGGGCTACGTTAACGTCACGGAAAAGAAGTCCCGGCCGGTCATCACGCCCCACGGCAGGGTGATCGAGGAGATCGAGCCCAGGGCCTTTGAGCGGGCGCTTTCGCGGGCGGGGAACATCGCCGTCACGGTGGACCACGACCAGTCCCGCGCCTACGCCAGCACCGGCGACGGCACGCTTGAGCTGTACGAGGACAGCATCGGCCTGCACGCCAATGTGCTGATCAGGGACGAGACGCTGATCGAGCTGGCGAAGAAGGGCTGCATCCGCGGCTGGTCCTTCGGCATGTACAACGTCAAGGACGAGCTGGAGCCGAGGGCGGACGGCCTGCCGCTTCGCAGGATAAAGGATCTTGACCTGGACCACGTGACGCTGGTGGTCCACAAAAACCCCGTCTATTCCGCCACCAGCGTGGAGCTGCGGGCACAAGAGGAGGTACAGATCGAATGCCGGGCGGCGGAATTTGCGCCCAGGGTCAGGATGGAGCCGGAGAAGTTTGATCTTTCCCCCTACAAGGAACGGCTTGAAAAACTCAAAAAATAAGGAATGAATAAAACATGACCAATCTCAAAGCTATTGTGGAACGCCGGGCGGAGCTGCATGCGCAGATGCAGGCCATCACTGCCGCCGCGGAGACCGAAAACCGCGCCATGACCGCAGAAGAAATCGCTCAGTTTGACGAGATGGAAGCGGAGATCAGGGCCATTGACGAAACCCTTGAACGGGAGGAGCGGGCCCGCAGGCTGGAACCCTCTGCGCCGGCCGGAAGCGCGGAGGAGCGCGCCGAGGCGGATTCCAGGGCGTTTTCCGACTACATCTGCGGCCGCAGCATGGAGCTGCGCACCGGCGAGCAGAACATGACCATGGCAAATAACGGCGCCATTATCCCGGTCAGCATCGCCAGCCGCATCATCAAGGCGGTTTCCGACCGCTGCCCCATTCTGGCCGGCGCCACCCGCTACAACGTGCCCGGCACGCTGAAGGTACCCGTGTGGGGCAAGGCCAACACGACGCACAACATTACGGTTGGCTATCAGTCCGAATTCACCGAAATTACCGCCGATTCCGGCAGGTTTACCAGCGTGGACCTTTCCGGCTATCTGGCCGGCGCGCTGACCCTGATCGGCAGGTCGGTCATCACCAACGCCGCCTTCCCGGTGACGGATTTTATCGTCAATCAGATGGCGGAGGAGATCGCCGCCTGGATCGAGGGCCAGCTGCTCGCCGGGACCGGCTCTTCTGCCGCTCAGGGCGCGCTGAACACCACCACCAGCCTGACTGCCGCCTCTGCCACGGCCGTCACCGCGGACGAGCTGATCGCCCTGCAGGCCAGCGTCAAACAGGTGTATCAGGCCAACGCCTGCTGGACCATGCACCCGGACACCTTCGTCGCCATCAAAAAGCTCAAGGACGGCAACAACCGCTACCTGCTGCAGGACGATTACTCCGGAGACTTCCCGTACCGCGTCCTTGGAAAGCCCGTCTATCTTTCCGACAATATGCCCGCCATTGCCGCCGGCAGCAAGGCCGTGCTCTACGGCGATTATTCCGGCCTGTCGGTCAACTTCCGGGAGAACATCTCCATCGAGGTGCTCCGGGAAAAATACGCGACGCAGCACGCGGTCGGCGTCGTCAGCTGGTTTGAGTTTGACAGCAAGGTCACCGACAACCAGAAGCTGGCCGTGCTGGCCATGAAGTCCGCATAACCATGAAGCTCAGTGAGATCACCTGGCAGGACGTGACGGAATTCGCCCGGCTGCCGGACGAAACGGAGGGGCTGAGCACCGGCGCCATGCTGGCGGCGGCGCGGGACTACGTCCTGACCTATACGGGCCTGACGGAGGAGGCGGCGGACCAGCACGAAAGCCTGGCCGTCGCCGCTCTGGTGCTGTGCGCCGATCTGTACGACAACCGGAGCATGACCGTGGACAAGGCCAACGTCAACAAAACAGTGACCTCGATCCTGGACCTGCACTCGGTCAACCTGGTGTAAGGAGGCGGCCATGCAGGCGGGAGAACTCAGAGAACGGGTCACGCTGCTGACGCTTTCGGCGCAGAACGGGAGCTATGCCTATCAGCCGGAAAAGACGGTATTCGCTGCGGCCAAGGCCTCCGAACGGGGAACCATTCTTTCCAGCCTCGGCATGGGGGCACGGGCGGCGGAAATGCTGGCCAATGTTGCGGCCAGCTACGCAAACGGCGAGGTTCAGGTGATTGAGCACAACGACCAGTATTACTTTGTCGTGGATTTTGTGGGGACAAAAGGGAAACCTCCCAATCTGGACGATCTCAAGGCAGCTTTTGAGGAGATCAAGCCGGCGCATCTGGGGATACAGTATTAGTTCCACTATGCGACGCGCGCGCAGGTGGGTGCATATACCCGCGGACAGTTGACGGCTTACACCCATGCGCAGATTCGCTTCACTGTAAGCAGACGACCAATTACAGCCTCGCCTTGCCGGCAGAGACGGGATTATTACAACATCGACGTATTGAACGAAAACACTACCACAATCGACACTCAAATGAAAGCCAACGCAGACGCTACGGCAGCGGCGAATGCTGCCCTTCCCGGAAAGGCGACAAAGACCGTGACCCTAAGCTATACGCTCTCCGCCTCCGGGTGGAGTAGCACGGCACCCTAACCCAGACGGTCAGCGTTTCAAGGCTGACGGTAAATGTAAGATTACGCCACTCAAAGACGATTGGCTGGCAGGGTATATTGAAATTTCTGAATCCGGTACGCTTAAATGGGTCTACGATTCACCTGTGTTGGAGCCACCATGGCTACGGGCGCTCATAACCCAGCTGATTAAGGGGAGCGGCCCCGTCGACAGACTTCCCACCCGGCTGGTCGGTTACGTCGTAGCGCTGATCGTGGCAAACATCTTCACGAGGCAGACGACGGTGGGGAGCACGGCCCTTTGTGTTGTGAACGCGACTGTCGTGGTGGAGTTGACCAGAAATGGCGGATATGATGCTCTGGCTGCAAAGAAAGGGAGCTAGATTTGCACGCCGGAATCCTGCGAATTTCACAGGAAAACGGTGAAAAGCGTCGAGGATAGTTCATTTTGATCGAAAAACGCGAAAATTATCGTTTTGTGGAGTACGCTTAGATTGGAAAATATTTCCAAATAACTTAAGGGGGGTACTCTCATGAAGGATCAAAAGATTTTCTGTGCGCTCAGACCGTTGGGAATTACCCGCTGTTACCGTGGATTCCCCTTTGCCGTTGCCGGGATACAGCTTGTGATGGAGGACGAGG
>Ga0129308_1000740_pt1 | contig 43278 bp, 39 predicted proteins | sample L827metagenome_FD_94440 | JGI IMG/M metagenome (GOLD analysis project Ga0129308, IMG submission 94440) | Ring-tailed lemur group fecal microbial communities from Wisconsin, USA - L827 metagenome | ecosystem: Host-associated > Mammals > Digestive system > Large intestine > Fecal | place: USA... | reverse complement strand
TATCTGGGGATCTGTCTGGGAATGCAGACAGCGGTCATCGAATTTGCCCGGCACGTGGCGGGATACGCCGACGCCGATTCTGCAGAATTTCGGGAGACGGTCCACTCTGTTATCGACCTGATGCCCGATCAGCATGGGAACCTGCCCAAAGGCGGCACCATGAGACTGGGCGCTTATCCCTGCCTGGTGAAGGAAGGGACCCTGTTGGAGAAAGCATACGGCGCGCCGCTGATACGGGAGCGGCACCGGCACCGTTACGAATTCAATAATGCGTTCCGGGATGCCATGGAGGAAGCGGGACTGGTCATCTCCGGCACCTCCCCGGACGGCAGGCTGGTGGAAGCCGTGGAACTGCCGTCCAACGACTTTTTTATGGCTGTTCAGTATCACCCTGAATTCAAGAGCCGTCCAAACCGGGCCCACCCTCTGTTTCGGGAGTTTGTGGGGGCTGCGTTGACGCGGCACAATAAAACGCGTATCTGTATTTAACGATCCGTACGATCCGCGCTGGGCAGCAGGGAGACAGCAGGGAGACAGCAGGGAGGCAGCGGCGGGGAAGCAGACGGTCTGCAAAGACTTATCCTGCCTGTCTGCCCCATGAGGGCGCTGCGTGGGGCCGGATCAGAAGGGCGCGGCAGGCGGCTCTCGTCACATCTGTCGATCTGCTGCCTGACTGGCGGGAAGCCGGCAGACAGGGGAAAACAGATCCTTTTTCCTGAGTTCACCTGAATAAGACAAAAAAATCGGCGAGAAACCATTAAAAATGATTTCCTGCCGATTTCATACAAAGAACGATACGTTTTTACTATGATCTTCACCCAATACAGGTGAAGATCATTTTTTCTGCCGTTTTCGCCTGACGGCGTCTGGATGAAGGCGTGAATCAACTGGCCAAGGAAGTCTCCCGCAATGAAAGCGCTGTTTACAGCATGGCGAATTCCGGCTCGGCGGGTATGATCTCCACGGGGATGCCCTTTTCGCGGATCCTGGCCAGTATGTCTTTGGGGATCAGGGAGTCGGTGATGAGCAGGTCGATCTCGTCGATAAAGCAGGTGCGAAACAGCGCGTTCTTGCCGAATTTGCTGTGGTCGACCAGCGCGATCTTTTTCGCGGCCTTTTTCATCATCTGCTTCTTGAGTTCGTTGGTGAAGGCGGCGGAGGTGGTCAGACCTTTTTCCAGCGTCAGTCCGTCGGTGCTGAAAAAGCACAGGTCGATGGACGCGAAGTGGTTGAGGACCTCTTTGGCCAGTTCGCCCACGGTAATGCCGGGAAGGACCATCTGCCCGCCAAGAAAGTAGATGCTGTTATTCTGATTGCGAAACATCTCCTGGGCCACGTAAATATCATTCGTGATCACGGTGAGGTTCTTTTTCTGATTGAGATACTTGGCCAGCTCGAACATGGTAGTACCGGACTCGGTGGAGACGGTCATGCCGTCGTGCACGTGGCGGACGGCTGCCTGGGCGATCCGCGACTTTTCCTCCTGATAGTACTTAGTCCGCTCCTGCCACGGTTCCAGTTCTGTTATGCTTACCTTTGACGCTGCCAGAATGGCGCCGCCGTAGGTTTTCTTCAAGACCCCTTCCCGTTCCAGCTCTTTAAAGTCCCGCCGGATCGTTTCGATGGAGACGTTGAATTCCTCCACCAGTTCGCTGGTCTTAACAGAACCGGTCTTTACCAGCTTGTCAATGATCTGTTTCTGTCTTGCATCTCTCATAGGACAACTCCTTTGCCGCCTGCACAGCCTGATCGTTCCGTTTATGTAAAATAGGGACGCCGTCTGAACGGCTCTCGATGGCGTGGCCGGATCATCACCGTTGTATGACAGTCATCCAGGGATCCATCTAAAATAAAGAATGAATAAAGAATGACCTAAGATCTGGAAAACTTCTGCTTCATTTTCAGTATATACCCGATCTCAAAAATATGCAAAGAGTTTATCAACAAAATGTACAAGTGTGATCAATATTTGCATTAGTGCAAATAAAAATGACTACATATTGGCTATAATGCAGTTAAAATGATCATATTTAAAAAGAAAACGGTCAATATTTTGAAAACAACTTGACAATGTTGTCATGCAGCTCTAAGATGAAAATGAACTGAAAACAGAATTGTTTGAAGATAAAAATGACAGTTATCAGAAAAGTAAGACGGCTGAGAAGGAGCAGAGAAATGGGCGGCTATTATCTCGGAATCGATCAGGGCACCACGCTGACGACAGCTCTGATCATGGATGAAGATTGGAAGATCATCGCAAGGGGAAGCCGGGAACACCGGCAGATCTACCCACGGCCGGGCTGGGTGGAGCACGATCCTGTGGAAATATACGAGTGTTTCGTGGGCGCGATCCGCACAGCCATTGCGGAGGCGGGGATCCGCGCCTCGGATATTTTGTGCATGGGCCTTGACCACCAGGGAGAGACGTGCCTGATCTGGGATAAGAAGACCGGAGAACCTCTATACAATGCCATCGTGTGGCAGGATCGCCGGACGGCGGATTTTGCTCAGGAGCTGAAGGAGAAACACGGAGATTACATACACAGGATCACGGGGGTACTGCCGGATTCCTATTATACCGGCACGAAGATCCGCTGGATCCTCGACCATGTGGAAGGGGCCAGACAGAGAGCGGCGCGGGGCGAGCTGCTGGCGGGGACGCTGAACACATGGCTGATCTGGAATCTGACGGGCGGAGAGACTTTTCTCACCGACGCGGGCAGCGCCGGCCGCTGGATGATGATGGATCTGGCAACAACGGAGTGGGACAGAAAGATCATGGATCTGCTGGAGATCCCGGAAAACATAATCGCGCCCATCACAGACTGCAACCGGTCGTTCGGCCGTACAAAGCCCGAACTGTTCGACGGGGCCAGGATCCCTATCGCGGGATGCCTGACCGATTCCCAGGCCGGACTCATCGGCGGCGGGGGATGCAGCGCCGGGACGCTGAAAAACTCATATGGGACGGGCAGCTTTATGGGCCTGGTCACAGGAGACAAGTACATTTTGTCAGAACAGGGGCTGATGACCGTCTGTGCCTTCCGCACCGGCGGCCGTCCTACCTACGTGCTGAGCGGCGCCGTGTACATCGCGGGGGCCGCCATCCAGTGGCTGCGGGACGGACTGGGATTCATTCAGAGCCCGGGAGATACGGAAGCCATGGCGGCCAGCGTGGCGGACAGCGGGGGCGTTTACTTTGTTCCGGCATTCGCCGGATTGGCTACCCCCTACTGGGATCAGTACGCCAGAGGCGGTTTTCTGGGACTGACAGGAGGCGTTACCAAGGAGCACATGGTGCGGGCGGTGCTTGAAAGCGTGGCCTACCAGACCACGGACTGCTACCGTGCTGTGCGCGCTGAGTACGACGGCAGGATCCCGGCCATGCGGGCGGACGGAGGCATGGTGGATAATGGGCTGCTCATGCAGCTGCAGGCGGATATGCTGGGGATCCCGGTGGTCGTTCCTGCTGAAAAAGAAACGGCGGCCTTTGGATCCGCTTGTATGGCGGCTTACACCATAGGCGCGCTGTCGTCGCTGGAGGACGTGAAAACTTTTACAAAGATGAAGAAGGAATACGAACCGCGCATGTCTGTCGACGAGAGGGAAACGCGGATGAATATGTATCACCGGGCAGTGGATCGCTGCAGAGAATGGATCGCCTGCCAGGAATAGAAAAACGGGAACCGGCGGTGGAGATCGGAGGTATGAGAATGAGAGAACTGGAATGTGACGTGGCGGTGATCGGCGCGGGACCGGCGGGACTGGCCGCCGCAGCCGCGGCGAAAAAGAACGGGGCGGAAAAAGTCGTGATCATCGAGCGCGACAGCAGCCCGGGCGGTATCCTTCAGCAGTGTATTCACCCAGGCTTCGGACTGAACTATTTTCACGAGGAGCTGACGGGGCCGGAGTACGCGGGACGCTTTATCGCCGAGGCTGAAAAAGCGGGAGTCAAGGTGCTGTTCAATACCATGGCGCTGGATCTGCGGGAGGAAGAGCTCATGTGCTCCGGTCCCGGCGGACTGCTTCGGGTCAGATCCGGAGCGGTGGTATTGGCTATGGGCTGCAGGGAACGCACCAGGGCAAACCTGGTCATTCCGGGAAGCCGGCCCGCCGGCATTTACACGGCAGGAACAGCCCAGCGGCTGATCAATATACAGGGACACATGGTAGGGAAAAAAGTGGTGATCCTGGGGTCCGGCGATATCGGAATGATCATGGCCAGACGCATGACTCTGGAGGGGGCCGAGGTGAAGGCTGTGGTGGAGATCATGCCTTATCTGGCAGGGCTGCGGAGAAACAAAGTACAGTGTCTGGACGATTTCAATATTCCGCTGCTGCTGTCCCATACCGTGACGGACATCACCGGAGTGGACCGGGTGGAAAAAGTCACCATTGCGCCGGTGGACGGGAATAAAGATCCCATCTGCGAAGAGAGCAGGGAGATCCAGTGCGATACGCTGCTGCTCTCCGTAGGGCTGATCCCGGAAAACGAGCTGAGCAGGGGGAGAGGGGTCCCGCTGTCCAGCGTCACAAAGGGAGCGTCGGTCAATCAATACATGCAGACAGAGATCCCCAACGTGTTCGCCTGCGGCAATGTGCTCCACGTCAACGATCTGGTGGACAATGTGAGCAGGGAGAGCGAGCGGGCGGGAAGAAACGCGGCGCGTTACGCGGCGGGCCTTCTGCCCGTGGGCCGGCCGGTCAGCGCGGTTCCCGGGGAAAACGTCCGGTACGTCTGCCCTCAGCGGGTGATACCGGGAGGAGACGAAGAGATCCGGCTGTTCTTCCGGGTGGCAGCGCCAGGGGAGGAAGTGACGGTATCGGCACGTTCGGGGGACCGGGTCCTGGTCAGCAGAAAGGCCCCTTTCGTGAATCCGGGGGAGATGGAATCCCTGACCATTTCAGCAGAGGACGCGGTCGATCTGACGGCGGATATTACGGTTGAGGTGAAAGGAGGAGCGAGATGAAGAAAGAAATCGTGTGTATCGTCTGCCCGAAAGGCTGCCGGATCCAGGTGACGGGATCGGAAGCGCAGGTGGACTCAATAGAGGGAAATCAATGTCCCCGGGGCAGGGCCTACGCGGAGAGCGAATTTATCGATCCCTGCCGCATCCTCACATCATCCGTGCGGCTTCTGGGCGCCCGCAGAAAGATGCTTCCTGTACGCTCGTCCAAAGCCATTTCAAAAAAACAGCTCATGAATTGCATGGAACAGATACGCCAGGCAGAGGTAAAGGCTCCGGTCGAGCTGCATCAGGTCATTATTGCGGACATTTTGGGCACGGGAGCGGATATGGTGGCCTGCATGCCGGTGGCCGAAAAACAGGAGGATTAGGCATGTACAATACAGACATTTTAGTGGTCGGCGCCGGCGCGGTAGGGATCGCCATCGCCCGGGAGCTCTCCAAATTCAACATAGACGTGATGGTCGTGGACAAAAAGGACGACGTGGGGGGAGACGCGTCCAAGTCGTGCAGCAGCTGCATCAGCACGGAATTTACCCTGACGCCGGGCACGCTGGAGTCGAAGATCTGTCAGTGCTCACGGCCGCTGTTCGATCAGCTCTGCCGGGATCTGGATGTTCCCCTGAACTACTGCGGGAGCATCACTCCGGCGGTCAATCAGGAGCAGTTTGAAAAGATCCCGTCGATCTTAAAGAAAGCCTTCGACAACGGAGTTTACGACGTGGAATACCGCTCAAGGGAAGAGCTGCTTGAGATGGAACCCAACCTGAATCCAGAGGTCCTGGGCGGCGTTTACAGTCCCCGGGACACACAGATCAACCAGTTTCTGCTGGTGGTAGCCCAGGCGGAGAACGCGGCGGAAAACGGCGTGGAATTTCTTCTGGACTGTAAAGTGGAGGGGATAGAGCTTGAGCAGGGCAGAGTTTCCCTGGTGCGGACCACAAAGGGAGACATTCGCACCAAGTACATCGTCAACGCCGCAGGCCTGGGAAACGACGAGATCGCCGGAATGGTGGGGGAATGCGACTATACGGTCCATCCGCGAAAAGGACAGTTCTACGTACTGGAAAAGGATACGCCGGTGAAGGTCTCACACATTATCCTGTCGATCCCGCTGCCGCAGACAAGAGGAAAACTCATCATTCCCACAGTGGACGGAAATATTCTGGTAGGACCCACGGCGGAGGATCTGTACGACAAGGATGACAAGAAGACCACGAAGGAAGGCCTGAAAGAGGTGGAGAGGGAGGCCAGAATGTTGGTGCCCGGTCTTCACATGGAGGATACGATCACACAGTTTGTCGGCCTGCGCCCGGCCAGAGAGCCGGAGGGCTACAATATTCTGGTATCAGAGAAGGCCAGAGGCTACGTGGGCATCTCAGGGGTAAGGTCCTCCGGGCTGACGGGAAGTCTGGGGATCGCCAAATACACCATTCAGATGATGCGGGAAGCGGGTCTGACGCTTGAGCGCAAAAAGGGGTTCAAGGCCACGCGAAAGGGAATTGTCAATTTTTCGAAGGCTTCCGACGAGGAGAGAGACCGGCTGATCGCAGAGGATCCGCTCTACGGCCACGTGATCTGCCGCTGTGAGACCGTGACGGAGAGCGAGATCGTCCAGGCCATTCGCCGGCCGGTGGGCGCCAGGACGGTGGACGCGGTCAAGCGCAGGGTGAGAGCGGGCATGGGCCGCTGTCAGGGCGGATTCTGCGGGCCCCAGGTACTGGAGATCCTGGCCAGGGAACTGGGAGTCGACGCGGAGGAGATCCGCAAGAGGGATGGAGTTTCTTACATGCTGCGGCATGAGAAATAGTTAGGAAAAAGAGGAGATCCCAACTAGAATTTTTACCACAAGGGAGGTAAAGAAATGAAGAAAAAATTATTGATCGCACTCAGCCTTGCACTGACACTGTCCCTCGGACTTTCCGGCTGCGGCGGAAGCGGCGGATCCGGAGGATCCGACGACGGGGAAAAGACCTACGATCTCAGGCTGTCCTGCGAATACGCGGTGGACAATCACCAGACTGTGGCCCTGCAGGACGCAGCGGACACGATCAAGGAAAAGACCGGCGGCAAGGTGAACATTACCGTGTATCCCTCCTGTCAGCTGGGAGACTACACCGTGGTGTACGGACAGGTCATGACCGGCGATATCGACATTGCGGCCCTGCCTATCTCCCCAAGTTATGACGAGCGGGCCTCCGTGGTCAGCCTGCCGTATCTGGCCAAGGACTTTGCAGAGTTCAAAGAGGACTATTTCCCCGGCTCCTATCTGTGGGATCTGTTGTCGGATATCAATGAGAAAAACGACTGCACCCTGCTGGGGATCTTTAACGCAGGCTTCATGGGGATCGGATCAGCGTCTCTGCCCTCCGAGGATTTCGACTACCTGACGGACGGGACCGTATCCAAGCCCACGCTGCTGCGGATCCCGGCAAACAACGTCTTCGCGACGCTGATCCCGGCCATGGGCTACCGCACCACGTCCATTTCTTACGCAGACCTGTACCCGGCCCTTCAGTCCGGCGTGGCAGACGGCTGGATCGGCGGTTCCGGTCTGGTGAACTGGGAGAGTTTCCGCGACGTCATCAAGTATTTCATCGACTGCCGCGCGGTAAACGAGTGCATTCCCGTTGTCATGAACAAAGCGCTGCTTGAGGGGATGCCGGAGGATTATCAGACAGTCATCACCGATACGTTCCTGGCTATGGCCGAGCGAGTGGCCGACGAGAGACAGCAGCAGGAAGAGCAGGCGCTGATCGATCTGGGCAATTACGGCGTAACGGTCATCAAGCCCACGGACGAGCAGCTGGAAGCGCTGAGCACGCGGATCCGTTCCGAGGTGTGGGGTCAGTGCAGAGAGCTGGTGGGCGATGAGATCATCGACGACCTGTGCGAGACCTACGGCGTCACGCTGGAATAGGGATCCCGGGCGTCCGCAGGACCTCCGGGACCGCGGTTCGCGAAGCAGATGAATTATGAAGGGATAGAGGGCATTTCACAGCGGAAGTATACCGGTGGAGTGCCCTTTTCCCAAAAGAAAGGAACGGCAGCACATGAAAAGAATAGAAGATTTTTTCCTGTGGCGGCTGCTGCTGAAACTGGAACGGGCGATTCTGGTCATCTGCAGCGTGGCGGCCATCGGAACGGTAGTCGTAAGCGTCGTGCTGCGGTATGTCTTCAAGAGCGATCTGTATGGGATCGAGGAGATCATCACCGTTATCGCCATGTGGCTCTATTTTCTGGGAGGCGTGTACGGCAGCTATGAGAACAGCCACATCAGGGCGGATATCCTGTCCGTCTACGTCAAGTCTGAAAAAAAGATGAGGATCGTGCGGATCCTCTCGCTGGCCGTCTCTGCGGGGGCCTCCCTGATGCTGGCCAAGTGGGGGCTGGATTATCTGCGCTGGAGTATTGCTATCGGCGGCGAGACCGTCAGCCTGCACATTCCCATGATCCTGTCGCGGATCCCTCTCACGATCTGCTTCGTCTTCATGGCGGTATACAGTATCTATCATTTGATTCTCGCACTGCTGGGCAGGGAGCCCGCAATTGAAACATCGGGAGGTGAGAAGACATGGTCTTAGCGCTGGGTTTTGTTTTGCTCGTAGTGCTGCTGGTCCTGGGAGTGCCGGTGGTATTTTGCTTCGGCAGCGTCATCATATTATTTTCCCTTACCTTCGGCTATACTGCACTGGGGCTTTTTCCCACCATGTACGGTAAGCTGGCCAGCGTAGTGCTTCTGTCTATCCCCATGTTCATCATGGCGGGCGGGGTCATGGAAAAGGGTAAGATCGGAGACGCGCTGATCGACTTTATCGAATTGTTCTTCGGAAAGATAAAAGGCTGTCTGGCCATCATTTCCGTGGTGACCTGCGGCGTGTTCGGCTCCATCTGCGGCAGCGGCGCCGCCACGCTGTCCTGCATCGGCTCCATCATGCTGCCTAAAATGCGGGACAAGAAATACCCTATGGAGAAAGCCGCGGCCATCGTGTGCTGTTCCGCGCCGCTGGGGCTGCTGATCCCGCCCAGCGCGGGGCAGATCGTGGTCGCCTGGTGCGGAAATCTCTCCGTGCTGGCCTGCTTCCTCTCCACTGTGATCCCCGGCATCATTCTCATCGTTCTGCTGAGCATTACCAGTTATTTTCTGATGAGAAACGATCCCAATATAGAGAAAAACCAGGAGGCTCAGTGGCACTCGGCACAGGCGCTGATGAAACAGGCCGGTCCGAAGACCATTCATGCGGCGCCGGCGCTGCTCATGCCCGTGCTGATCCTGGGCGGCATCTACGGCGGTATCATGACGCCCACGGAGGCCGCCGGCGTAGCAGTGTTTTACGCCATTCCCGTGGCGGTGCTGATCTACAAGGGCACCACTGTCCGGGAGCTGAAATCCGTCTTCGTGTCCACGGCCACCACTACCGGCGTGGTCATGGTCATGTGCGCGCTGATCATGGTGCTGAGCCAGATCCTGCTTATGGAAAACGTGCCGACGGTGGTACTGGAACTGTTCACGGCGATCTCCAGCAACAAGTACGTGGTGCTGCTGATGATCAACCTGTTTCTGGTGTTCATCGGCATGATCATGGACGACACCTGCGGCCTGATGCTCTGTACGCCGCTGCTCCTGCCCATCATGCGGGAGCTGGGCGTGAGTCCCTACCAGTTTTCCGCCATCATCGGCGTCAACCTGGGTATGGGCAACATTACGCCGCCTACGGCGCCGTTTCTGTATCTCAGTTCGAAGATCGCGGGCGTCAACTCGGCCAAGGTGATCAAATACAGCCTGATCCTCATCGTGTGCGCCTACATACCTACTTTGATCCTGACCACTTACGTTCCGCAGGTGGCTACCTTCCTGCCCCGCCTTTTCCTGGGCGACAAGTTCGTGTAAAGGCGGCGGGGACCGTTTCAGCAGGAAAATCGTTTCCGCTGTGCATTTCAAATGACAGCGGATCATAACAGAAAATATTTAAAAATACGAAAAAACGTCCTCCCGGTCAGAGGACGTTTTTTCATGAGTGTTTATCGCAACAGAGGCAGACTTCCCGTCAGCTTGTTGACGAGCTTTTTATTTCCGCAGAGCCCGATCCCAAGGTAACGCAGCTCTTCGACCTTTGACGCCGCCATTTTTTCGGTGTAATCCTCATAATGGAGACACTGTTGGGCTGTTTCCGTGAAATCCACGGCGACCAGTTCCCGGTAGTCCGGATCGCAGAGTTTTTTGCGCAGAGTACTCAGCAGCTCTCCGTCCCCTTTCAGGACCGGCACGGGTTACGCTACGATACCGGTATGGATGCTGCCGTCCCCATCGGGGATATCCGGGCCGATCAGCCCGGGCGCCTGTCTTCCCAGCGTGGCTCCCAGGATCGCCGCGGTGTTGGCGATGATGCCTGCAGACAGTGTATCGTCTATTACTATTACACATTTCATATTGGTGAGATCCATTTTATTGTCCTCCGTTTTTCTTTGTTTTGCGGCGTTTTTTCCGGCTGCTGCCCGCTGTCCGCAGCGGCAGCTGTGTTTGGCTATTCAGATCCGGGCGGGCACGGAGCGGAGTCGCAGTCTTTTTTCCGGGACAACGGGAGCCTTCCCTCCGAAAGCAGGAGTCCGGCCAGCGTGAGAACGATGCCCAACGCCGCCGTCCAGGTGATCGCTTCGTGCAGAATGAGCACGGAGGTGGTCACGGTTACCACAGGGACCATGTATATGTAGGCGCTGGTCTTCACCGGGCCCAGAATGCGGACGGCCAGATTCCAGGTGACGAAGCACAGGGCCGACGCTCCCAGACCGAGGAACAGGATGTTCAGCAGGTTTGTCATATTTGTCAGCCGTTCCAGGCCCAGCCGGAAAGAGAACAGCGGCAGCGCCGGGATCATGAACAGCAGACCGTAAAAAAACATGCGCCGGGTGGACTGGATCGTGTTGTAGCCAAAGGCGCTTATTTTTTTGGTCAGCGTACCGTAAACCGCCCAGATGACGGCGGCGGCCACAGCCAGAACGTCGCCGGCGGGGTTCAGTTCCACAGCGCCGCCGCTGCGGAAGCTGATGAGGCATACGCCGGCCATAGCCAGCACAAAGCCGGTCAGAAACCGCAGGTCCGGCCGCCTGCCTTTCAGAAACAGCCAGTCGCACAGAGCGGTGAAAAAGGGAGCGATAGAGATGATGACTCCTACATTTGCCGCCAGCGTAAATGTCAAAGCGAAGTTTTCCAGCAGATAGTACAGCGTCACGCCGCACAGGCCCGCCGCCATGAACCACAGCTCCTGTTTTTTGTCCTGCATTCTGAGGAGCCTGGGAGCGGCGATCCAGAGAGCCCCATACCCGATCAGAAAGCGGAAAAATAGTATCTCCAGCGGTTCAAAGTCTGTGAGCAGCACCTTGGTGGAGATAAAGGTGGTGCCCCATATAAATATGGTCACAAAGGCGGCGAGATGGCCTCTGGCCGCCGGATGCTGCGATGAGATATGGTCTGTCATAACGCTCCTCCTGTGTGGCGGATGGGCACCGGCTCGTCGGAAAGTTGGCCGGAAGCCGTGAAGATCCGCTGATATTGTTTCGGCGTGAGGCCGATAAAGTCTTTGAAAAACCGGCTGAAGTGGCTCTGGTCCGAAAAACCGGCTGCGGCTGCGGCATCTACAGGCGCAACGCCTTGCTCCAGGAGCTCCTTCGCCTTTTGTACCCGCAGGGACTGCAGATAGCGGTAGGGAGAAACGCCGGTCTGCCGCGTGAAGAGATGGAGCAGCCAGGAACGGCTGAGCTCCGCCATCTCCGCCAGATCGGAAAGCGCCACGTTTTCGTCGTAATGGGTCTCAAGATAATCGCAGATCATACTGATCTTTCCGTCGGGCGCGTCCTTTTCTGCCTCGCCGCAGGGGCGGCTGTATTCCGTCAGGATCTGCTCCAGCAGAAGATAAAAGGCCTCTTCTTTTTCAAGACGCGGCGCCTGGTCCACGATACTGTTGTAAAGGGCGGCCAGGGACTGAGTGATCTCGCTCTGAAATACCACCGGCTGTGTAAACCTGGCAGTATATTGGCTGCCTGCGATATCGCGGACCGCCCGGTCCATGGCGTCCTGCGGAATGTTTACCGCCCGGTAGTCAAGGATCTCTCCGCTGATCGGAGCGCATCGGTGCGTGTCCCTGGGATTGAACAGAATCAGATCGCCCCGTGAAAGATCGTATTCCTGATCCCTGCACCAGAGATGGCGGCGTCCGCCCTCAATAAAGCCGATCACGTAATACTCGTGAAAATGATTGGGAAATTTCTGGACGATCCCGCTCAGATTGTAGGCTTCGATATTCAGGTCGCTGTCGTAACAGACGTGGCGCTGTTCCTGTTCCTGGGGCATATTTTAAATCTCCTTTTGAATTTTTCCATTTCACCATAATGACCGGAGGTCTTATGGTAAAATCCGCGCATCATCTGCGGCGCATAGGATCCGTAAATAGCTGATCTGTGGTTATTCTAACATAAAGACCGGACCATTTCTTGAACGATATGGCTGTCACCCAGATTTTTCAGAGCGTAAATCCGACTTTATTCTCAAATACTATAGCAGCGTGGGCGACCTGATGGGGCTGCTTATACGAAATGCAGAGATGGGAGGAAAGGATTTGGAGAATGAACTGAGTCCGTTTCAGAAAAAAATCATACTGTTTTTTATAGGAGCCATCGGCTACAGCGTGATCGAAGTGAGCTTTCGGGGCTATACCCACTGGACGATGGCGCTCACAGGCGGATTCGTCTTTCTGCTGCTCTACGGGATCCAGACGCGTATGGGAGACCGTCCGCTGTGGCAGCGGTGTCTGGCCGGCGCCGGGATCATCACCGGAGTGGAATTCATCGTGGGCTGCGTGGTGAACCTGTGGCTGGGCTGGAACGTCTGGGACTACTCCATGTTTCGTTTTCAGGTCCTGGGCCAGGTCTGCCTGCTGTTTTCCTTCTTATGGTTCCTCCTTTGCGGTCCTATATTCTATATTGCACAGAAAATGAGACAGAGCTGGAACGGCTGAAGGCCGGACCGCCGGAAAGCCGGCGGGGGAGAATGAATATTTAGTCACATTTTCGTAAATTTTGTGTATAAAAAACGATGATTTATTTATAAAATCCCTTGACAATGAATAATTATGCATGCTATAGTTCTTCTTGTATTAAATTTCGGGAAATAGATATCCTGAAAGGCGCCGGCGGCCGGGAACCTGTGAGAGACAAGGGCGGACGGGGCGTTTCACGAAATAAAAGAAAGAGGGAAACGAAAATGATGACAGGAATCTGGAAAAAGGGATTGGCTCTTAGTCTGGCGCTGGCAATGGCGCTGAGCTTCGCCGGCTGCGGCGGAACGGAAGAAACGCTGACCGTGGGGACCTCCGCGGATTACCCGCCGTATGAGTTTATTCAGCTTGACGCGGAGGGAAATGAGACCATCGTAGGCGCTGATATCGAGCTGGCCAAGATCATCGCCGAAAAGCTGGGCATGAAGATGGAGCTGAAGAACATGAGTTTTGACGGACTGCTGGGCGGTCTGGCGGAGGGAAAGTTCGACATGGTGATCGCGGGGCTGACAGTGGACCCCAAGCGTAAAGTCCTCTTTTCGGATAATTACAATACCAGAGAGCAGACCGTTATCATCAAAGCTGCAGATGCGGAGCAGTACACCGGGCTGAAAGATCTGGAAGGCAAGAAAGTGGCCGGACAGAGCGGAACGGTGCAGCAGACGCTGGCTGAAGAGTATGCAGGCGAGACCGCTACAGCCATCCAGCAGTTTCCGGATATGATCATGATGCTCAAAGCCGGAAAGCTGGACGCGATGATCGCCGACGACGACGTGGCCCAGGTATACATACAGGCAAACGACGATCTGATGGCGGCGCCGATCCAGATCGACTACGAAAATGCGGATGTGGCCATCGCTTTCCAGCAGGATGATCAGGAACTCTGCGATAAGGTAAACGCGGTGCTGGCGGAGCTGAAAGAGGATGGGACCATCGACGGGCTCATGGCCGATGCGCAGGCGCTGGCAGGTCAGATCGAGAAAGAGAACGCGTCTAAGACGGAGTAACAGGAAACGAGGTTATACTTTGCTGACAGATATTTTGGATCTGACGGTCAACTATTGGCCGTATTTTCTGAAAGGAACGCGGATGACAGTGGTGCTGTCTGTAAGCGCGGTGATACTGGGCGTTATGGCAGGCTGTATCGCCGCTCTGATGAGACTCTCCCGCATCAAAGCGCTCAATTACATAGCTACCGCGTATGTGGACGTATTCCGGGGGACGCCGCTGATCGTACAGCTCTGGATCTTTTACCTGCAGCTGACACAGTTCATGACCTTTCCGAAATTTTCGCTCTGGGGAGTGAGCATGGATGAATTTATCCCATGTCTGGCCGCTCTGGCGCTGAACAGCGGGGCCTATGTCTCGGAGATCATCCGGGCGGGCATCCAGGCGGTGGAAAAAGGTCAGATGGAAGCGTCCAGAAGTCTGGGCATGGGGCACTGGATGGCCATGCGTCTGATCATCATGCCTCAGGCGATAAAAAATATCCTGCCGGCCATCGGAAATGAGTTTGTGTCCATGATCAAGGAAACAGCCATCATCCAATATCTGGGCGTGGCGGACATCATGTACTGCAGAAACGCGGTCCAGATGCAGACCTATCAGCCTCTTCCCACCTACTATATAGCGGCGGTCATCTATTTTCTTCTGACTTTCTTTACTTCAAAGGGAGTCAATCTCTTTGAACGCCGTCTGAAGCGGTCGGACCGGCAGGCTGCCTGAGGTCCATAAGGGGCAGGCAACAGGCTGAAAACAGGTCAGAAACTGTCCGGCTGTTCATTCTCCCGCAGCCGGGGAGGCAGCGGCAAAGCCGCCTTCCCCGCCGGAAAGGAAGGCCGGACCTTTCCATTCGGATGCGGAAGGCAGACTGGAGATATTGTCGAAGGTCCCGTTTTTTACAGGCTCATAGTAGATCGATTCGTAATAGCGGCACAGAGCCTGATACTCGTCGCTGACGCTTTCGTGCATTTTGCGCAGGTGCTCGTGGGTGTCGAAGCTTTCCGCCGGAGTCAGACGCTGGGTCAGGTGAACAGCAATGTTGGAGCAGTGGTCGGAGATCCGTTCCATATCGGTGAGCAGCTCCACAAAGGAGATGCCGCTTTTTGTGGTGCAGACGCCCTTCTGCAGCCGTTCGATATGCTTGGATTTCAGCGTCTCCACCAGAATATCGATGGTCTGCTCCATGGGTTCCACCCGGAAAGCGGTGCTGACATCCTGACTGCGGTAAGCGTCCATGGTGGTGTTGATGATATTCGAGACGGCCCGGGTCATGTACTCCAGCTCCCGGTTGGCGGTGTAGGAGAAAGAGACGTTCTGGGCCGCGTTCATCTCCGCCGCCTCCGCAAGGTTGACGCAGTAATCGCCGATCCGCTCCAGATCACCCAGAGTATGGAGGATCTCGGCGGCCAGACGGTTGTCGGCCGGCGTGGGGTTGTGTTCCCCGATCTTCACCAGATAATCGCCCAGCACGGTTTCCGAACGGTCCAGAAAGCGCTCGTTTTCCTGGAGCAGTTCCATCTTGTTGTCATCGTATTTTTTCAAAAGCTCAGAAGCCAGAGCAAAGTTTTCATCGACGGTCTCGCCCATGCTCAGGATCGCTTTTTTGCACTGCCCCAGAGCAAGAGACGGCGTTTTCAGAAACATGTCGTCCAGCATCCGCAGTTCCTGTTCGATACGGGAAGGCTGATTGTCGCGGATCAGGCGTTCCGACAGGCGGATGAGCACGTTGACGAAGGGGAACATCCCCAGGCACATGAGCAGATTGAACAGCGTGTGGAAATCGGCGATATTTCCCCGGGTGACGGCCGCATCCCAGAAGGAGAAACCGATGAAATGCTGGTAGGCGTAAAGGACGACGAGAAAAAGAACGGCGCTGATGCTGTTCATCATAACGTCGATGCAGACGGCGCGTTTTGCCCGCTTTTTACTGCCGATGCTGGCGAGAATGAGACTGGCGCATTTTCCTACGTTCTGCCCGATGACTATGGGCATAGCCATGGCCCATGTGATCGTGCCGGTGGAGGACAGAGCCTGCAGAACGCCCACCGAGGCGGACGAACTCTGAAGGAGCACAGTCACCACAATGCCCAGGAGCACGCCCAGAAGGGGATTTTCAAACATATAAAAAATGCTGCGGAATTCCGCGGATTCCTTCAGCGGAGCCATCGTGCTCTCCATCAGCGTGATACCCATGAACAGGATGCCGAATCCGATGAGGATCGAGGCCTTGTCCTTCGTGCGGTGACGCTTGGCAAGGAGCAGCAGGGCCGCGCCCACAGCCACGCATATGGGTGAGAAGGAGGACGGTTTGAGAAGAGACAGTAAAATGTTATTGGAAGAAACGTCGCCCAGACGAAGGATCTGCGCTGTGATCGTAGTGCCGATGTTGGCGCCCATGACCACGGACACCGCCTGGACCAGCTTCATGATGCCGGCGTTGAGAAAGCCGATGATCATCACCCCGGTGGCCGTGGAACTCTGGATCACCGCAGTGACGGCCGTGCCGAGAAGGACTCCTTTCAGCCGGCTGTTGGTCAGACGTTCCAGCGTCTGCTCAAGACCCGCGCCGGCCAGACGTTCCAGAGAAGCACCCAGCAGGTTCATGCCGTAGAGAAACATCCCGACCCCGCCCAGGAGCTGGATGAGAGATAAATAGTTCAATGTTCTACTCCTCTTTTGTCGCTTCTTTCAAGCTGCAGACCGGTCTCCCGGTCCCGCCGCGCCGCTTCGTGTTTTTCCGGCGCGTTTTTCTAAAGTAATATTTAAATGAAAAATCAAATACAATGAAAGATATTCTAATTATATCACGTAAAGAGAACGACGGCGTAAATTTTTATGGAAGTTGCCTCTGTATTTTGGAAGTTTAAAATTAAATTATTATTGACATATGACAGAAAAGGGGATAATATAATTGACATAAGTCGAAAATAAGAAGGAGAGGATCATATGGCACGCCCCCGTAAATGCAGAAGAATATGTGAGCTGCCCAGAAGCCGGCGTTTTGGACCGCTGGGCCCGGAGACGGAAAAGGGCGGAGGCGGCGACGCCGCCGCAGATCAGGAAGATCTGATCATGGCGCTGGACGAATATGAGACCATCCGACTGATAGACCTTCTGGACTGCACGCAGGAAGAGTGCGCGGAGCAGATGGGCGTGGCCAGGACCACGGTCCAGGCTGTGTACAACAACGCCAGACAGAAACTGGCCTGCGCTCTCGTAGAGGGGAAACAGCTGTCGATCCGGGGCGGCGACTATGTGGTCTGCTCTGAATCCGGGGGCTGCTGCAGAAAGAGCTGCGGCCGTCGGAGCGGCTGCGGGACCTGCGGCGGCGGAGAGAAAAACGTTCCGCCGGGCGTCGATTGCCGCAGAAAAGCGGGAATGTGTCCGGCAGAGGACAGAATAAAAGAGTAAATGGAGGCAGGAACATGAAAATTGCAGTTACGTACGAGAATGGACAGGTATTTCAGCACTTCGGCCACACGGAGGCGTTTAAGATCTATGACGTGGAGGACGGAAAGATCACCGGTTCGGAGGTAGCCGATACCAACGGAAGCGGACATGGCGCCCTGGCAGGATTCTTGAAGGAAAAAGGCGTGGATACGCTCATCTGCGGAGGGATCGGCGGCGGAGCCAGGACCGCCCTGGCTGAAGCGGGGATCGATCTTTATCCCGGAGCTTCCGGCAGCGCCGATGAGCAGGTGGAGGCCCTGATCGGCGGCACGCTGGCCTACGACCCCGACACCATGTGCAGCCACCACGGCCACGGTCACGAAGACGGCCACGACTGCGGCAGCCATGGGGAAGGTCACAGCTGCGGAGATCACGGCTGCGGAAATCACTAGGATGAGACGCCGGCTTCCGGGCCGGGGACTGTGAGCGGCAGAGGGCGGTCAAAGAGAAAATGACGGTCCGATTCAAGATCCGCCAGAAATTCCTGCTTCAGGCTGCGGCGCGCAGCCTGAAGCTCAGCGTCATTTAAACGGCGGAGAAGACCGGGCCGCAGGGGCCGCACGGCCCGCATCAGCCCACTGGCGCAGGCGGAGACAGGACCGTCCCCGCTCTCTGTCAGCGTACAGGCGCGGCCGTCTGTGAGCAGCAGCCGGATCTCCCTTGCCCAGCCGTTCCCGTTGGGAAGCGCGGTCACGGTCCGCCAGTCTGCGATCATATTCCTGGGGACGAAGATCCCGTCGATGCGGATCCATTTTTCCGACTGGGAGAGCCGGCCGTTCACAGGATGAAAGTGTTCGTCTCTCAGCAGAGCTTCCAGCTCCCTGTCGCTGAAATAGCGTTCTACCCATTCCATCCCCTGATAACGGCTGCCGGTAAGTACCATCCAGGCCGGCCGTACAAGGGCGGCTCCGAGAAGAAAGGCGAAGAAAAGCCCGCCGAAGATCACGGTGAATACAGCTAAGACCATATTTCCGTGGGACCCATGCCCTGAGAGCTGGTTCCTGTAGATCGTGACGAGAATTAAAATGTAAAATGGCAGCGCCGACAGTAAAACCAACTGAGCCGCTGTTTTTTTATGTAATCTGGTCCTGAGTTCCATCGCACCCTCCTTGATCACCATGAGATCCCCTGACTGTTTCATCATAAGATCTGCGTATTAAAGGAGGGTTTTCTTATTGTTAATTTTGTGTAAAATCACGGTCTGTGCCGTTGCATAGTTCCACATTTTCCATGGGATCCAGAAGCAGTTCCAGACCTGGAAGGACGTCTCGATACCTTTCGAAACGCCGCAGCGCCAGTTTCCGATAGCCGTGTTCGTCGATGACCTCGGCGGGAATGTGGTAGATATAGACCCCATGGGCGCCCCAGCAGGCGGCTTCCCTCACCCATTCTTCACGGCCCAGCAGGATGGGGTTGAAGAAAAGGAAGCGGGAGCGCGGAGGAGCGCCGGTATTTACCACAGGCCCTGGTCCGCCTGACAGGCCCAATCGCTCCGCCGCGAACGGGAGCTGGGCAAAATCCATATCTGCCGTAAAGATCAGCTCCGTATCCCCGCAGGTCAGGCGAATACAGTAATGCCCCGGGCAGGAGAAGGTGATGTGCTTCGTCAGCAGATAGTCCACGGTAAAGGAGCCCCGCGTATATGTGTGGAGAGCCCCGTCGCCGCCGTCCATAAAGACCGTTCTGCTGCGGATCGTGCCGGGGATCAGACGCTCTGCTTCGGAGGGAAGCATCAGGATGGTCTCCGGATGGTTTTCCATAAATTCCACGGATTTATCCAGATCAAAATGATCGAAGTGCAGGTGGGTGTACAGCAGCAGGGCGATCCTGTCGTATGGGGGACAGCCGTCCAGAAGCATCCGTTCCGCAGTGGGCGGTATGCGGTCGAAACAGGAATCGTCCGAGGCCAGAGCGTCTATGAGGATGCGGCCGCCGCCGCAGTCTGCCAGCACGCCGCAGTTGGCCAGGTAGCGAAGCTGTATTTTGGAATTCTGCATGTGATCAAACCTCCGTTCTGCAGTATCAGGAAATTTTGCTATATAAAAATGCCGGAGCGGCACAGTATACCGCCGTCCGGCATTTCCGTATTTTTATGAGGCGTGTAGACGCGTGTATTACAGCGTCAGCGACGGCGCGGCATAGACCCGGCCGCCCAGCTCCTGATCCAGCATATACAGGCCCTTGGCGTCAGTGCCGAAAAGTTCCATCTTTTTGATCAGGTCCGAGGCGTTGGTCTCCTCCTCGCCCTGCTCTTTCACAAACCAGTCCAGGAACTGCAGTGTGCGGAAGTCCTTGGCGTCGGAGGCCGCTTCGTAGATAGCGTTGATCAGCCCCGTGACGTACTGTTCGTGGACCAGTCCCGCCTTCAGGGGGTCCATATTATCCTTCAGGTCGGCGTCCGGCCTGTCGATGGCCTCGAAGGTCACCTTCAGGTCGTTGTTCTGCATGTACCGGACGAACAGCATGGCATGGTCCCGCTCCTCCTGAGCCTGGATCATATACCAATTTGCGAAGCCGTTCAGTCCCTGTTCCGCATAGAAGTTGGAAAAGTGAAGGTACAGGTAGGCCGAGTAAAATTCTTTATTGATCTGCGTATTCAGCAGCTCTGCTACTTTCTGATCGAACATTTTCTTTTTCTTTCTCCTTTCCTTTGATCCGTTCATTTTTTCTGATGATCCCATGATCTCAGATCCGGACCTCATACGATCCCGGATCGCGGTCAGTCCGGATGACGCGCCGTTTCGGGCGTCACACAAATTATTATATTTGTTTTATTTCCGAAGCGCAATCATTAAATTACACCAGAAATGCAGGGGCGGGGCGATCTTCCGCCTAGATAAACAGTTCTTCTTTTTCCTGATAGTTATCCACGTATTCGTTGCAGGGTTCCTGGCCCCGAAGGATCCGCAGAGCTCCGTAGGCCAGCGACTCCAACTCGTTTTCGCCGGGGTAGACCACCACGGGGGCGATAAAGCTCACTCGTTTAGAAACCATATCCGTGAGCATGTCCGAGTAAGCCATACCACCGGTGAGGATGACTGCGTCGATCGTTCCGTCGATGGTGGGGGAGAGCTCGCCGATCCCCTTGGAGATCTGATAGGCCTGAGCCTGATAAAGCAGCTTGGCCTTCTCATCGCCGCCTTCGATCATGGCCTCGATCCGGCGGCAGTCGTGGGTGCCCAGATAGGCCTTAAGGCCGCCCATGCCCCGCAGTTTTTTCATCAGATCCTTTTTGCTGTACTCGCCGCTGTAACACATATCCACGATATACAAGATGGGTACGCTGCCGGAACGCTCCGGGGAAAAGGGACCGGCGTCGTCCGTGATCACGTCTACGATCTTTCCCTTTTCGTGGGCGCTGATGGAGATCCCGCCGCCCAGGTGAGCTACCACAAAATTCATGTCTTCATAGCGGCTGCCCATCTGAGCCGCCACTTTGCGCGCGGTGGCCTTGCTGTTCAGCACGTGGCAGAAGCTCTGGCGAACGATCTCCGGGATGCCGGTCACCTTTGCCACTTCCTTCAGCTCATCGGAGGACACGGCGTCGTAGATATAGGCGGGGATGTGTTGGGGCTCCGCCACGGCAGCGGCCAGCAGTGCGCCCAGATTAGAGGCGTGATCGATGATAGGGCCCTGAATGATGCGCCTCTTCATGGCTTCGTTCACGCCGTAGCCGCCGGCTTTGACCGGCGGCAGCTGACCGCCGCGGCCCACGGCGGCGGAAAGCCTGCTTTTGTCGAAATCGTGTTTTTCCAGCGCTTGAAAGACCAGAGCTCTGCGCATTTCAAACTGATCTCTCAATCCCCTGCAGCGGGCCAGATCCTCGTTGCTGTGGTCGATGGATTCCGCAAAGAGCTCATCTTCGTTTTTATAGACGGCGATCTTTGTGGATGTGGATCCGGGATTGATGGCTAGTATATAATGATCCATATTGTTTTTCCTTTCTCCGCGGACGCGGCGCCGTCTGCGGTACGGCGATGAGACTCTGCGGCGGCAGACCGCACAGCGGGCATCAGAGCAGGTCCGGCAGCCCTTGGATTTGATCGGTCAAGGCATGTCAGCCGATCCAGCGGCGGAGGATCTTCAGCAGCTGATCCACGTCCAGCGGCTTGGAAATGTGCTCGTTCATACCTGCCTGCCGGGCCTGGTATACATCGTCGGCAAAGGCGTTGGCTGTGAGCGCGATGATGGGGATCGCCCCGGCGTCGGGCCGGTCCCCGGTCTCCGCCAATCTGCGGATGGCCCTTGAAGCTTCATATCCGTCCATCACCGGCATCTGGATATCCATGAGGATGAGGGCGAAGGTGCCCGGCGGATTGGCGGTGAAGAGATCCACCGCCTGCCTGCCGTCGGCGGCGCAGACCGACTCCAGCCCGGCCATGCCTAAAAGCTCTTTCGCGATCTCCCGGTTGAGTTCGTTGTCTTCCACCAGAAGGAGCTTTGTGCCCGGTTTAAAGGCTGACTGTTCCTCCGGTTCTTCCGCCGGGTGAGGGGTGACAGGAGCGTCCTTATCCGCCAGCTTCAGGAACAGGGTCACCACAAAGCAGGCGCCGCGGCCGGGCTGACTTTCCACCTGAATGGTGCCGTTCATCATCTGCACCAGATTGCGGGTGATGGGCAGCCCCAGTCCCGTACCCTGTACAGAACTCACCCGGGGATCCTCCGCCCTTTCAAAAGGCAGGAACAGCTTATTGATAAACTCAGGAGCGATACCGATGCCGTCGTCCTGCACGGTGAACTCAAAACAGCCGATCCCGCTGCGGCCGGAGGGCCTCTGCTCCGCTTTCAGGGCGATGTGGCCGCCGTCTTCGGTGTATTTCACAGCGTTGGACAACAGATTCAGCAGGATCTGCTGGACGCGCATGGAGTCGCCGAAGACCGTGTCGTTTTTCAGATCGGAACGCAGAGACAGCTCCTGTCCCTTGCGTTGGGTATCCGGCCGGATGATCTGTGTGACGGTCTCAAGGGTCTCGCTGAGCAGGAAGGTGTTTTCACTGAGAGCGATGCTGCCCGACTCTATTTTGGACATGTCCAGGACCTCGTTGATGAGCCCCAGCAGATGGTCGCCGGATACGCGGATCTTTGCCAGACAGTCCAGCAGTTTTTCTCTGTCGTCCGGCTGTTTTTCCGCGATGGCCGTCATACCCAGAATGGCGTTCATCGGCGTCCGGATGTCGTGACTCATTCTGGACAAAAACTCAGATTTGGCCAGGTTGGCCTGCCGGGCGCCCTCGTACGCTTCTTCAAGGGCCTGCTTCGCCGCTCTGTCTTCGGCCTGACGCTCCAGCTCCCGCTGTTTTTCATCGCTCACATTGCGGAGCGTGACGATGGCTGTTTTCATATCGGCGCCGTCAATGGTAACGGGGTGGATCTCCAGACGTATCCACGGGGCTCTGGAGTCGTCGGAAACGTGCTGACGAAATTCGATCTCCGTGTGACCGCTGATCTGGGAGAACTGCTGCAGAAGTCTGGACCGGTCGCATACATCGGCGATCCGTCTCCGGTCGCCTTCGTCTACGTGGGTGAGCAGCCCACCGCACAGATCCGCGGTAAAACTGCCGGTGCGGGGGATGGACAGAGCGTCTCCCGTCTGCGGAAGACGCACGGCATAGTATTGATCGGCAGTGAGATTTACGTAGACGATGCTGATGTAGACGCCGCTGATCGCCTGCAGAGCCGACTGACTCATGTGCAGACGTTCGGTGTTTTCCGAAAGCGCCTCTTTCATGGTGTGGATGTTGCGGATGGTTCCCACCACACGTTCCGGCTCGCCGTCGCGGGTAATGAGCCGGCTGCTGATCCGATGCCAGCGGTAGTCTCCCGGCGCGGTGTCGGGGGTGACCACGCGCACCTCAAACATCTCCGCGCGCCCGTTGCAGATGTTGTCCACCGCCATGGGCGCGTCCTCCGGATGTATAAATGACTTGTCTTTCAGCAGCTGGGAATAATTGGGGAGCTCCCGGCGCGTAACGCCCTGACCGCCGCCTTTGGGCTCGTAGCTGATAAACAGATCGGTGGCCGGCATGTATTCAAACATGGTGTCGGAACTGGATTCCATGGCCACCCGATACATTTCCTGTTCTTGTTCCAGCTGACGCTGCAGCGTCTTGCGGGGCGTAATGTCCAGCAGCGTGCGCTGTATGACCGCTTCCCCGTCTGGAGTCACGTCCACGATCATGTTGGAACTCTCCAGCCAGTGAAGGGAACCGTCACGCCAACGGGCGCGATATTCCCGGTCCTCCCGGTCTCCCACGTTTTGTAGCAGCTGGTAGGTCTGCCGCAGCATGGCCTGATCTTCTTCCAGCGCGCTGCCCAGGACGCCGCTGTGCCAGTCCTGCAGGCCTTCTTCCCTGCTTTCGTAGCCCAGAAGAGAAAGGGCCGCCCGGTTTAGAGAGATCAGATCGTAGGATCCGTCTCTGCGCCGTATAAATCGGATGATCCCGCAGGGGACGGTGGCGTAGATGCTTGCCAGCAGCAGCGTCTGTTCCCGCAGACGCTGCGCGTCCTCCTCAGCCCGCGTAATGTCCAGGTAGAGGCTGTTGACCATCCAGTTTCCTTCGGCGTCCCGGGCTTTTTTGCCGCTGTCGATGATCCATTTGAGGCTGCCGTCTTTGCAGCGTACGCGGTAGCGGGTAGAGTAAGTGAGACCGCCGTCCCGGAAGGCCTCGGCGCAGTCGGACAGCGCCTGCTCCAGATCGGGGGGATAAACGGTTCCCACGGCGGTGCCGCCGGTAGCGGCCATAAATTCCTCTACCGTATAGCCGAACAGGGCGGCCGCTTCCCTGCTCACAAAAACGAAGGAGTACATGTCGTCGTCGTTGCTGATCTTGAGACCGCCGGCGATGGACGCCATGATCACATCCAGCTGTCGGTTCTGCTGAATGGTCTGGGCCTCCAATTCGGAAAGCCGTTCCTGCACGAAGTCGTAGGACTGTCTGCCGATCTTTTCAGGAAAGAGTTCCTCCCCCACCATTTCCTGATAGGGATTGGAACAGTGAATGTGGCAGCACCGCAGTCCCTCATCTGTCTCCTGCAGTACAAAGGTAACGCGCTGGTGCACTTTCAGATACATCTCCACTCCGGGAGCCGTGGAGATCCACATACGGCCGGATACCACATACAAACCGGGCGCAGGCTCAGTGACGTCATACTCTTCATCCTGGATCTCGCAGGGCGGGACAGCGCCGGTAAAACGGCGAAACATCTCCGCGGCGGCCTCCTGGCCAGCGATATATTGTTCTTCACCGGCGCCGAACCACGTGAACTGGGGAGCGAAAAAAGCTGCCACGCCTTCTGCGTTGCCGTCGCAGTAGTGCATATGCATTAAACGGCTGGCGAGGGCTTTCGCCTCCTCCGCACGTCTGCTGTGCGTCTGGGTCGTCTTATTTTTCAACTTGTTTCCTGACCTTTCTTCTGTGAGAGCGGAAAATGGCTCTTTTCCCCATGATACTTTATTGTACTTTTACCGTCAAGGAGATCGGGCGTATTTCGCCGGTAAGGAGGAAAACATCAGGAGTTTCCACATTTCCCAAGTATTATTTACGTAAATATTTCAAATTTTCTTTATCTGCAAGCCGGGGGCATGTTATACTTAAATTAATTATATAGTCATGAGCTGTATGAAAGGAGATTGGACATGGAAAAAAGCAGAGGCAGATTGATGGCCGGGTTCCTGATACCGTCTATAATCGGAATCGTCTTGTTTATGATTCCCGTGAAATACGGTGGGGATTGGACGATCTGTGTTAAAATTCTGGCGGACATGATCGGCAGCGCCCTGGGCGGCGTACTCCCGATTCTTTGCGTTATTATTGTAACTATTTCAGCGGTCATGTCACTTATTGCACAGGCGAAACCAAAATTCATCACGGATAATGCGATTTTGAACGATACCTTTTCCACATCCTGGATCTGGGTGGTGGTGAGAGTATTCGGCGCTATTTTTATCTGGCTGACCTATCTCGGCATCGGCACAGGCGAGGGAGAAACGGGAATCATCCATATGATCACAGACGGCGGCGCCGGCGGATTCGTATTGGGAGACCTGCTCACAGTGCTGGTCATCATCTTTGCCATTGCAGGATTGCTCTTACCCCTGCTTCTGGATTTCGGCCTGCTTGAATATATCGGAGCAATGCTGACCAAGATAATGAGACCGTTGTTCAAAATTCCGGGGCGTGCTGCCGTAGACTGCATCACATCCTGGATCGGAGACGGCACGCTGGGCGTTATGCTCACATGCAACCAGTATGAGGGAGGTTACTATTCGGCCAGAGAGGCATCCGTCATCGCGACGACCTTCTCGGCTGTGTCGATCACCTTCAGTATCGTCGTATTGGCTCAGGTAGATCTGATGCAGTACTTCGGTACATATTATCTGCTGATCTGTCTGATCGGCATCGTGTGTGCGATCATTTCGCCGCGGATACCGCCTCTTTCCATGAAGAAAGACGATTATGTAGTGAAAGGAAAAGCCATGCCGGAGACGATCCCGTCTCAGTACAAGAATTCAAATGAGTATAGGCTGGATCTGGCTTTGAAGAGAGTGGCAGAACACAAAGGGATCGGCAGCTTCCTGGAGAACGGGCTGAAGAATGCCACGGGTATGTGGTTCGGCGTACTGCCCACCGTTATGTGTATTGGTACGCTGGCCCTGCTGGTCGCCAACAACACCGCGTTCTTCGAATATTTAGGAAAGCCCTTCCTGCCGCTGCTGCAGGTGCTGCAGGTGCCTGAGGCCGCGGAAGCGTCCAAGACCATGATCGTAGGCTTTACCGATATGTTTACTCCTTCCATCATTGCGGCGGAAGGTATCGCAAGCCCTATGACCAGATTTATCGTAGCTGTGGTATCTGTCACACAGCTGATCTACCTGTCTGAAGTCGGCGGCCTGATCCTTGGTTCCAAGCTTCCGGTAAAACTGTGGGAGCTGTTCGTGATCTTCTTAGAGAGAACCATCATCAGCCTGCTGATCGTTTGCCCGATCGCACATCTGATTTTTTAACTAAAGGTGTATTGTAGTGTAGTATGGCTATATAATTGAGACAAAGGACCAAAAAGAAGGGGCCGCCCGCCAACGGAAAAAACGTTGAGCGCGCGGCTCTTTTTTGCGCAAAAAGAAAGAATAAATGCAAAGAGATAAAACCAGTCTCTATTTTACCAGCAGCCTTTTTCTTTTTCTCACAAAAGTGGAGGGGCTGATGCCCAATTCCCTGGCTGCGGCTCTGACGTTCTTATGACGCTCAAACGATTGAAAGATCATCTCGCTTTCAACGCGTTCGATGGCTTCCGACAATTTCATGCACTTATTTGGCTCGTACCTGTGATTGTCTACGGCCTCGATGATCTGATACGGCAGATCATTGGACTTGATCTCATCGCTGTAAGTGGTGACGACCATGCGCTCGATCAGATTCCGCAATTCCCGAACATTGCCCGGCCACTGATAATCATATAAATATCGAAGCACCTCCTGCGAAAGCCTTTTCTTCATTCGATACTTTTCGTTGAACACATTCAAAAAGTATTCGACGGTGGGGATAACGCTGCTTTTTCGATTCCGCAAAGGCAGGATCCGCAGTGGGACGACGTTTAACCGATAAAACAGATCCGCCCTGAATTCTCCCTTCCTGACCATCTCTTCCAGATTCTTGTTGGTTGCGGCGATGATGCGTACATCCACCTGGATCATTTTATGACTTCCCACTTTTTCTATGGACCCGTCCTGAAGCACCCGAAGCAGCTTGACCTGCGTAGTCAAAGGAAGTTCTCCGATCTCGTCCAAGAACAGAGTACCGTGGTCCGCCGCCTCAAACATGCCGATCTGTCCGCCCTTGACAGCGCCTGTAAACGCGCCCTCCGCATATCCGAACAATTCAGATTCAATGAGACTATCCGGTATGGCGCCGCAGTTGACCTTCACAAAGGGCTTGTCGCTTCTCAGACTGTTATTGTAAATATACTTTGAGATCAGCTCTTTTCCCGTGCCGGTCTCTCCATAGATGATGACTGTGGTGTCGACCTGTGCGACCCGTTTGGCCATCAACAGCAATTCCAGCATTTCATCATCCTCAGCCACGATGAAATCAGCGGTGGCGATCTGCTTTTTCAGTTCTTCGACCAAACCTTTGTATTGAATATTTTCTGTACGGCTCTCATTGTACTGTTCTTTCAGGATCTGCAGCTCGGTGATATCTCTTACGTTTGTGACGACCATCTGGATCGTGCCGTCTTCATCGAAGAAAGGAGTTCCCGTCACCAGAGCGCTTTTTCCCGTATTAAATGTCTGGTTTAAAGTGATAGGCTGTCTGCGTTTCAGGACCTCCAATGTGGCGGATTGAGAGATGAGCCCTGTCTGGACCAGTTCGACCATCATACGCCCTAAAACCTGCTCCCTCTTCAGACCTGTGATCCTTTCATAACTGTTGTTGATCTCTATCACTCTGGCCTGACCGTCCGTTATGAAAATACCGTCGTAGGATGTCTGTATGATCGCCTCTAACATATTCAGACTGTTGTTTTTCTTAAAATGTTCCGACATAACCGCACCCCTTAACCAACGTCTGCCGATGAAGCCGCTTCAAAACCTTGAGGCTGCACATCGGCAGACATTGCATTTAAATATTTACCGGACTGCTGCGAATGGGCGTTGCTGCACGAAACTAATCAAGTGCGAAAATGGTCTGTTCTTCCACCGGCGTCTGCAGCAGAGCCAGCGCTTTTTCCAAATACCTCTGATTGAGTTTTTGCTCCTCCTCTTTGGGCAGATTTTTGTTACCCACAACGTAGGTGATATTGGTACCTCTCAAGATCCGGTTGGCGCCTACCATCTTGGCGACTTCCGGCAGAGCCGTGATCTGCACGACGGGGATGCCCGCTTCTTCAATGCTGGAACCGATCGTTGCACCGCAACGAGTGGAGGTTCCTCAGGCCGAGGTTAGGATGACAGCGTCCACATGTTCATCCACTAATACTTTGGCGATCTCATTTCCCATGATCTTCGACTTTTTGACGATGCTCACGTTTCCGCAGGTGGTAAACAAGGTGGGGTTCAGCTTGCCAATGCGGCCTTCCTTTTCAAATTCGCGGGCGGGGTCTATGGGCATGAGACGGTTGTAATCCATCAATACCTCATAGTTGTTGTATCCTCTGTGGGATACCTCGTGCTGCCCGCCCCCCTGGGGACACAATTTATCCAGTTCATATTCCTTCCAGATCGTGCACATTCTGCTGGGGATCCGATCCGGGTTTCCAGTAGGTACGATCCCGCCGTCCGTCACGAAGGCGATCTTTGCTTTCGTGATATCTTTGATGGGCTCGCCCGGCTTTACTCTGCCGAAGGGCGGCTTCAGCACATCGCTCTCGAAGGGTTCTTTCCTTATTTTCTTTAACAGCAGATCGATGGATCTCTCCGCAGTGGTTTCCTCTGTAAAGACATTTTTGATCAGGTTGCGGGTATAATAGTCGTACTCGTAAGGGGAGGGGATGCAGTCGTTGGGCGCCACCAAACGCGGATCCGGCTTATTCTCCAGCAGCGCGTCGGCCAATCTGATCATTTTCTTGATCACAGAGGTCATTTCCTTGGAGTTGACTCCGCACTTTACGATATAAGCGTACTGCGAATACATTTCCACGCCGGGGTTTTCTTCATTCATCGCGGTGATGGCCGGGATCCCCAATCTCTCTGAAACGATCTTGCACATGGCGCCGCAGGAGGGGCCGTATCTTCCTGCCGCGAAAGCCGGACCTGCGATAAAGAGGTCGGGCTTGAATTGTTCGATCATGCGGAATCCTTCTTCCGCATTTTTTTCAAAATCTCCGGCGAAGAAGTTGTCTCCGCAGACCAGAGTCGCGACGACTTCTCCCCGTTCGCCCAGTTCTCTCTGCAGCGCTACGCCCGGGCCCACGGGCTTCTCATGCAGAGCGAATCCCACGTCCGCGTATTCCTCTCCGCCGATCCCCGCGAAGAATTGATTGATATAATGGACCACTCTCAATTTCTGTAACATTCGTATTCCTCCTTGCTCTACGCAGCATTCCACTTAGTATTCCATTGCTCTGACTTTGGTTCTGCCGAGAAAATCCGTGTAACCGGCCACAAAGATGGCTTCGATCTTTAGATCTACGGAACCAAGGGGAGTATTGCAGCTCGTCGCCCGCCATGAGCTGGCGAATGAATCCGGCGAGGCTCCCAACAGGTTTTTGTATTCAAAATGGATGTCCACCGGGGCAAAATAGGTAAAGCCCGCGATGATCAGATTCAGCGATTCATCCGCATACACAAGGTTATCCGCCAGTTTGCCCACGTCGGTAAAAGAGGTGATGTGCATGGAGGTGGACACGCCTAACTTTTCGCACTCGATGGCTACTAAAGCGGAGTCCAGATGAGCGGCGCCGCCGTGGAACTTCGTCAGTATGACGCCGTCCGCGTTCAAAACATCTTTGATCAGTTTTCCGGTCTGCTTTACAAAGAAGCCTCTGCGCACCTCGCTCATGGACAGAACGCCGATCACTACGCCGCAGAACACGATCTCCTTATTTTTATGTCTCTTGTAAAGCTCTTTGATGATCCCGTGATTCTGGTTGTCGTAGGTGCAGTAGGACTGGATGTGGACGCCGGACATGGCGCCGTCCAGGATCTCATTGGGATGAAGGATCGTGGGCGGCATCTCAGTCACCGTCTGTCCGTACAGAACTCTTGAGGGATCGTTTCCATAATCGTAGTGAGGCGCGTACACCTGATAGTAGTAGCAGATCCTGGGCAGGTCTTTCGTGTCTTCGTCCTGGGCGTACAGATCCAGATCGTACACTTCCGTATCGCTGACGGCCAGGTCCCCCGCGCGTTCGGCCAGATAGACCGCCGCCTTCATGCCGGCGATCCGCAGGACGTCCTCATGCTCGTTGTCCGTGAGACCTTCCACGGTCTCCCCGCACATATACAAGATATTTTTGCTGGAATACTCGGTCAGTCTGGCGCCTGTGCCGCCGGTGTCAAAGAACTTCTGGACCGTTCTTCCCTTGCCGGGCGTAGCGTTGCACACCACCACGATGACGTCGTCCAGAGAACGGGTCACGCCCTTGCCAGCGGTCTCGATCTTTCCCACAAATCCCGGAAAGTTTTCCCCGCCGTCCAGCTTGCATCTTGGCTGTATGACGTCGATCACGTTTACAAACCGCGTGTCGTCGTTGTCTTTGTCGATCACCCGAATATCCAGAGAGACCAGTTTGTCATCTTCACACAGATGCTCTCTCAATTCTTCGATATTTACGTACAAATTTTCTTTTTCCGCACAAGTTTTTTCACCTGCAATCAAGTAATCTACTTTCATGCTTTGCATTTCAAGTCTCATAAACTTCTCCTTTTATAATTCAGCTGAGATTGATAAGGACCGGTCCGGCCAGATGAAGCCGGACTCGTATTCCGGAATTCACTATGCGTTTACGCGGAGAGCGTACTCTGTTCTTTCTTCTCCTTTCTCGCCTTTATAAACTGAGGCACGATGATGATCCCGGCTAAGATCATACCTATGGCGCCCGACACCAATCCCGGCTTGATCAGCAGGATCGCCCCTGCAAAGATCAGGATCCGGCCCAGTATGTTGATCTCGCTTTTGTAGAATCCTTCGATGGACATGGCCATAAACATGGTGGCGAATATCACCAGCACCGTGGCAAGGATGATGCTGGGTATGCTTCCGATGCCCAAGATCTCAGGATTGTACAAGAATATAAACGGTATGATATAGCCCGGTATTCCTACCTTCCAGGCCGAGAATCCCAGCTTCATGGGATTGTCCTGCACCACGCTGGCCGCCGCGTAAGAAGCGACCGCCACCGGAGGCGTAATGGCGGACAAGATTCCAAAATAGAAGGTAAACATATGGGCGGCGATGGCGGGCACATCCATTTGGATCAGCGCGGGAGCCACCAGAACGCTCAGTATGATATACACAGAGGACGTGGTCATTCCCATGCCTAATATGAGACCCGCGATCATGGTGATGATCAGCAGCAGCGCCATGTTTCCGCCGGACAGCATCAGCAGCAGGGAAGAGATCCGGATGCCCAGTCCGGTCAGGGACAGCATAGCGATCATGATGCCCGCCAGAGAACAGATCAGCGCCACCTGCAAAGCGTCATAGGCGCCTTTTTCAAAGGTGTCCAATATCTTTTTCAAGCTCATCCTCGTGGATTTTTTGACCTGCGCAACAGCCACCAATCCCACGATAGACCAAAAGCCGGCTTTGGCCGGCGACCATTTTACCACCGCCAGCAGAACGATCAGCAGGATCAGCGGAAAAGCCAGATAGAAATCGCTTTTCAGCACTTTTTTCCAGTCCGGTACGTTTTCCATGGGCTTGATGTTGAGCCGGTTGGACCGCATCCCGATGGTGAAAAAGATGGCCAGATAATACAGGACCGCCGGGATCGCTGCCGCGCCCACTACCGTCACATAAGGCACGCCCAGAGTCTCCGCCATGATAAACGCGGCGGCTCCCATGATAGGCGGCATCAGCTGTCCGCCGGTACCGGCTACGGACAGAATAGAGCCGGCAAAGCGCTTGTCGTAGCCAGATTCCGTCATCATGGGCACCGTGAGGGGACCTACCGCCATGATGTTCGCCACAGCGCTTCCGGATACCATCCCGAATAAACCGCTGGATATGGTGGAGACCATAGCGCTTCCGCCCCGTTTTTTACCCACCAGACCGGCGGCCAGGTCGATAAAGAACTTGCCCGCGCCGGAGCTTTCCAAAAACGAACCAAACAGGATAAATACAAAAATATATGTGGCGGAAATTCCCAGAATCGAACTGTAGATCCCTTCTGTTTCCATGAACAGCATGGAGACGATGCGGGTGACGCTGTAGCCTTTATTTCCGATGATCTCCGGCAGCATATTTCCGAAATACGCGTACAGCACAAACGCGATGGCCACCAGGGGAAGGGCCAGCCCGGTGGTCCTCCTGGTCCCGTCGACCACAGCGATGGTCATCACCAGACCCAGCAGAATATCCAGAGTCTGCGGATAAACGACCATCAGCGTCATCCGTTCCCATGTGAAAAATACATATACACTGGCAGCGGCCGCCAACACGATCATGATGAGACATATCGCTTTATAAGCGACGTTCTTCTGCTTAAAGTAGCTCTGCATATAGACCAATATAACAGCAAGGCCCAAATGCACGCATCTCTGCTGCATGGTGGGCAGCGCCCCCATCGCGGCGGTAATAATGTGAAACAGAGACATGGCGATGGCGATGTATCTCATTAATTTTCTCATATAGAGGTCGAAATTACTGGTATTGAGTGCCTCCATTACGCCTCACTCCTTTTACTTGATTTCGTCATAATATCGCTGCGCACCCGGATGGAACGGCACTATATTCTTTTCGTAAAGCTTCAGCGTGTTTTCCGCGTTCCACTCTGCTCCGTCTTTATGTACCAGGGCCAGCTCATCTACGTTTTCGTTGAGAGTCTTGGTGATCTCATAGACCAGATCGTCGTCCAGATCCATATTGGCAGCCAGCAGCACGTCCACCGTCATCAGATTGACGGGTTCTTTCTGATTCTTGTAGGTATCTGGCTCTATGGTGATCAGATCAAAATATTTGTCTTTGTCCATATAGGGCTTCAGCAGGTCCGCGTCGATGTCTAAGAATTTTACATCTTTGGACGTGGTCAGATCGGTCAGTCCCGCCATAGGCACGCCTCCGGCCACGAAGATGGCGTCTACCACGCCGTCCTTCAATGCGTCGATGTTCTCTGCATGGGAAGCGGGCGTTTCTTTCAGCGTGCTCACATCTACTCCATAGGCCTCATAAAGCATATCGATCATGGGGGTAGAACTTCCGGTCAGGGTGGGCTTGCCTATTCTTTTGCCATTGAGATCGGCAAAAGTCTCTATGCCGCTGTTGGCCGCGGTCACGCAGTACAGAACAAACTTATGTCCGCTCTGGATCACTCCCAGATTATCCAATGGAACGGGATAACCTCTGTCTTCCCTGCCTTCCACTGCGGATACCAGCTGTTCCAGGCCGCCCATTCCGATCGTGTCAGGATTCTCGGAGGCTAAACTGAAATTGATCGTCCCGTTCGTCGCCTCGTTATTTACGGTCAGTCCATCTATCTTCTCGCTCAATATCTGGCTCTGTCCGGTAGCGATATAATAATAAGTGCCCGCGCTGCTGCCGGAGGCGATGACCAAAGTATTCGGCTTGACTTTCTCTCCTGTCTCCCCGCCGGAGCTCTGGCCGCCACCGCCGCCGCCACAGCCTGTGGCGAGCATACTCAGAACTAAAATCAGAATCAATGCACTTATATATCTCGTCTTTTTAAGTCTCATTTTCTCCTCCTGTTATCTGTCTGATAAATAAAATTATAGCTTTCCTTTTGATCCTTACCCTTGCCGGCACAACTGTCAGCGCCATTTTCAGCCCATAGCGTCACCTCTCTTTCCCGTCGGATCGCCCGACTATACCGTATTTAATGCAAATCGCATGCCGCATTCAGGAACCTGCCGGGGAGGCGTTATCGCCAGCCGAATCAAAGAATATCCCCTACCATTGAAAAACAAATGGTACCGCGGGCCTGAAAAGAGTAATATTATTTTGAATTTTCATTGATTTTTTCTATATGAGAGGGGGCTAAAGAAAGGGCAGGGAAAAAGAGCTTGTGTCAAAAATGAAACAAAGAAGAGATTTTAATGAGAAAATTTCCCGAAAATCGGTAATTTTTGAGAAAAGCCAGGCGCAGTTTCATTTATGGAACATGTTTTATAAATGAAACACGCAGAGGGGAGGGCGTGGGCATGGCAGTGCAGACGGAGGCGGGCGGGGCCGCGCAGATAGGGGGCAGACAGGAGGGGGGACGTGGCAGTGAAGGCAGGGGGACAGACGGGGCGCGCAGACGTGAGGGAAGACGGGGCTGCGCAGGAAGGGCGGTACGGTTCCGCAAGTGTTTTTTTATGCGGCCGCAGTGTAAGTGAAACTGTCCGTTTGACAGCTGCTCTTTAGGGAAAGTGGACAAGTTTGGCCCTGGATGACGGGGAGGAGGGACCGTTGAACTTCGGAATCGCCGGGTCGTGGGATAGTGGGGCCGCAGGGCATTTGCCGGGGGATAGGATGGCGGGGACGCAGGGGAATTGCGGGGGGATTGGATTAGCCGGGCCGCGGGGGTCGTTTGGCTGGGAGCTCTCGTTCGGCACCGGAATAGCGAAATAGGTGAAAAGAGCAAAAAAAATTAAAAATCACCGAAAACGGGGTGAAAATCCGCAATTATTTTCAAATATTTTCCACAAAATAGGTGAGATCCTTGAAAAACATTGATTCTCACCTATTTGGCAGCTCTTTTTCGGCGAAAAGGAGGAAAAAGTCTGGATTTTACCCATTTACGCTTGGGATCATGGCTCCGCAGGGCAGTGACAGCCGCCCGGGGACCGGAGGTTCATCAGGAAGCGGCGGCCCGACAGGGAGGGGGATCCTCACGGCACTTCGAGGATCGTCTGGAACTCCAGATATCCCCAGCGATCCCCAGTCCCCCGGTGATCACCGGTTGAGAGCAGGGATAAAATCCGTTTTCCGCAGCAGGATCCTGTCGAAGGTATGACAATAACCGCTTTCAGGAAAGTCCGTATGGAAGATCTCGCCGGCAAGCGCGGCTGTCTGCGGATCTGCGCAGATGACGATACTGGTTTTCGTTTTCAGATCCACACCGTTGAACATACAGTACTTCAGTCCCTGCTCTTCTGCGATCTGCCGAAGGATGGACGGGATCTCATGAATGGCAATGTGCGCCTGAAGATCATAGATCTCAAGCTGCGAGATCCCTACGTCTGCCCGCTTCGTCTCGAATTTTTTAAAATCTGACAGCAGCGCTGCGTGCAGGCCTTGCTGCAGGACAGCGGCTCTTTCCGCAAACATGGCTGCCACGCTCTCGTCAGGCAGGGGATACAGATCGGTGATCTTCTGAAACATTTTTTCGTCGAAATCCGATGTGGACGGCGCTGAGAAGTTCAGGGTATTCGACAATATGGCAAATCCCAGCATGGTCAGCATATTCTTTTTCAGGCAGCCGCGGTCAAAATACATTTCTGCGACGATGGAAGCCGCCGCGCCGATGGGCCTGTTGTCCACAAGGGCGTTCTCAAATAAATGGTCGTCGCCGCCGGAATGATGGTCGACCACAAGGCGCACCTTATGAAAGGGAAAGTCCTCAGGCAGCTGGGATCGGTGGTGGGTATCCACCACAACGACAGAAGACGCGTCCTCTGCACAGAACGGGACCGGGGCAAAATCGATCCCAGCATAATTTAATACAAATGTAGTTTCCTCATTGATATTGCCCAGAAGGACCGGATCATAGCGCTGGTTTTCCGAGACGGTCAGCAGTTCGGCCAGCGCGATGGAACAGGCTGCCCCGTCTGTATCCGGATTTCTGTACGAGATCACGTAATTTCGGGTATTATTCATAAAAAACTCGCTCCTTTCCGGTAAGACCCGGCGTTTCTGCGTCGATGGTGCATATGCGGCCGGCGGGATATTCGGACGGGTCACAGGGACCTGTTTTTATGGCCGGGATCCCCCGTTCGCGAAGAATGATCGCAAAATGACATAACAAGGAACCGTCTTCAAAGAGAAATCCGATCTGATCGGATCTGTGGTTCTCCAGCAGCGTCAGCAGCGAAATATCAGGGCCGCTGCAGAGGAAGATCGTGGCGGCTCCGGGATCCTGCGCCTGCTGCCTGCCGTCGTGCAGATGCATGTTCAGCGATTCTGAACCGGTCTCCGGCTCCGTCACACGGACCACCGTTCCACGGATCCGTCCCCTGGATATGATCCCATCTGAAATGTCGGAAGCTGCAATAGCGGCGGTGGATCCGGCGGAGCCGGCTCTGGCAAAATCGATCAGATAGGGTTCGATCCCTGCGCCGCCGCTGCTCAAGACGCCGAACTCGATCACCGAGGACTGGTCGGTCAGCAGCGGGGAAAAATATCGGATCAGCCGGGTCAGATCGCTGTCTTTCAGCGTGACGCGGGCGTCTGCCCCAGCCCCGCGCCGACAGTACAGCACATGACCCTCGATGATTTTGTACCAGGCGTTCTGTTCAGTTTCCCGGCGGGAGACGACCGTGCCTTTCCCGTCGAGAACGTACTGACTGGTGGGAACCACGCCTTTTGTGAGAAAATGGCCCCGGGTGATCTCGATCAGATACCCGTTGCGTATTTTTTGCAGAATGCCGGTGTATAAGGGATCGTAGATCTCCTGTATGATCACCGCTCCCACCCAATACTCCCGAGAGATGAGATCTGCGAAGGCGTCCAGGCATTCTCTCAGGCTCCTGTAATCAGGAAACGAATGGATCTCATAGCCGCCGCAGCCGGACGTGCCGACAGAGATATCTCTTTCATCCCCCACAAAAGAGCGGACTACTTTGTTTGACAATTTTTGAGGATAGATTACCACCGCGCTGAAGCCCCGGCATGCAGGTGACCGATCCGGCGCCGCCGGCGCCGCGCAGTCCGGACGGCTGCTGTTATGGACATACACATAGGCATCAGAGATCGCGATCTTATTTTTTTCGGCCTGCAGCCGCAGGCGAACTTTGTCGTGAGCCGTCAGCTGCCGCGGCGCCGACAGGTTGTCCCGGCTGACCCGTGAAAGAGACGAAGCTATTTTTGTGATGCTGGTCAGAGGACGGCACTGGAGATAAAACAGTTCGGTTCCTTTTATGGCCCATTCCACATCCACCGGAAAGTGAAGCTGCTCCTCAAGCCTTTTTACCTCCCGACAGAGAGCCTCAAGAAGCTCCGCTGGGATAGCGCAGGGGGCCTCAAAGGAAAAATGACCGTCCCTGATCTGTATGGACATATCCTGTCCGGGGGAAGCGCCCGACACCAGCGTTTCTCCCATGCCGCTGACATAAGAGAGCAGCATTTCCGACTTACTGTACGTCAGCGGATTTGATGAGAAAATCACGCCGGAGAGATCGGCGTCGATCTTTTGCTGGACGATGACGCCCATTTCAGCGCCGCTTCGCTCAGCGGTCAGATCTGTTATGACACTTCGCATGCGATCCAGAACTTCGGTGAAAGACATGGATCCGATCATCGTTTTGAAATGACCTGCTTTGCTCTCAGAGAAACCATCCTCCACCGTGGACGAGGACCGAACAGCCACAGAATAACGGCCATTCTCTCCCAGAGCAGCCAGACGCCGGCTGAAGGCGCGAAGAAATTCCTCGTTGTCCAGCTGGCTCACGTCCCCGCAGGCTTCGATCAATATGCTTTTGGGAATTCTGAGACCATGGTGGACCAAAACAGATAATCCTGCCGCCTTTCCGCCGAAAACCTGATCGGTAATACCTCTGTCTTCAGGAGCCGCTATTTTTAACAATGCGTGTCCTCCTCTCCGTTCACAGCCATCTGCCGCAGCCGCCCATCGATTCCGCGGCCCGTTACATATTGATAAACGAATTTGGGTACGAGATGCTCCCAGGGCTGCCCAGTTATGATACGTCTGCGGACTTCCGCTCCGCTGGCGACTTTTTCCTCATTCGTTCTCTGCCACATTACCTCCACCGAACATCCCAGCCGTTCCAGACACGCTTTTTTCTCTAAGCTCCACGCGTCGTACAGCGTCATATAATACTTTGCGTCCCGGGGAACATAATTGAAGAGAAGCTCCGGACAATTGATCGGAAACGGGACAATATCAAAGCTGTCGACGGAGACGCCATATTCCAGCATGGAGCCCTTTATCATCTCCAGGCGTTCAAAATAAGTCAGCGGATTTGAGATCGCTTCCGAACGATGAGGATTGGCGCTTGAGTATCTGGTCACGGAAGGGTCGGGATTTGATATGCCGATCACTAAATGTCCGCATCTCTCGCTGGCGGCGAGGAGATATTCCATATGGCCGATATGGAGCATCTGAAATCTTCCGTGGATCACGCCTGTTAAATCTGTCATCTTTCTCCCTCCCGAGCGATCAAAGCTCCAGTGTTGACAAGTCCTTTGAATGGTTCCAGATATGGTCGTATAAATATTGGAACGCCATGTACAAGGACCAGAAATGCCGTATATTGCCGGTAGAAAGCTCCGGCTCCTCATTTTTAACGATGAGATGGGGCGCGTCCCAGCCGTAGTGAGTGGCCTCATACTCTGAGAATTCGAATTTATATCTGGAAACGGTGACGTAGGAATTATCCACAAACTGAAGCCGAAAACTTGGCAGCGAATCATAAAGCCTTACCTTCAGACAGGGATATTTTGAAGCCAGCTCCTTAAATTTTGGATAGGATTCATCGCTCAGCCTGTCCCTTCTCAGGCGCTTTAACTTCTGCCAGCCGTCCCCCCGCGGATTGATCAGCAAAAACTTCACTTCCCCCTGCGCGGCGGATACTTTTTGCAGCATGCGCTCGAACTGAACGAGTACAGGAGGGTCATTGACCCATTTTGAACCGGCCACTCCCATAAAATACAGCGTCTTTTTAATATTTGACGTACATGTTATGGGTGCAAAGAGCGTGTCGGTGAGTTTTTCCGTACAGTTTACCATCCCCAAAAGATCCAGCCGCGCGTGAAGATCCCGATGAGCCGTGAGATCCTCGTGGGAGACGATATTCATCTCTCTCAATATGTCTTCGATCTCCGCATGCTTTTTTTCTTTGCGGTTAAACCACAGGTAGATCGACAAAAGGACGATAACATTGACCGTAAAAATAGCGAGCATGCCCCAGTTGCCGAGAGCAAACACCTGAGTCAGAACAAAGGTGAGAATACACTCGATGACAGCGGAGAGAAGAATTACAATTAATTCCCTTGGTTTCATAAGACCACCTTCTTTTGTCAGATAGTAACGTTCCGTCTTTTCATAATTATAGCAGTTTTGCAAAATCTGATCTACAATATCTGAAACAATCTGACAATTATTTCAGGAAAAAATCGCTAGACAACATGGGAAATAACCCCCTTTCCCGTGGAATAGGGGGTTATGCGAAGATTGTGAAGAGCTACTCCCATTTGAAACATTTAAGGGATATGGAAATACAAAAGAGGGCGATAACAGACATGATGATCAGCGGAATCAGCATGTCATCAGCCGATGATCCCAGAGAAGCGGCTTTCAATAACTTTATTCCATGTGTCAGCGGCAGAATATCCGCTATTTTTTGAAGTGATGCCGGCATTACCTCATAGGGCAGCGTGGCCCCTGAAAATATCAGCATAGGAAAATATAAGATGCTTGCCATTACGCCAGCCGCTTTCGTATTGGGGGCTACACCGCCTACCATCATGCCGATACTGAACATGGATACGACCATCAAAAGGTAGCCGCCGAAAAAGACTGGAAGCGTCCCGTGGAATTGACAGCCAAAGAAGAGGACGGCCGCAAAGTATAAAAGCAGGAGAGAGACAACCGCATATAGGGTGTAGATCGTCACCTGCACCAGCAGGATCATTGAGGGGTCAACAGGCGTGACCTGATAACGCTTCAATATGCCTTTGCCCCGGTAGTCTGAAACCACTAAAGGCAGCCCCATAACGCCGCCGGCGCAAATAGAAATCGCGGCCAGCGCGCCGAACGATTGTTCCAAAAAGGTGTGATCCGCCCCCTCATAGGCGGGTCTATCTCCATATAGTATACCGAGAATGACCAGCACCACAAGCGGAAGACAAATTGCAAATATGAACATATCCAGACCCCGCAGTGACAATTTCAGTTCCGTCTTCAGCATTGTTTTAAAAGTTTTCATCGGTCTGTCCCTCCTCGTCCGTATACCAAAGGTAAGCATCCTCGAATCTGTGGCAAGGGCTGGCCTTGACCGCTTCAGAAATCGTTCCGAGAAACACGATCTTTCCTTTTTTCAAAATACAGATCTGATCGCATAGAGCTTCGACTTCATCCATGAAATGAGACGTTAAAAAGATAGTCAGGCCTTTTTCCTTTAGGCCGGAAAGGATATTCCAAACTTCCCGCCGCACTTTTGCGTCAAGCCCGGTGGTCAGTTCGTCCAGAAAAACGACTTTCGGGCCGGGGATGAGCGCGAGGACAATAAACAGCCGCTGCCTTTGTCCGCCGGACAGATCCCTGACAAGACTTTTTAGCTTGTGGGCGATCCCGAACCTTGCCAGCAGATCATTGGGATCGGCGGGGCCGCGATAAAGCGACGCGGTAACTTCGCAAAGTTCCGCTACGGTGATCTGGTCTTGATAGTTCGTTTCCTGAAATTGAACGCCCACTTTTTCAAACAGCTTTTTACGATCGGTCAACGGGTTCATTCCCAAAACGGAAATTTTACCGCCGTCAGCTTTTTTCGTTCCCAAAATGCACTCGATGATTGTGCTTTTGCCCGCTCCGTTGGCTCCAAGCAGCCCGAACACAGTGCCGCTTGTTACTGATAAATTGATGTTGTCCGCTGCAAGCAGCCTGCCATAAGACTTTGAAAGCTGCTCCACTCTGACTGCATCCTGCATAGATCCACCTCCTTGTTTTAATACAAAAAGAATACCACCAAAGAAAACCCTGGTGGTAAAGTGGAGAGTCTATGAAAAGGTGATCCTCATCCTTTGCAGCATACAAATCATTTGTCCGGCATTCTCTTCTGCAGCTGTCAAAGAGGTGATGAGCTTATCGCATACCGCAATGATCGTATCATCCGATGGAGTATCCAATGCCGCTTTTATATCCACATTCGGATCTTGTGACAGCTGGGAAAGGAGCCCTAAAATTGCCGACAAACTGTAATTCGCACACCGCAGAGAGCGGATAACTTTTAAGAGTTGTATATCATTGGCCGTATACACACGATAACCATTTTGCTTTCGTTTGACGGTCAGTAAACCATTCATTTCCCAATTTCGCAGAGTGTCCATGGAAATGTTAAGGTATTTGGACACCTCTTTCCTTTTGAAAAAGGATCCGTTTTCCTGTACGGCGCCGGATAAAATCTGCCCTGCGATTTCGATTGCTTCCTCTGCGTTGTCACGTTCTTTCCGAATTTGAGTTCTATATTCTTCTGCCAGCGCCAGCGCCGTGTCAAAATCGCCCGCCGCCGAGCTTTTCACCACCTGGACAATTTTCTTTCGCAGGCCATTTTGCAGCACTTCAACTTGAAAGGCAAGGCGTGCAAGCCTGAATTGCTCGATGTGAAAATCCGTGAATACACGGTAGCCGTTGGGCCGGCGTTCCGGCTTTGGAATAAGCTTTAATTCCTCATATAGCCGGACAGTATTCGGGTGTATCCCGATCACCGCGGCTATTTCAGCGGTTTTATATGTGTTCATTGAACATCCCTCCTGCATACAACTATATTACCATAGGCCGAAAGTCTGGTGTTATAGTGTAGGGTCTGCAATGTCAAGTTTATGAAAAGCAATGTTATACGGAAGCTGGGGAGCGTTGGACGGAAGCATATATCAAGGGAGATAAGCGCGGCATGGCGAAAGCGGCGGCGGAAGCAACCAGGCTGCGCGGCGGATGGTGGCAAGCCGGCGGAGAAGTGGGCCAGGCCGTGGTACAGGCGTTGCCGAATGCAATTTTGGCCCTTATGTCGGGGGGGAGCAGTCTTGCCGCGAATGCGGCGCCCACACTGGCGAATGGAATCGGCGCGGCAGGAACGGGAGTTTTGCAGACCATAACAAATTCGCTGCAGTCCCTCGGAAAGAATCCACTTTTTTGGAGCTCGGCAGCCCAGACGCTGGGGACGGATTATGAACAGGCAAAAGAGACCGGAGCCAATGAAGTCGAAGCGATAGCGACGGCACTGATCTCAACCCTGCTCAATGCCGCGGTAGAGGTGAGCGGGGGAATTGAAACGTTCCACGGTACAGGGAACGGAACCAGAGCAGCGGTTAGGCAGTGGGTCAAAGCTCGTTGGAGGAAGGCAGAGAAGAGGAGGTTAGCGAAATAAAGAAATTAACTGGCGTTGACGTGAGCGGCTTTACGCATAACGGAAAAGCAAATGCGTTCCAGCACATTTCTAAAAGGCACGGAACATTCGGATTGCAAGACATGAGCATGGCCGACTTAAACGATATAGGCCGACTTCCATACATATTAAAAAATTACGATTCTGTGGATTTCGTGAGGGATGAGAGAGGAGCGGTCAAATATGCGAATAAAGTTTACAATGCAGACGGCAGCCCCGCGCCGTTAATCAAATACGATAAAAGAATTGATGGGCACTATTACGTCGTTGAAGCTGTGTCTAATAGAAAGAGTCGGCGTCTCGAAATAGTGAGCGCCTACATCGAAAAGGCAAATCAAAAGGAGCCGAACCAACTCCTTGATGCGAATGCCCCAAGGATGACGCCCAAAAGCGGTGATGGAATCGAAGCTCCTCTTGATAAAAATGTACATCAAACCGGATGAAAAGTCAATCAATCTGTGGGACTCAGTGGGACTCAGTGGGACCGGGTCTGTCAGAAATCGCGCTGCAAGCGGTACGGCAAAATATTACGGACACACAGCAAAATGGAGTCGGGCCGGCGGCGGAGAATCCGGCCGTGCTGCAGAGGACGGATCCGAATCTTCCGCCTGCGCGGGAATTGCCCAGAGGAGTAGTTGCTGCGCGGATGGGGCAGGTAACAGAGGATTTGACGTCCCTTGTGGACGAAAAGAACCGTCCGCGCCGGATCCTGACCTTCATCGGAGAGCTGCGCCTGGAGCGGGATTATTACTACGATCAGGAACAGGGATGCGGTACCGCGCCGCTGGATCAGGCGCTGGGGATTCCGCGGCATGACCGGATTCTCCCATCCGTCGAAGCAGCGCTGGTGACGCAGGCGGCGGAATGTTCGTAC